>Ga0076929_100493_pt1 | contig 33349 bp, 29 predicted proteins | sample HotLakConUCCSL28_FD_87104 | JGI IMG/M metagenome (GOLD analysis project Ga0076929, IMG submission 87104) | Hypersaline microbial mat communities from Hot Lake, Washington, USA - Hot Lake Consortium UCC-SL28 (version 3) (version 3) | ecosystem: Environmental > Aquatic > Thermal springs > Hot...
CTGGGCGCGCTGACGCCGCTGGCGCATCTCGACCAGAAGGTCTGGGACCAGACCATGGCGGTGAACGTCACGGCGAATTGGCGGCTTTTGCGCTCTTTCGATCCGCTGTTGCGCGCCTCGGATGCGGGCCGTGCCATCTTCGTCACCTCCGGCGCGGCGCATCTCGGGGAGGCGTATTGGGGGCCCTATGCGGCATCGAAAGCGGCGCTCGAGGCGCTCGGGCGGGCCTATGCCGCCGAGACCGTGAAGACGAAGATCCGCGTGATGATGCTCAATCCCGGCCCGCTGCGCACCCGCATGCGCGCCTCGGCCTTCCCGGGCGAGAAGCCCGAGACGCTGCGCACACCGGAAGAGCTCGCCCCGGAGATCCTGCGGTTGGCTTCGCCGGAATGGAGCGAGACCGGCAAGATCTTCGATTTCCCCACGGGCCGGGTGCTGACGCATCGCGCGCCGGAATGAGCCGATGCGCCGGTTCCCGCCGGAACGGATCGTCTGCCTCACGGAAGAGACCGTCGAGACCCTGTATCTGCTGGGGGAGGAGGCCCGGATCGTCGGTGTGACCGGCTATGCCGTGCGCCCGCCGCAGGTGCGCCGCGAGAAGCCGCGCGTTGGCGCCTTCACCAGCGCGGATCTGGAAAAGATCATCGCGCTCACGCCGGATCTGGTGGTCACCTTCTCCGATCTGCAGGCGGAGATCGCCGCCGGCCTGATCCGTGCGGGCATCGCCGTGCATGCCTTCAACCAGCGTGACATCGCCGGCATTCTGGCGATGATCCGCACGCTCGGCGCGCTGGTGGGAGCAGGGGAGGCGGCTGACGCGCTGGCTTGCGATTACGAGGCACGCCTGGCGCGTATCGCGGCGCAGGCGGATGCGCGTGCGGGGCCGCGCCCGCGCGTCTACTTCGAGGAGTGGGACGACCCACTGATCACGGGGATCGGCTGGGTCTCCGAGTTGATCGACATCGCCGGCGGCACGGATTGCTTTGCGCATCTGCGCGGCTGCCAGGGCGCGCGTGAACGTACCGTGACGCCTGATGCGGTGATCGCCGCCGCGCCGGATGTGATCCTCGCCTCGTGGTGCGGCAAGAAGGTGGTACCTGCGCGCATCGCCGCGCGCCCGGGCTGGGAGGCGATCCCCGCCGTGCGCGCCGGGCGGATCCACGAGATCAAGTCGCCGCTTATCCTGCAACCGGGCCCCGCTGCGCTCACCGACGGGCTCGACGCGATCCTCGCGGCGCTCGGCAACTGCTATCCGTAAGAATGCAGCGTGACGATAAGCCCTCTGCCGTTCCGAAAAACCCGTGGCATCCTGTCGCCCGAAATTCAGGAGAAGGCCACCATGCGCGAACTCTACCGCAAGCCTCTGATCAAGCTCTTTGTTGTCAATGGTGCCTTCGGCGCGCTGCTCGGGGTGTTCTTCGTCGGCCTGGCACTGGCGTTCGACCTGCGTGGGCTATGGACACTTGTTTCGGGTTCCGATGTCGCCGTGCTCGCGGTCGTTGTCCTGACGCTGAGTGTCTCCGCCACTTTCGCTGGCGCGGCGATTGGTACGGCGGTGATGCTCCTGCCAGAGCGCGAGGAGGACGACAAGGCGTATGGCGGTGTCGATGCCGATGGCAATCCGCGTCGGCCCCGCCGATGAACGGGTAGAGGCTTTGCATTGACGGGAAGCTGCCCTAGAGGAATTTGCGATTAATCGCAATTCGGGCAACGTGGCCGTAAGCTCCGGTAAAGCATTGGTTGGTAGCTCAATGGTCGGCCAATTTTTCTGCCGGGGGTTACGATGCTTGCCAGACTATCCGTTTCGCTGAAAGCCGTCGCGATCGTCTTCCTGATGGCGATCACGACACTCGCCATCGCCTTCACAGCCTATCAGGGTCTCGACACGCTCGCGCAGGGTGCGCAGGAAATCCATGGCAAGACCGGTGAGGTGCGCCGCGCCGGGGCGCTGAGCGAGAACGCGATCGAACTTTCGCGCGCGGAGATGGAAATCGCCTCCAACCCCTCGCGCGTGGCGATGATCATCCCTGCGATCGAGGAGGCCGACGCCGCCTTCCGCGCCGAACTCGATGCACTGACGACGAGCGCCGATGCCGCCCAGGCCGCGCTGCTGGAAGAGGTCGCGCGGCTATACGATCAGTACCATGAGGGTGTGCTCGAAACCATCGACATGGCCGAGACCTTCGCGACATCGGATATCGTCGAGAGCCAGCTCTACGTGCTGGGGACGATCGATCGCAATCGCAATTTCATGGCAGAGCTGCGCGAAGGTCTGGCCGCATTCACGGATCACACCGATCGCGAGAGCGCCGCAGTGGCCGACCGTGCCGGTGCTGTTGCGACGAACACGGTGTCCATGCTCGTGGCGATTGCACTTGCGGGCATCCTCGGCGGTGCGTTGGCCGGGCTCGCCATCGCCCATTTCGGCATTGCCCGTCCCCTGCATCGCAGCGTCGCGGATATCCGCCGGCTCGCTTCCGGCGAATTCGACATCGCGATTTCCGGCATGAAGCGCCGCGACGAAGTCGGCGCCATCGCCCGTGGCATCGGGGATTTCCGCGCATCCCTCGCCGCCAAGGCCGAGGCTGATCGCCGGATGGAGCAGGAGCGCGAGGCTGTGCTGGCCGTCGAGCGCCGCAAGGCGACGGAGGATCTTGCTGCGCGGTTCGAGGAAGCGGTGGGCTCCATCGTCAATGGTGTCGCGGAAGCCGCCGCCGAGCTCGAACAGGCCGCACAGGCCCTCACCGGCGCCTCGCAGACATCGCGCGAGCGCGCCACCAGCGTCGCGGCGGCCTCCGAGCAGGCCTCCGCCAATGTCGGCATGGTCGCCGCGGCTGCCGAGGAGCTGGCCTCCTCGGTGAACGAAATTGGCCGCCAGGTCAGCCAGTCCACGGAAATTTCCCGCGTGGCGCAGGATCGTGCGAGCTGCACCGTGACGCAGGTGCGCACCATGGCTGATACCGCCCAGCGCATCGGCGATATCGTCGCCCTGATCGAGCAGATCGCCGACCAGACCAACCTGCTCGCGCTCAACGCCACCATCGAGGCGGCGCGGGCCGGCGAGGCCGGCAAGGGCTTCGCGGTCGTGGCGGCGGAGGTGAAGAACCTCGCCGATCAGACTGCAAAAGCGACGACGGAGATCAGCGGCCAGATCGCCGATATCCAGGCCGCCACCTCGGGCTCCGCCGAATCGATCACCGGCGTCGCCGAGACCATCTCCAGCCTCGCCGGCATTGCCGGGGCGATCGCGGCGGCGGTGGAAGAGCAGGGTTCGGCCACGCAGGAGATCGCACGTAACGTGCAGCAGGCATCGGCTGGTACGCACGAGGTCTCGCAGAGCATCGACGGGGTGCGCGCTTCCGCCGAGCGCTCGAGCGATGCGGCCAGTCGCGTGCAGAACTCTGCCGAGCGGCTGGCGCGCGAATCCGATGCCCTCAAGGGGGCGGTCGACGATTTTCTTCGCGCGATCCTCGGCAAGGGCGAGGCGCAGCGCGATGCCCGGGAAGGTGAATCCGGGCCGCAAACAACCGCGAAAGTCGCCTAGGCAGCCGCCATACCCCCGTCCGGGTGCCGACTTCCACCAGATTTGCCCCGAATTTGACACAGTCTCCCGGGGCGCTATCCTCTTGTCATGGGTGGTGACGCGTCGCGCTGGTTTGCGATGCTTCACCACCTTCGACGTCTCACGTAGTCGAGCGACCGTGTCCGTCGCGGTGATGATTTGCCGCGTCACCAAGACGCTTATCCAGCCGGGATTTCCGGATTCGGCTGTTGCGACGTTTGCGCGCCATCCGGCGTTCGCTCTGTCCGGCTCACGAGACACAGGATCAGACCGCCCGGCATGGATCGATGACGATCTGACGGGCAGAAGCTGACGGTAAAGAGGACGACGATGACCAGGAAGACCCCCGATACCGAGCGTCTCGATGCGAATGAGCGCGCACAACTCGCCGAACACCATCCTCAGCTGCCGAAACTCGCGGATGCGCTCGGTCAGGGCAAGGCCAGCCGCCGCGAATTCCTGCGCACGGCGACGCTGCTCGGCCTCTCCGCCGGAATCGCCTACGGCATGGCTGGCAAGATCACCGGTGACGGTTTCGTGCCGCGTGCGCAGGCCCAGGACGGCACGCCGCAACGCGGCGGCGTGCTGCGCGTCTCGATGAACATCAAGGAAATCTCCGATCCCGCCACGATCGACTGGTCGGAGAAGGGCAATACCCTGCGTCACGTGCTCGAGCCGCTGGTGCGCATTTCCAGTGACAATCTTGCTGTGCCGCATCTGGCAGAGAGCTGGAGCGCGTCGGAGGATCTGCGCAGCTGGACCTTCAATCTGCGCCGCGGCGTGAAATGGTCCAATGGTGACGATTTCACCGCTGATGACGTCATCGCCAATTTCGAGCGCTGGATGGATCCGGGCGTGGGCTCGTCCAATTACGGACGCTTCTCGGCCCTGCGCGAGAGCAACGACGACGGTTCGCGCATGGCGGAAGGCGCCATCCGCAAGATCGATGACCATACGGTCGAGTTCAATCTGCGCGTGCCCTTCCTTGCCTTCCCCGAGAGCATGGGTGATTATCCCGCCCTGATCGCCCACCGCTCTTTCCAGGGCGGCAACTGGGCTGATGAGCCGATCGGTACCGGTCCGTTCGAACTCACCCGCTTCGCCGTCGGTGAACGCGCCACATTCGCGCGCCGCGAGGATGACTGGTGGGGTGGCGAGGTCTATCTCGACGGGATCGACTATATCGACCACGGCGACGACCCGGCAGCGCCCTTCGCGGCTCTGGCTTCGGATCAGGTCGATCTGCTCTACCGTTTGAATGTGGAGCAGATGCCGGCAGCCGAGAACATGCCGTCCATGGTGATCTACGAAGCGCAGACCGCGCAAACCGGTGTAGCACGCATGAAGGTCGATGAGGCGCCCTTCGACGATCCGCGTGTGCGCCGCGCGATCCAGGCCTGTGTGGATCACGACCGGCTCTTGCAGATCGCCTATCAGGGGCTCGGCGTTCCTGGTGAGGATCATCACGTCGCGCAAATCCATCCCGAATACGCCGATATCGGCGCACCGCAGCAGGATTATGATCGCGCCCGCGAATTGCTCGCCGAGGCCGGCTACGAGGACGGGCTCGAGATCACCATCGACTGCGTCGCCCAGCCGACCTGGGAGCCCAATACCTGTGAGGCGCTGGTCGAGATGTTGCGTCCTGCCGGCATCAATCTCGGCGTCAACATCATGCCGGGCGGCACCTATTGGGACCGCTGGACGACCACGCCTTTCGGCTTCACCAGCTGGACGCACCGCCCCCTCGGCACGCAGGTGCTCAGCCTCGGCTATCGCTCCGGCGTGCCGTGGAACGAATCCGGTTACGCGAATCCGGATTTTGATGCGCTGCTCGACGAGGCCGAGGCCACTCTCGATGTGGATGCCCGCCGCGAGATCATGGCGCAGCTGCAAACCATGTTGCAGGAGGATGCGGTCTTCGTGCAGCCCTACTGGCGCTCGATCCACACAGCCGGCAGCCCCCGCGTGAAGGGCTATTCCCACCATCCGGCGGAGGAACACCATTTCGAAACGGTGTGGCTCGAAGCCTGATGCGCATCTTGCAAGAAGCGCGCGTTCTCCCTCCCCTCAGGGGAGGGATCAAGGGTGGGGTGGCCCCGGTGCAAAATCTTCGACGGGGGAGTGCGACGCGCGCGTTTCTCCCCACCCTCAATCCCTCCCCGCCGGGGAGGGAGGTCTGGTGCGTGCTTCATGAAGGCGGCGCTCGGGCAGCAATATCCATCAGGAAATCCCGCTCATGCTGATCTTTCTCGCAAGGCGTGCGGGATACATGATCCTGACCATGCTCGCCGTTTCCATCCTGCTGTTCCTGCTCCTTGAGGTAAACGGCGAGGCGGTCGCGGTGAAGGTGCTGGGGCCGTACACGACCGACGAGCAGCGCAATCTCTGGCTCGAGGCAAACGGCTATTTCCGACCCGTCTTCGTGCGTTACCTCGAATGGCTGGGCAACATGCTCACCGGCGATTTCGGTGAATCGATCCGCTTTCGCGTGCCTGTCGCCGAGGTGATGGTGCCGCGGCTGATCAATACTGCGATCCTGGGCGGCGTCACCTTCGCCGTGATGATTCCGCTGGCGCTGATCATGGGGATACTCGCCGGCATGAAGGAGGGTTCCAGGCTGGATCGCTCGCTCTCCGTCACGGCGATCATTACCACCTCGATCCCGGAATTCGCCAGCGCGGTTCTGCTGACATTCCTCTTCGTCTTCTGGTTGTCATGGCTGCCGGGCACGAGCAGCATGAGCGATGGTTTCCGGCCGATCGAGCTGGTATTGCCGGTGATCGTGCTGGTGCTCTACGGGTTCGGCTATATTGCGCGCATGACCCGCGCCTCCATGGCCGAGGTGATGCAGACGCCGTATATCCGCACCGCCATTCTCAAGGGCATGCCCTACCGGCAGGTGATCATGCGCCACGCCCTGCGCAACGCGCTGATCGCGCCGTTCACGGTCATCATGCTGCAGATCAACTGGCTGCTCTCCGGCGTGATCGTGGTTGAATTCTTCTTCGCCTATAAAGGCTTCGGCGCGCTGCTGCTGGAGGCCTCGCTCAATCAGGACATCTTCCTGATCCAGGCCTGCGCCATGGTTGCCGTCTTCGTTGCCGTGACGACGCAGACCATCGCCGATATCGGCTATACCTGGCTCAACCCGCGCATCCGGTTCGCGTGAGGAGGATGGCATGAACGAGCATCGTCCTCCGGATATCGATTCCGCCAAACCACTAAAGCCGGCGCCGCCACTCTTGGCTGCTGCGCGCGGCATCGTCCCGGGATTGTGGGGGGCGCTGAAGCTGCTGCGCGAGAGCACCGTCGCGATGATCGGAGCCGGCCTCGTCGGTTTCTGGGTGCTGGTGGCGATCTTCGCGCCCTGGCTCGCCCCCTATGATCCCAATGCCCAGGTGCTGTCCTTTGCCACGCCGTTCACCGAACACCCGGAGGGCGGGACCTTCTGGCTCGGCGCGGATCATCTGGGTCGCGATATCCTCAGCCGCGTGATCTGGGGATCGCGCACGGTCCTGTTCTACGCCCCCCTCGCCACCGCCTGCGCCTTCGCGGTCGGGATCGTGATGGGGCTGGTGGCGGGTTACAAACGCGGCTGGATCGACGATATCCTCAGCCGCATCTCGGATATCATTCTCTCCTTTCCCATTCTCGTGCTCTATGTGGTGATCATCACCACATTCGGCGCCTCGGGATTCAACATTGTCGTGGCGGTGATCTTCGCCAGCGCGCCGGGGATCATGCGCATCGTCCGCGGCCTCGTGCTCGACCTGCGCAACCGCGATTACGTCGCCGCCGCCCAGACGCGCGGGGAATCGACCCTGCGGATCATGTTCGTGGAGATCCTGCCCAATGCGCGCGGGCCGCTGATCGTCGATGCCTGCCTGCGGCTCGGCTACACCATCATCACCATTGGCGTGCTCGGATTCCTCGGGCTTGGCCTGCCACCGCCCGATCCCGACTGGGGCGGCATGGTCAACCAGACGCGCTCGATGGCGACATTCGCGCCGCATATGACGATCTTCCCCGTCATTGCCATTTCCTCGCTGGTGCTCGGCTTCAACCTGCTGGCCGACGGTATCCGGGAGATCTCGCTCAATGACTGATGCCGGAACCGACAAGATCGAGCCCGTTCTCGCCATCGAGGGCCTGTCGATCTCGTATCGTACCCGCGCGGGAGAGATTCCCGCCGTGGTGGATTTCGATCTCACCATCGCCGCCGGCGAGAGTGTTGCGCTGGTGGGGGAGAGCGGTTGCGGCAAATCGACCGTGGCGAATGCGATCATGCGCTATATGGGGCGCAACGGGGCGATCACCGGGGGTACGATGCGCTTCAAGGGGCGCGACCTGCTCGGCATGGATGAAGCGGAACTGCGCAGCCTGCGCGGGGCCGAGATCGCGATGGTCTATCAGGAGCCCTTCGCCGCACTCAACCCGTCCATGACCATCGGCCGCCAACTCATGGAAGTGCCGATGATCCACGAGGGCGTGGGTGAGCGGGAGGCGCATGAGCGCGCCGCGCGCATGCTCGAGGACGTGCGTCTGGCCGATACCGGGCGGCTGATGGCATCCTATCCTCACCAGCTTTCGGGCGGCCAGCAGCAGCGTGTCGTCATCGCCATGGCGCTGCTCGCCAACCCCTCGCTGCTGCTCCTCGATGAGCCGACGACTGCGCTCGACGTCACGGTCGAGGCGGGGATCGTCGAACTGATCGGCGAGATCAAGCGCAAGTTCGGCACCGCGATCCTCTTCATCAGCCACAATCTCGGCCTGGTGCACGAGGTCTGTGACCGTGTAAGCGTGATGTATTCCGGCGATGTGGTGGAGGAGGGCACTGTCGGGGATGTCTTCACCCGCATGCGCCATCCCTATACGCGGGGCCTGCTCGGCTGCATTCCCCTGCCGGTGGCGGGGCGTGGCGAACGTCCCTTGACGGCCATACCCGGGCAGTTGCCGCAGCCCCATGAGCGCCCGCAGGGCTGCAATTTCGGTCCGCGCTGCCCCTGGTTCGAGCCGGGGACATGCGATGTCGGCAATGTGCCGATGATCGATACGGGGATCGCCGGGGAAGCGGCCCATCGCGCCCGCTGCCTGCGCCTCGATGCCGTCGATGAAGCACCCCCGCTCATCCCCGACGCGGCGCCGGGCGCGGAGGCCGCAGCTGTGCCTGAGGGCGATGTTGTGCTCGCCGTCGAGGGGATGCAGAAATACTATCCCGTCTACGACCGCTCCATCGCCGCGCTGATTGCGGGACGCTCGGTACGCTGGGTGAAGGCCAATGAGGCGCTTGATTTCGAGGCACGCCGCGGGCAGACGGTCGCGATCGTCGGCGAGAGCGGCTGCGGCAAATCCACCTTCGCCAAGGTGCTGATGGGGCTCGAGACGGCGACCGACGGGGCCATCATCTTCGAGGGCGACGATATTGCCGAGAGCGCCGTGACGGCGCGCTCGCAAAGGCAGATCGCCGCCTTGCAGATGATCTTTCAAAATCCCAATGACACGCTCAATCCGAGCCAGAGCGTCGGTGCGCAGATCGCCCGGGTGATCCGCAAATTCGGGGTCGAGACCGACCGTGCGAAGATCCGGCAGCGCGTTTACGATCTGCTCGATCTGGTGAAGCTGCCACGTGATTTCGCCCGCCGGATGCCGCGCCAGCTTTCCGGCGGGCAGAAGCAGCGCATCGGCATTGCCCGCGCCTTCGCCGGCAATCCGTCCATGGTGATCGCCGATGAGCCTGTCTCCGCCCTCGACGTTTCGGTCCAGGCGGCGGTGACGCGGCTGCTCACAGATATCCAGCGCGATCACGACACCACGCTGATCTTCATCAGCCACGATCTGTCGCTGGTGCGCTATCTCGCCGACCGGGTGGTGGTGATGTATCTCGGGCAGATCATGGAGCAGGGCCGCGTCGAGGACGTGTTTTCACCGCCCTATCACCCCTATACCGAGGCGCTGCTCTCCGCTGTGCCGGTTGCCGATCCGCAGATCGAGAAGACGAGGATCGTGCTCGAAGGCGCTGTACCCAGCCCCCTCGACCCGCCGAAGGGCTGCCCCTTCGCCACGCGCTGTCAGCACAAGCTGGGCAGGATCTGTGACGACAAGCGTCCGCCGGTCCACGCGCGCGCCAACGGCCACCGCATCGCCTGCCATATTCCGCTGGACGCGCTGGAGCGGATGGAGCCGGTGTTTCGAAAGGCGACGCAAGCTTCTGGTTATAATTAAAAGTTGTGTATCTGAATGACATAGGGGAAATTATACCGATATTTCAGAACAAGTCGCAGATGCAAAGAGAAGAATCTCAAGATTTAAGCAATTTAAAATTGTGATATTTGAATTCTGTAGTTATTTATAACTTTTATTAATGTCTCTTTGTTGCAATCGGGCTCAATCACAGAACCTGTATGGGGACCGATGCCGTGACGATTCCGTCAATACTTCGATGGCGGCTACAACTGCCGCAAATGGGTCTGCGTGCGCGTATCGCCGCCGGCTTTGCCGCGATTCTCGCTCTGGCTGTTGGGATGGCCGGTTTCGCCATCTACAATGCGCTGGGGCTGGATCGCAATTTTGCCGATTACCGTACGATCGCCGATGAAAGCCAGCGCACCGAAAGCCTGACGGCGGACTTCACCCGCATGCTGGTGCTGGCGCGTGACGAGCTTGCGTCACCCGACGAAGAGCGCCGCGAGCGTATCACGGCCATGAGCGATCAGGTTCGCGCGCAGATCGTCGATGCCACCGAGCTCACGTCCTCCGATGAGCGGCGTGCGATGCTGGCCAGCATCGTCCTGTCCTACGACGAGTTCGAGCGCGGCGTGGAGGAGCTATTCGCCGTTGATGCGCAATTGCGCGCAATCGTCACCGATGAGATCGAGCCGGCGATCGGCTCAGTGACCGATGCCATCATGCAGCTTGTCTATTCGGCTTCGCTCGAGGGCGACCTCGACACATCCAACGACAGCTCCCGGGCATTGCAATTCGCGCTCGTCTCGCGAGCAGCCTTCGGGCGCTACCTCGCCGGTGATACGCAAGCGCGTAACCAGGCCGAGATGATGGCGGGGCGTGCTCTCAAGGAGTCACAGGACCTGCAGGCGCGTACGACCCACAGGGGACGCCTGAACCTGCTGGAGCAGGCAAGCGAAAATCTCGAAGCCTACGAGAACGCCATGCTGCGCGGCATGGAAGCATCCGACCGCCTCGGCGTGATGCATCAGGAGGTGCTCGGCGAGAGCGAGCAGGTCATCGCGGGGCTCACCGCCGATATCGTCACGAGCGCCTCACAGGAAGCGCGGGCAATCGGGGAGGGGACTGCGGCGGCGGCGATGCAGGCTCTGGTGATGACGATCGCTGCGACGCTCCTGCTCGCCGTACTCGGCGTCGCCATCGCCGTGCTGATCGGGCGATCCGTCTCCCGCCCCGTCGTCGCCATGACGAGCGCCATGCGCGAACTCGCCGACGGCAATACAGCGATTACCGTGCCGGGCCGCGAGCGCTCCGACGAGATTGGCGCGATGGCCGGCGCCGTGGAGGTTTTTCGCCAGAACGCCATCGAACGCGAGCGCCTCACCTCCGAGAGCGAGAAAGAACAATTGCGGCGGGCCGAGCGACAGCGTGCGATCGAGGCGCTGATCACGGAATTCCGCGACTCCGTCGGCGCCATGCTCGAGGGCGTCTCCGGAAATATGGAGCAGATGCGTGAAACCGCACACCATCTTACCACCATCGCGTCGCAGACCGCCGATCTCACCGAGGAGACCGCATCCGCCTCCGAGGATTCGAGCAGCAACGCGGCCACGGCAGCTGAAGCCGCCGAGAGCCTCAATGGCGCGATCAACGAGATCGCCCGCGCGGTGGGCATGACCACGGAAGTGGTCGGGCGCGCCACGCAGGCTGCTGATCATACCAATACGCGGGTGGCGAGCCTCTCTGATGCTGCGCGGCGTATCGGCGATGTGATCGGGCTGATCCAGGAAATCGCCGAACAGACCAATCTGCTCGCCCTCAACGCAACCATCGAGGCTGCCCGCGCGGGCGAGGCCGGCAAGGGGTTTGCGGTCGTGGCTGCCGAGGTGAAGAACCTGGCGGATCAGACCGCGAAAGCGACGCAGGAAATCAGCGAGCAGATCGGTGCGATCCAGGGCTCGACTGCGGATGCCGTGTCCAATATCGAGCAGATCGCCGGCATCATGAAAGAGGTGAGCGAGCACACTACCTCGATCGCTGCAGCTGTCGAAGAGCAGGGCGCCTCCACCGGCGAGATCACCCGCAACGTGCAACGCTCCGCCCAATCGAGCCGGCAGGTCGCGGGTAATATCGAGAGCGTCAAGGCCGCGACCGGCGAGACCAATCAATCCGCCGACCAGGTGCTGCATTCTGCCGATGCGGCGGGCGAGGAAACGCAGAAACTGCGCCGCTCGATCGACACCTTCCTCGAGCGTGTCTCCGCAGCCTGAATCAGATCGTGTTCAGGCCGAAGAAAAAGCCCCCGCATCGCAAGGCTGCGGGGGCTTTCTGGTCTGGTCTCTCAAGAAGACGCAATATCAGCCCGCATAGGCCTTCACGTTCTGGCGTTGCTCGCCGAGCCCGTCGATACCCATGGTGACGACATCGCCAGCCGCAAGATAACGCGGCGGCTTCATCGCAGTGCCGACGCCGGGGGGCGTGCCTGTGGTGATCACGTCGCCGGGTTCGAGGATCATGAAATGCGAGATGTAGGAGACGAGCTGGGCGCAGTCGAAAATCATGGTCTTCGTCGAGCCCGTCTGCATGCGCTCGCCATTGACGTCGAGCCACATTCCGAGATCCTGCACATCGGCAATCTCGTCCGGCGTCACCAGCCAGGGGCCGAGCGGGCCGAAGGTCGGGCAGCCCTTGCCCTTCGACCAGGTGCCGCCGCGCTCCATCTGGAATTCACGCTCCGACACATCGTGGCAGATGCAGAAGCCGGCGACGTAATCGAGCGCCTCGTTTGCGGCAACGTAGGAGGTGCGCTTGCCGACCACCATGGCGAGTTCGATTTCCCAGTCCGTCTTCTGTGAGCCCTTGGGAATGATCAGGTCGTCATTGGGACCGACGATGCAGGAAGGCGCCTTGTTGAACAGGATCGGCTCTGCCGGGATCGGGGCACCGGTCTCGGCTGCGTGATCGGCGAAGTTCAGCCCCACGGCCACGAAATTGCGCACATCGGCAACACAGGGGCCGATCCGCACCCCGTCCGGCGCCACCGGCAGCGAGACCGGGTCGAGCGCGGCGAGTCTGGCGAGCGCCTCCGGATCGACGGTCTTGCGCCCGATATCGTCGATATGTGCGGAGAGATCGCGCAACGCGCCTTCGGCATCGATCAGGCCGGGTTTCTCCGCGCCGGGAGCGCCAAAACGGACAAGCTTCATGGAGTTTCCTCGTTGTTTTCCCGGGGCGATCATGCGTGGGCCCGCCCCGGCTGACAAGGTGTACCGGGTCGCTCTCCCGCGCAATGGAATGCCTGAATCGACGTTCAGGACTTCATCAGGACATAGGTGCCCGGTGCATCGCAGATCGGTTTCACCTTGCCGCCGCCCGGCTTGCGCGCGGGAATCTCGCGCGGATCCTTCTCGCGCACCCATTCGAACCAGTGCGGCCACCAGGTGCCCGGATGTTCGGTCGCGCCGGCGATCCAGTCTTCCAGCGTGCCGACGGGCGGCCCGTTGGTCCAGTGCTGATACTTCGGTTTCTTGGGGGGATTGACCACACCGGCAATATGGCCAGAACCCGCGAGCACGTATTCGACCGGGCCGCCGAAGCAGGACGATCCGAGAAAGACCGACTTCGCCGGAGCAATATGATCCTCGCGCGTTGCCAGATTGTAGACCGGGATCTTCACCTTCGACAGGTCGAGTCGTATACCGTCGAGCTCGGCGCGCCCCTGCGAGAGGTTGTTCTCAAGGTAGCAGTTGCGCAGATAATACGAGTGGTTTGCTGCCGGCATGCGGGTTGAATCGGAGTTCCAGTAGAGCAGGTCGAAGGCGAAGGGATCCTTGCCGCGCAAGTAGTTGTTGACCATGTAGGGCCAGATCAGGTCGTTGGGGCGAAGCATGTTGAAGGCGGCTGCCATGCGTCCGCCATCGAGATAGCCACGCGCTTCCATGTTTTCCTCGATGGCGCGGATCTGGTCTTCGCAGGCGAAGATCTTGAGGTCGCCCGCATGGGTGAAATCGACCTGCGTGGTGAACAATGTCGCGGAGGCGATGCGGTCGTCACCCTTGGCGGCCATATAGGCCAGAGCCACCGAGAGCAGCGTTCCGCCGACGCAATAGCCGATCGCCGAGACCTGCCGCTCGCCGGTAATCGTCTCCACCTGCTCCAGCGCTGCGAAGATGCCATCGCGCATGTAATCGGCAAAGCCCTTGTCGCGATGGCGCTCGTCCGGATTGACCCAGGAGATGCAGAACACGGTCAGCCCCTGCGCGACCGCCCAGCGGATGAAGCTCTTGTCCGGATTGAGATCGAGGATGTAGTACTTGTTGATCCAGGGCGGCACGATCAGGAGCGGGCGCGCGAGCACCTTCTCCGTCGTGGGTGCGTACTGGATCAGCTCGATCAGATCGTTGCGAAACACCACCTTGCCCGGGGTGTTGGCCATGTTCTCGCCGACCTTGAACTTCGTTGCATCGGTCTGGCGGATCTTGAGCTCGCCGTGCCCGGCCTCGATATCCTCCGCCAGCATCTTCATGCCGCGTGCCAGGTTGGCGCCGCTTTCCTCGAAGGTTTCGCGGATGACTTCCGGGTTGGTGGTGAGAAAATTCGACGGCGAAAGCGCGCTCGACACCTGCTTTATGTAGAAGCGTGCCTTCTGCCGTGTCGGCTCGTCGATGTCCTCGGCTTCCTCGACCATCTGTTCGGCCCATTGGGAGGTGGCGAGATAGGCCTGTTTGAGGAAGTCGAAATAGGCGTTGCTGGACCATTCCTCGTCGGAGAAACGGCTGTCCCTGGGCTCGGGCGAGATCGCGGGGTCAACCTCCTCACCCTGCATGCGTCGCAGCGACTTGCCCCAGATATCCATGAAGGAGAGGCCGAGCCGGCTTTGCGCTTCGATGGCCTTCTGCGGATCGACAAGCCATTTCTCGGTGACCTGCACCAGGGTCTTGACCATGTCGCTCATCTCGTCCGAAGCGCCGACATGCCCGCGTCGCTCTTCCAGCGGTTTCAGCAGCGCTGCGGTGGCCTTGCCGGCCTCCTCGTAGAATTCCGCCATGTTGCGCGAGAGCGCTTCCATGTCGGGCACGGGTACCGCTTGCGGCGCCTCCGAGTCGCCCCTGGATTGCGCTTCGCCGCTCGCTTGCGATTCCCGTTTCGACATGCCGGCCATCGCTGTTTTTCCGATGGTGCGCTTGCCCGTCTTGTCGTTGGCCACTATTCATCTCCCCCTGTCGAACGTCGCTGCCACTCCCAGTTTCGGCAACGCCGTTCTTTCGACATCTTATCCCCGCAGCTATGCTGCCCGCTAGACCGGATGAAAGCGTATTTTCCGGTTACGACGAAGGATGCAGGTTCCAATGCCTTTCATGCTGCACCCGGTCCTGGATCGCATGCGCCTCGGACGAGGCATTCTCGCCGTGGCTGTCCTCGGCATGCTCGCCGGTTGTGCAGGAGATTTAAACCCCGTCCGTGACGTTTTCGTGGTCACGGGCATCGGCGAGGGGCGCCGCAATGCGCCGCAATTCATCGAGGATACCCGCTCCGGCGAACTGCGCTACGTGCCAATCGGCCTCGCCCCCCCCGATCGCGAAACCGTTCCGAAGACGCCGGAAGAACGCGCGGAGATGGAAGAAGAGTTGCGCCTTATCGCCGATCGCAACGAACAGCGTGCATCACAGACACGCCGGATGACGCTTCTGCCCGATCCCGAACCCGTCATCGTCATGCCTGGGCCTGACCTCGGCTCCACACCGGAGCCTGCGTCTGCGCAGTAGCGCTGCAAGGTCATGCTCTCACATATGCGCCAAATTGCCGATGCGAAAAGCCTGCGAAGCTGTTATTGAGGCGCGGCGTGCCGGTCTGCCCATGTGCGATTCGGATTTCGCCCAGCCGTTACCGAATGGATCCGACCATGAGCGAATTCTACCGCACCCAGCGCCTGCCACCCTACGTTTTCGAACCGGTAAACAGGATCAAGGCCAAGGCGCGCGCCGAAGGCGTGGACATCATCGATCTCGGCATGGGCAATCCGGATCTCGCCGCTCCGGCGCATGTCGTGGCCAAGCTTGCCGAGACCGCTGGCAAGCCGCGTACCGATCGCTATTCCGCCTCCAAGGGCATTCCGGGTCTGCGCAAGGCGCAGGCCGGCTATTACGCCCGCCGCTTCGGCGTGAAGCTCGATCCGGAGACGCAGGTGGTCACCACGCTCGGTTCCAAGGAAGGCTTTGCCAATATGGCGCAAGCCATCACCGCGCCGGGTGACGTGGTGCTGGTGCCCAATCCGAGCTATCCCTTGCACAATTTCGGCTTCCTGATGGCCGGTGGCGTGGTGCGTAACGTCCCGGCGGAACCCTCGCCGGAATTCTTCCACGCGATTGAGCGCGCCATGCGGCTGAGCGTGCCCAAGCCGATCGCGCTGGTCGTCTGCTACCCGGCCAATCCCACGGCCTGCACCGCCTCGCTCGATTTCTACCGTGACCTCGTCACTTTCGCCAAGAAGCACGAACTGATCCTGCTCTCCGACCTCGCCTATGCCGAGGTCTATTTTGACGACAACCCCCCGCCATCAGTGCTGCAGGTGCCCGGCGCGATGGATATCGCGGTGGAATTCACCTCGCTGTCGAAGACCTATTCCATGGCCGGCTGGCGAATGGGCTTCGCGGTGGGTAACGAGCGCCTGCTCTCGGCGCTGGCACGGGTGAAATCCTATCTCGATTACGGCGCCTTCACGCCCGTTCAGGTCGCGGCGGCTGCGGCCCTCAACGGGCCCGACGACTACATCCACGAAATGCGGATGACTTATCGCAAACGCCGCGACGCCCTGATCGAGTCTTTCGCCAAGGCCGGCTGGAAGATCGAACCGCCCAGCGCCTCGATGTTCTGCTGGACGCCGGTGCCCGAGCGTTTTCGCGAGATGGGAAGCCTCGAATTCGCCAAGCTGCTGGTCGAGAAGGCCGGCGTGGCGGTGGCGCCGGGGATCGGTTTCGGTGAGCATGGTGACGAATACGTGCGCATCGCGCTGGTGGAGAACGAGCAGCGCATTCGTCAGGCCGCGCGTAATATCCGTCGCTTCTTCGAGGATCGCGACAAGGCGCTCGATAATATCGCTCCGCAATCGCCGCCAAGCCGCGTCGCCTCAGGTTAACCCCCGGACAGGCTGCGCCGGCTGGCCTCGCTGACGACCCGCGCCCAGAAAAAGCCCAGCGCCCAACCGGCGAGGACGTCGCTGGGCCAGTGCACGCCGAGATAGATCCGGCTCAGGCCGATCAGCACGACAAGCAGCGCGGCGCTCGCGGCGATGAAGCGCGCCGGCGCGACCTTGTCCTGCGTAGCGATCAGATCCTGCGCTATGATCGTAATGAGGGCTGCGGAAACCATCGCATGCGCGCTCGGGAAGCTGTTGGTGAATACCTGTGTCGCCGGTTCGAAAAGATCCGGGCGCGGGCGTGCGATCAGAGCCTTCAGCGCCGTGTTCAGGGCGATCGCGCCGAACAGAACGATGCCGACCCGCAAGGCGCGGACCCGCGCATCGCGCAGCCAGTGGGTGGTGATGACCAGCAGACCGGTGCCGATCAGTACCGTCATGCTGCCCAGCGCCGAGACGTCCCGTGCCCCTTCACGGAACCAGGTCGGGCCGAGCGGCTCGCCCTGTAAATCGCGCAGAAGCAGGGGCAGCGAGAGGTCGAATGCGTGCAGAGCCGGACTCAGCGTGGGCATGACGAGTGCAAAGAAGAGCAGCAGGAACAGGGCGATGGAGAGCAGGGCGGCGCGCATCCGGGTTCACCACGATGGCGTAAGGATCGGCCTCACGCTATGTTACAGATTGTTTCGCTTACCATGGAACCAGTCGATTTTCAGGGCGTTATCGGATCGTGACATGGTTAACACAAGGTTGATCGAGGCCGACATGCCGATATTGGCGTACCCGCCCGGAATCATGGAAAGTGACGAAACCGTCCTGCGTGATGCGCTCGGTACTCCGGCCCGCGAGCCATGCTGCGCGGATGCGATGCGCGCGGCGGCCCGGGACCTTGCGCAGAGACGGGAATATTGCGGCAAGCGCAACTCTCTGAATGACGGCTATCCAAACAACGCCCATGACAATCCCGGCAACCCGATGAGCGAGCACTTCGATCGTTTCTGTCGCTTCCCGGGCTGACCCCGACTGCTTCACTCCAGACTTTCAAGATAGGCGATCAGCGCCCTGATATCCCGATTGGACAATTGCAGGTCGGGCATTGGGGGGTGCGGCATCTGCAGGAACCTGCGCAGGCTGTCGGTCGTCAGATCATCGCGCCGGGCGATTTGTGCGAAGGTCGTCACCTGATCGGTGGCCGTGTCCTGTCCCGGCCCGACGAGATGGCACGCGGCGCACCAGCGTTCAGCGATGATTCGGCCTTGCTCGACATCCGCTGCAGCTGGCGAGGGGGCCGCGACGAGGAGGGCGCCGACGCAAAGGAGGCCGGGCAAATGGCGCGTGATCGTGTGTCTGCGGCTCCTCGGCTGGTCGCGCATCGCTGGTCCCTTTCCTGAAATCCGACTTGAATCGCCGTGGGCTGTTGCTGCTGCGCCGATCAGCCTAACGAGGTCGCACCGGCATGCAATTCATGTTTGCGCCTCCGACCCAAAAAACGGAGTGCGGAGGTTTGTGCGTTTCTCTTTACGATCTGGAAAAGCGGCGCGCGTACACTGAGTGAACGTTTTGCGTAACCAAGGCAGCGTGACCCGGCATGATCGCTACGCCCACCTTCCCTGATCTCGCCGCGCTCGTCGTGGACGAGAGTCTCTATATCCGCCGCATCCTGCGCGACATGCTGACGCGTGTCGGTATCAAGCGTGTGCTGGAGGCTCCCGACGGCGCCGAGGCGCTCGGGGTGCTCTCGGAGAGCAAGCCCGATCTCGTCATCCTCGACTGGGACCTCGCGATCCTCTCGGGAGAGGAGTTCATCCGCCTGACGCGCACCCCCACCACCTCGCCGGCGCCGAGCATCCCGATCATCGTGATGATGGGCAAGCCGCGGCGTTATGTCGTCGATCGGGCCATGTCGCTGGGCGTCAATGAAATCATCGCCAAGCCGTTCTCGCCCAAGGTCCTGTGGTCGCGCCTCGACGAGGTGATCAACCGGCCGCGCCCCTATATCCAGATCAAGGGCCTGCTGCGCCCCGTGGCGCGTTCCACCGACGCAGTTCCGCAGAAGGTGGCGGCCTGACTTCTGATAGCAGTGCCTGTTTGCAGCGCACAATACATAGCGCTTGGCAGAGTTCCGCCTGCGCTGTTACTCTTTCCGCCAAGTTGAAGAACTCCCCCGTGATGGGTGCGGGGTTCGCGAGGATGTGACCTTGGCGGTTGATGGTGGCGCAGTCGGCACGAATGAAGAATCGCGGGATCCCGTGGCATTCGACAAAGCCGCTGCCGACAAGACGGAGCGCGTTTCACGCCCGCATTGGGCCCAGCGTCCACGGCGGCAGCCGGGGGAGGCTTACGCCGCGCTTGATCTCGGAACCAACAATTGCCGCCTCCTGATCGCCGAACCGTCGCGCGCCGGCTTTCGGGTCGTCGATGCCTTCTCGCGCATCGTGCGCCTCGGCGAGGGGCTGGCCAGTTCCGTTGCCCTGAATGATCTGGCCATCTCGCGTACGATCGACGCCTTGCGAATCTGCCGCGAGAAAATGCGTAATCGCGGAGTGCGGCGCGCGCGCCTCATCGCGACCGAAGCCTGTCGCATGGCCAGCAATGCGGAACATTTCATCGGTCGTGTTCTCGACGAAACCGGCATGGAGCTCGAGATCGTCGATCGGCGTACGGAGGCCTTTCTCGCCGTTACCGGCTGTGCTGCGCTCGCGGATCCCGAGGCCCATTCCGTCATCGTCTTCGACATTGGTGGCGGATCGACGGAAATCGCCTGGCTCGACGGACGCGCCCGCTCTCCCATGTCCGACCCATGCAAGCGGATCCGTGCCTGGGATTCACTTCCCGTGGGTGTGATCACCCTGGCCGAGCGCCATGGCGGCATCGAGGTCGGTCCGGTGAAATTCGAGCGCATGGTCGAGGAAGTCTCTCAAATGCTCACGCCCTTTGCCCTGGCGGCCGGCTCGGCGGCAGCGGCTCCGGAATTCCACTTGCTCGGGACGTCCGGCACGGTGACGACCCTGGGCGGGATCTTCCTCAAGCTTCCCCGCTACGATCGCCGCCGGGTCGACGGGCTCTGGATGACGAGCCACGAGATCGATTCCGTTATGGACGATCTCGTCGGCCTCGACTACGAGGGGCGTGCGGCCAATCCCTGTGTCGGACGCGACCGTGCGGATCTGGTGCTGGCCGGCTGCGCCATTCTCGAAGGGATCCGCCGGGCCTTCCCCGCACCGCGCCTGCGCATCGCCGATCGTGGTCTGCGCGAGGGTATCCTGATGAATCTGATGCGCGAGGACGGTGTCTGGAAGCGCCGTCGCGGTCGGCGCAAGGGTCGGCGGCGCAAAGTTGATTCAGCGACTGACGAGGCATCAACGCAGACGACGCCGCAATCCTCCGACGCCTGAGGCAAGAAACCGTGTCCGACAAGAAGAGCAACCCGCCACGTGCGCTCAAGGTTAAGCTGAAGAAGGCGAGGGGGCGCACGCCTTCGCAGCAGCGCTGGCTGCAGCGTCAGTTGAACGACCCCTACGTCGTGCGCGCAAAGCGCGAGGGCTATCGTTCCCGCGCGGCGTTCAAGCTGCTGGAGCTTGACGAAAAGTTCAAGTTCCTCAAGCCCGGCCAGCGCATCGTCGATCTGGGCGCTGCGCCAGGCGGTTGGTCGCAGGTGGCCGCGCGCAAGATTGGTATCGTGGACGAAAGCGGCGAGGAGCGGGCGAAGTCGCGCGGCAAGATCGTCGGTATCGACCTGCTGCCGATCGAACCCATGCCCGGGGCCGAATTCGTCGAGATGGATTTCCTCGACGAGGATGCTCCGGCGCGCCTCGTGACGCTGCTGGGTGGGCCCGCAGATGTGGTGATGTCGGACATGGCGGCGAATGCGACCGGCCACAAGAAGACCGATCACCTGCGCATCATGGGCCTCGCCGAGACCGGAGCGGAATTCGCCCGTTCGGTGCTGGCCCAGGGCGGCACCTATATCGCCAAGGTGTTGCGCGGCGGCACCGAAGGTGCGCTTCTGGCCGATCTCAAGCGTGATTTCGCGAATGTGCGCCATTACAAGCCCCCGTCCAGTCGCTCCGATTCTGCCGAGCTGTTCCTGATTGCGATGGGCTATCGTGGCGAGGACAGGGTGGCCGGGGAAATCGAGGGGCTTGGGGAGTAGCGCTGCCGGCGTGTGCCGGTTTTGCGCGTGGTGACGCCGTCCTTGCTCTCGCAATTCCGCTGTCGCGCGTGTAAGAGCAGGGAAAGCCATAATGCCGGGAGGAGTGCCGTGTTCGCCTCGATCGCCAATATACCGATCTTCCTGCTCTTCTTTGTCATCTCGGTCGGGCTGACGGCGCTTTATCTGTTCGTCTACACCTTCGCCACGGCGCATAACGAATTCGCGCTGATTCGCCAGAATGTGGTCTCCGCCGCGATCGCCCTGGGCCTGAGCCTGATCGGCTTCGCGCTCCCCCTTTCGAGCGCGGTGGTCTATGCGGTGACGGTGGTCGATCTGGTGATCTGGGGTCTGATCGCCATGGTCGTTCAGATCGCGGCATATGGGCTCGTGCGGGTGATGATCCCCAACCTCTCGCAGCGCATTGCCTCGGGTGAGATGTCGGCGGCCTTGTTCCTCGGGGCGATCTCACTGGCAGCGGGCATCCTCAACGCCTCGGCCATGACGTTCTGATAAATGACGTTCTGACACGTGACGCTTTGATCGTTGCGATGACTTGACGACCCGGGACCACGAAAGACCTTTCATGAGCATCTCCGTCAAAGCCAATTCCGTCATCAGCCTCGATGCCGTGCGCCCGGTGCGTTTCGGCAATGCCCTGCCCATCGCCATCATGGCCGGGCCCTGTGCCATGGAGAGCCGCGCGCATGCGCTGGAGACCGCGCAGGCGCTCAAGGAGATTGCGGAGCGGCTCGGTATCGGACTCGTCTACAAGTCCTCCTTCGACAAGGCGAACCGCACCTCGATCAGGAGCGGGCGCGGGGTCGGGCTCGCAGCGGCACTGCCGATCTTCGCCGAGATCCGGGAAAGCCTCGGCCTGCCCGTCGTCACCGATATCCACGAGGCGAACCAATGCGCCCCGGTGGGCGAGGTTGTCGATATCCTCCAGATCCCCGCCTTCCTCTGCCGCCAGACTGATCTGCTGATCACCGCGGCGCAAACCGGGCGTGTCGTCAACGTGAAGAAGGGCCAGTTCCTCGCGCCGTGGGACATGGCCAATGTCGCGGCCAAGGTGACGGGCGCGGGCAATCCCAACGTGATGCTCACCGAGCGCGGCGCCTCTTTCGGCTACAATACCCTGGTTTCCGACATGCGCGGCCTGCCCATCATGGCGCAGCAGACCGGCGCGCCGGTGATTTTCGACGCGACCCATTCCGTTCAGCAGCCCGGCGGACAGGGGGCGACCTCGGGTGGGCAGCGCGAATTCGTGCCGGTGCTCGCGCGCGCCGCCGTCGCGGTGGGTGTCGCCGGTCTGTTCATCGAGACGCATCCCGACCCCGATCGCGCCCTGTCGGATGGCCCCAACATGGTGCCGCTCGCCGAGTTCGAGGCGCTGATCGCGGGGCTGATGCGCATTGATGCGGTGGCCAAGAGCCTGATCTGAGGCCTGATTCGAGGTGCTCCGGGAGCCGTTCGGGCAGTTGTGCCGGATGCATCGGGTCCGCCTGCACGGGCAGCCAGCGCCTGGCCGTTCTAGATTGACGCTGCGCGGATGCGCCGCGCGGGGTATGCGGGATGACAGCGACAACATCTGATGCGCATGCGGTGCGCGCCACCATCCTGATCCTGGCGATTGCCGGCTTTGCCAGCACCTTTGCCGGGCGGATCGCCGATCCGCTGGTCAATGTGATCGCCGATGATCTCGGCGCCAGCGTCCAGGCCATCGCCCTGCTCGCGACGGCTTTCGCGCTGCCCTATGCGCTGATCCAGCCCGTGCTCGGCCCGTTCGGCGATTCGCTGGGCAAGCTCAGGGTGATGCGCTTCTGCCTCGCGGTGCTGATCGCGGCTCTGATCGCCTCCGCCTTCATGCCCGGTGAGCGTTCACTCTTCGTGATGCGCGTGATCACGGGCATGGCGGCGGGCGGGATCATCCCGCTCGCGCTCGCGGTGATCGGCGATCGCGTGGGCATGGAGACGCGTCAGGTCGCGATCAGCCGTTTTCTCGTGGCGGTGATCCTCGGCCAGATGGCGGGCTCCTCGCTGGCCGGATTGCTCGCCGAGCATCTGGGCTGGCGCGGGGTGTTTCATCTGGCTGCCGCCATCACCGCCATCGCGTTCGTCGCCATGACCGTCGCGCTCAAGCCGTCCAACCTTGTGCGCCCGCCATTCTCCTTCGCCGTGGCGATGGCGCGCTATCGCGGGCTCGTCGCAAAACCACGCGCCCGGGCCTTGTTCGCCCTCGTCTTCGTCGAAGGCATCTGCATCATGGGGGTTCTGCCCTTCATCGCGCCGATCCTGGTGGCGCGCGAGGCCGGTGGCGCGGCGGAGGCGGGGATCGCGCTGGCCGGATTCGCCATTGGCGGGCTGATCTATTCCGCCGTGGTCGGCCTGCTGCTGCGCCGGCTCGGCATGTATCGCATGCTGGTGACGGGCGGCTTCTTCTCGGCCATGGCGCTGATCGCGGTTGCCTTCCTCGGCGACTGGCGGCTCATTGCCGGGGCGTTGCTCCTGCTCGGGCTCGGCTTTTATCTCCTGCACAATTCCTTCCAGACGCAGGTGACGGAGCTTTCCGCTGATGCGCGCGGCTCGGCGGTGGCGCTGCATGCCTGCTCGTTCTTCCTCGGCAATGCCACGGGTCCGGTCGTGGTGAGCCTGGGCACACGCCTCGTCGGCACCCCGGCGACGCTGATCATCCTGGCCTGCGTGATCTTCGCCCTCGGCCTCTTCGCCGCCTGGGTGCTCGCGCGCACGGCGCCGCGACCGGTCGGGGCGTGACGCCTTAGAGCGTCACGCCTAATTTGTGCACGGCGTTTTCATTGATTCAAAAAATAGATTTTTTGTAAATATGGCATATTTCATCAAATATAAGGCGTTGTATCAGCTTCACTTAGGTGCCTCTTCATCCGCATTTAGTCCGGAATTTGTTTTATTGAGAATTCGAAGGGCTGCCTCGATGACAGTGACGGGAATTTCATTTGTGTCATGTGCAATTTTATTTCGAATTTCTAATATAAAATTGATATCGTTTGTGTTCTCTGTTGAGAGCAGTTCATTCTGCTCCAATGCCTTAAGGATTGATCTTGGTGAGTTAGCATTAAATTTTGCATGCTTATCCTTTAGAAGTGTCCGACTTTTGTTTTCAAATTCTTCCCATTCTTTCAAAAGATGGTGCTTCAATAAAAATATTCTATATGTCTCTTCTTTGAGAATGCTGCTTTGCCTTAATATAAAAAGAAAAATAGCGGATAGAACCGACAATGATAGACCGGTTGCCGCCAACACAAGTGCCATACTTTGGATTTCGCTGAGATTAATATCAATCAGAGTAAAAATGAAATACGAAAATGCAGCAACCGCAATGAATATACCCATTACTACATAGATGCGAAATATGAGATCAAATTTCTTTGCGCGCGGAACACGAGGGGGGCTTTGATCACGGAGATCAAGCAGATCCTGAGAGGTTTCCCTATTTTCGAATTGGTCAGGCATTTTTAGTCTTTCAGCGTTGCCAAAGTTGTGGTCAGAATCGCTAATGCAAATATAATTCCAAATACGATCAGATATGTGTCATTCTGTAGTTTCGTAGCATCGAACATGATTCCAACTATGAGCGAAAGGACAGCAGACGCAATACGGAGTAATTTAATTAGAAGTGGTGTTCGTGAATTTCCAATCGAATGTTTTTGAATAAACGCTGCCTTATCTATCATAGCTTTTGTTATTTCAACGGGCCCGCTTCCCGACTTTTGAGAAGATTCAAGTCGGTTTGCCTCTTGGATAACCTTCTTAATATATTGTTCGCCTTCGGATTTCAGGCTGTCTTTGGCTGGATCACTTAGTCCTTCCAAGTCTGCATCTTCTACTTGTATTTCAATTGGCATAGTCGCTCTGCCACTAAACTGATTGGGAATTGCATTTCTACCCCTAGTTTAGCGCGCGGTGCATTTGCGCGCAACAATTTTCCAATTTGAATTGCTCCGGCTATCGGTGTGTTTATAAGCAAGTTGTCCAGACTCGAACCATCTTTGTGAATCTCGCCACACCTTCAACGCGCACGATATGGCGCGACGCCCTGATCAGGCAGCCAGATGTTTTTCGGCAACTCACCCGTTTGCCAGAACACGTCGATGGGAATGCCGCCGCGCGGATACCAGTAGCCGCCGATGCGCATGTAGACGGGTTCGAGCAATTCCGCGAGGCGCTTGCCGATGGCGACGGTGCAATCCTCGTGGAAGGCGCCGTGGTTGCGAAAGCTTGTCAGATAGAGCTTGAGCGATTTCGATTCGACCAGCCATTGACCGGGCACGTAGTCAATCACCAGAATGGCGAAATCCGGCTGGCCGGTGACCGGGCAGATCGAGGTGAATTCCGGGCAGGTGAAGCGCGCCACGTATTCGCCGCCAGGATGCGGATTGGGCACCCGGTCGAGCCGGGCTTCATCCGGGGTTGCGGGAATATCGGCGCTCTGGCCGAGTTGCAGATTGCTGTTGTCGATCATGCCGGTATCGCTCCTGAAGCGTTGTCGAGCGCCTATGACGCGCGGAACACAACGCGTCAATCGGGCGTTACGCCGCGATCACGCCTTGCGTCTCGTGCAGCATCGCCTAAAACCGCGATCAACATTCGCAAACCGCATTGATTGGAGCAGGCCCATGACAGCCATTGTCGATCTCATCGCCCGTCAGATCCTCGACAGCCGCGGCAATCCCACCGTTGAGGTCGATGTCTTCCTCGAAGACGGTTCGATGGGCCGCGCCGCCGTGCCCTCGGGTGCCTCAACCGGTGCCTTCGAGGCGGTGGAGCTGCGCGACGGCGATGCCTCGCGTTATCTGGGCAAGGGCGTCACCCGCGCCGTGGATGCGGTGAATACCGAGATCCTCGATGCGGTGGTTGGCATGGATGCCGAGGATCAGATCGGCGTCGATGAGGCCATGATCGATCTCGACGGCACGCCCAACAAGGAACGGCTCGGCGCCAACGCCATCCTCGGCGTCTCGCTCTCGGTCGCCAAGGCGGCGGCGGAGGCGACCGGCCTGCCGCTCTATCGCTATGTCGGCGGGGCGCAGGCGCGGGTCCTGCCGGTGCCGATGATGAACATCGTCAATGGCGGCGCGCATGCCGACAACCCGATCGACTTCCAGGAATTCATGGTCATGCCGGTGGGCGCGCCGAGCCTGTCGGAAGCGGTGCGCATGGGTGCGGAAATCTTCCACACGCTCAAGAAGGAGCTCAAGCAGGCCGGCCACAATACGAATGTCGGCGACGAGGGTGGCTTCGCCCCCAACCTGCCGAGCGCCGAGGCCGCGCTCGATTTCGTCATGATGGCGATCGAGAAGGCTGGCTTCAAGCCGGGCGACGACATGATGATTGCCCTCGATTGCGCCGCGACCGAGTTCTTCAAGGACGGCCAATACGTCTATGAAGGCGAGGGCGTCACCCGCACCGGTGACGAGCAGGCGGCCTATCTCGCCAAGCTCGTGGGCGATTATCCCATTGCTTCGATCGAAGACGGCATGTCCGAGGATGACTGGGAGGGCTGGAAGGCCGTGACCGATACGATCGGCGAGCGCTGTCAGCTCGTGGGCGACGATCTGTTCGTGACCAATATCGAACGCCTCTCGCGCGGCATCGAGATGGGCGTGGGCAATTCGATCCTCGTCAAGGTCAACCAGATCGGCACGCTGACCGAGACGCTGGCTGCCGTCGACATGGCGCATCGCGCGCGCTACACGGCGGTGATGTCGCACCGTTCCGGCGAGACCGAGGATGCCACCATCGCCGATCTCGCCGTTGCGACCAATTGCGGACAGATCAAGACCGGCTCGCTGGCGCGCTCCGACCGGCTCGCCAAGTACAACCAGCTGATCCGCATCGAGGAGCAGCTCGGCGGCCAGGCGATCTATGCCGGCCATGGCGCCCTGCGCATCACGCGCTGAGGCTGATATCGGCAAGCGCGCGCCCGGTGCGCGCTTGCATCTGCGCACGCCGCTCGCCATCTTCCATGCATGATCGAGGACAAGCGCAAATCCGGCAACGACAAGCTCGACGCCCTGTTCGACCGCAGCGCCGGTGCCGTGGCGCGTGCGCCCGCCAACGCGGCGCGGGGGCTGATCATGGTCTATCGCTATTCGCTTTCCGGCCTGATGGGGCGGCAATGCCGGCATCTGCCGAGCTGCTCGGAATATACCCACGAGGCGATCGGCAAGTACGGGCTCTGGGCCGGGAGCTGGATGGGGCTCGCGCGGATCTGCCGCTGCGGCCCCGGCGGCACGCATGGCATCGACAATGTTCTCGACGCATTGCCGGCGCAAGCGCACTGGTATATGCCGTGGCGCTATGGCCTGTGGCGCTCCACGAACGCGCCGCGCCAGGCCAGGTGCACGCAGTCCACGGATGACGGCTGACGGCGCGCTCTATTCCGGAAAGGTCATCCCCCAATGCTTACCTGCTGCGTTTGCAGGAGTGAGCCAGGAGCGTTTCAATCATGATCAACCTGACATTCCCTGATGGCGCGCGCCGTGAATTCCCGGCGGGCACGACCGGTCGCGAGATCGTCGAAGGCATCGCCAAATCGCTGGCCAAGAAGACGGTCGCCATGGCGCTCGACGGTACGGTCGTCGATCTTTCCGATCCGATCACGCGCGATGCGCGCATCGAATTCCTCAACCGCGAGGATCCGCGCGCGCTTGATCTCATCCGCCACGATTGCGCCCATGTGCTGGCCGAGGCGGTGCAGGAGCTCTATCCGGGAACGCAGGTCACCATCGGGCCGGTGATCGAGAACGGCTTCTATTACGATTTCGCCCGCGACGAGCCGTTCACGCCCGAGGATTTCGCTGCGATCGAGAAGAAGATGCGCGAGATCATCGCGCGCGACCAGCCCTTCACCAAGGAGGAATGGTCGCGTGACGAGGCGCGGCGCGTCTTCGAGGAGAAGGGCGAGGCCTACAAGGTCGAGCTCGTCGATGCGATCCCGCCCGACCAGTCCCTCAAGATCTATCGCCAAGGCGATTGGTTCGACCTGTGCCGCGGCCCGCACATGACCTCGACGGGCAAGATCGGCAATTCCTTCAAGCTGATGAAGGTGGCAGGCGCCTATTGGCGCGGCGATTCCAGCAACCCCATGCTGACGCGCATCTATGGCACCGCCTGGGCCAATGACGCCGATCTGCAGAACTATCTGCACCAGCTCGAGGAAGCGGAGAAGCGCGACCATCGTAAGCTGGGGCGCGAGATGGATCTCTTCCATTTCCAGGAGGAGGGCCCCGGCGTCGTCTTCTGGCACGCCAAGGGCTGGACGCTGTTCCAGCAGCTCACCAACTACATGCGCCGGCGCCTCGCCGAGGATTACGAGGAGGTCAATGCCCCCCAGATTCTCGACCGCGCCCTGTGGGAGACCTCCGGGCACTGGGGCTGGTATCGCGAAAACATGTTCATCACCAAGACCGAGGATGAGCGCGTCTTCGCGATCAAGCCGATGAACTGCCCCGGCCATGTGCAGATCTTCAAGCATGGCTTGAAGAGTTATCGCGATCTGCCTTTGCGCATGGCGGAATTCGGCGCCGTTTCGCGCTACGAGCCATCCGGCGCGCTGCACGGTCTGATGCGCGTGCGCGCCTTCACGCAGGATGACGCGCATGTCTTCTGCACCGAGGACCAGATGGCGGCGGAATGCCTGAAGATCAACGATCTGATCCTCACCACCTATGCCGATTTCGGCTTCGACCAGATCGTGGTGAAGCTCTCCACCCGGCCCGAGAAGCGCGTCGGCACCGATGCCATGTGGGATCACGCCGAGGCCGTCATGGAAGACGTGCTGAAGCAGATCGAGGCGCAATCGGGCGGGCGCATCAGGACGGAGATCAATCCGGGCGAGGGCGCCTTCTACGGGCCGAAATTCGAATACGTCCTGCGCGATGCGATCGGGCGCGACTGGCAATGCGGCACGACGCAGGTCGATTTCAACCTGCCCGAGCGTTTCGGTGCGTTCTATGTCGATGCCGACGGCCAGAAGAAGACCCCGGTGATGATCCACCGCGCCATCTGCGGCTCGATGGAGCGCTTTACCGGGATCCTGATCGAGCATTTCGCCGGCCATTTCCCGCTCTGGCTCGCGCCGCAGCAGGTGGTCGTGTGCACCATCACCTCGGAAGCGGATGATTATGCCGAGGAGGTGATGCGCGCCGCCCGCAAGGCGGGTCTGCGGGTCGAGAAGGATATCCGCAACGAGAAGATCAACTACAAGGTGCGCGAGCATTCTCATGCCAAGGTGCCCGTGATCCTCGTCGTCGGCAAGCGCGAGGCCGCGGAGAAGGCGGTGAACATCCGCCGCCTCGGCAGCCGGGACCAGACCGCGATGTCGCTCGTCGATGCCCTCGCCACGCTCACTGCCGAGGCCGTGCCGCCGGATGTCGATCGCGCTCACAGCCATCCGAGCGAGAGCATCGAGACGAGCGATGTCGTCCTAGACGGGCAGCACGGACACGGGATCGCGTAAGGGTGCGCACCCGGCTTCACGGAATCGCGGTGCAGGTCCGGCGCTCTTCGCGCACCCGGATCAGCCTTGGCCTGGCGCGTGATGATGCTGGGTCGATGGCGCTGGCCGGCGGCAGTTACGATTCCACGATCGCTGCCATTGCCGTGAGGGCTGCTGCGACTACGAGGACTGCGAAGGCCGTATAGGCGCCATTCCAGCGCGGTCCGACGGTCGATGCGCCGTATCCGGTCAGGCGCCCGATATACATCGTCGCGGCAGTGGCCGGCGAGGAGGCGATGGCGAGACCCCATCCGATGGTGAGGGCGCTGGCGACGAGGGTCGGGCTGACTCCGTACCGCCCCGGATCGACCATGACCGTCGCCAGAACAGCCACCGTGATCAGGGGATTGGCCCCGAGCAGGCCGAACAGCACCACGAGCAGCATGAACAGCGCCGGCACAAAGACCGCCGGCAATGCCTGCGGCCCGATCACGGCGTCGATGAAGACCTGCGGCAGCAGGGCGCCGATCAGCGTTCCGGCATAAGCCGCATTGGCCAGCACCGTGAGCTCATTGCGCGCCTGGGGAACCTGTTCGCTGATATACTGGCCGACACGCCTCAGCCCGGTCTGGCCCACATCACGCAGGATCCAGGCGATTCCGATGATCGGCACCAGCAGGATCACGCCGTGAATCAGCTGACCATATGTGAAGCGTTCCACGAATGCCGCTGCCGTCGAGAGGAAGATCAGCAGCCCGATGAGCGGCGTCAGTGCCTTCCAGGAGAAGGGTACCGTTTCCTGCGGGCCGGAAGCGCGGCGCGAGGCCGGGCTGTCAATCAGCCAGCCGCCAGTGGTCACGATGACGGCCAGGATAGCGCCGAACAATACCATCAGAGGCCATTGCGCGCCCCCGATCGTCGTGCTCGCGATGGCGAAGGCAACGGTCAGAGGGCACCAGAACATGGTCAGCGCGAAACCACGCAACAGTGCAAGCATCATCCGCCGCTCGCGCGCCTTGTCGATGACAATACCACCCGGTTTGTCGGAAACCGCGTCGCGGATCATCCCGCCGAAGAGGGCGATCGTCCCGAAGTTCAGGATCGCTCCGAACAGGGTCGAGCCGCCGACAATCGCGAAATAGCGCCGCCCCGGCGGCTGGCGCACCAGCATCGCCCCGGTTTCCAGAACCATCGCTGAGGTCTGCGCTGCGACGCGCATGATTCCCAGAGAAGCGAACAGCACCACGATGAAGACGCTGCGCCAGAACCCGTCGGCGAGAATCTGTCCGGGGTGTTCCAGGACGAACAGCGCGGTGAGCGTCACCAATGCGCCGAAGGTGAGGTGTCCCCAGGCGAAACGCACCAGCTGTGGCGCCTGCACGATCAGATAGAACGCAACAGCCAGCATGCCGATCGGCTTTACGACCTCGACCCCGCCAATCGCGGCGAGCATCAGGGCGCACCAGGCGATCACCAGCGCCATGCCGGAAGCGGGGGAGAGCGGTCCGATCATGAGATGCATACCGCCGCAGGGGTAGGGTCAAAGGTCATGCTGAGACGTGTCTACGCCTTCGCCGCACGCCTGGGCAAGGCGCCGCAGCCATGCGCCTTGCGCAATCCATATGGCCGATGCACCTAGATGGCCCAGACGACAAGCATTTCACCACGCATGATCTCGGCACCTCCGGTCTTGCGCATCATTGTGGCGAAGCGCGCGAAGCGCCGCTCGCGTTTCATCTCTTTTGCAATGCATGACACGCTGATCACGGCGCTCTCGCCTGCGCGCAGGGGCTCGCCCGTGAAAGCAAGGCTCTGGCCGGCATGGATATTGCCGTCCGGATGGGGCGAGAAGGCTTCCGCAAAGCCGTTCATGAACAGGGCCATTAACAGACCCGGCGGTGCGGTCCCGGCGCGGGCGGAGGCGGGAAACAGAGCCCGCCAGCGGTCGAACCGCTCCGGTTCCAGCGTCACGCGCGCCGCGCCGAGATCGGCTCCGGGTGTAAAATCAGCGAAACGCAGGGGCTGAAGATCCGTGCTGCTCATGCTTTCCGGCTTTTCGAAAAATCTCCCGCTTAAGTCCCGCGCGGACCAACGATAACGGTTCCATCCTTGATGGCGAGGCTCAGCCGCCCATGTTTGAGCGCGAGCGCAGATTCGCCGAACAGGCCCCGCCGCCAGCCCTTGAGCGCAGCGACATCGGCCTCGTCGTTCTCGGCGATGGCTTCGAGGTCATCCACCGTCGCCACGATCTTCGTCGCAACATCATTCTGCTCGCAGACTGCCTTGAGCAGAACCTTCAGCAGGTCGACTGTCGCGCTGGCATTGCCCCGTCCGCGCGGGCGCTCGGGGAGCTGCAACTGCGACAGGTCGCGCGCCAGCCCAGCCTCGACCGCTGCGAAGGCGCCGGCGGCGCTGCGCGAGCGCTCGAACCCGTTTGGCACCGAGCGCAGCCGCGCCATGGCGTCCGGATCGCGCGGCTGCGAGATCGCAAGCTCCACTACGGCATCGTCCTTGAGGACCCGGTTGCGCGGCACGTCGCGGCTCTGTGCCTCGCGCTCGCGCCAGGCGGCGACCTCGATCAGCACGGCGAGCTCCTTGACCTTGCGCACGCGCCCAATGAGCCGGCGATGGGCGCGGGCCGGGTCGCCCTCATAGGTGGCCGGATCGGTGAGGATCGCCATTTCCTCCTCCAGCCAGGCGCTGCGCCCGGCCTCTGCCAGTTGCGTGGCGAGCGCCTCGTAGACCGGGATCAGATGCGTCACATCGGACAGCGCGTAGGCGCTCTGTGCCTCGCTCAGCGGCCGTCGCGACCAGTCGGTGAAGCGAGAGGATTTGTCGATCCGCGCCTTGGCGAGATCATTGGCGAGTTGCTCGTAGGAGACCGAATCGCCATAGCCGCAGACCATGGCCGCAACCTGGGTGTCGAAGAGGGGGGTGGGGATGACCTTGCCCATCGTCCAGATAATCTCGACATCCTGGCGCGCCGAGTGAAACACCTTGATGGTGCTCTCATCAGCCATCAGCGCGAAAAAGGGCGAGAGGTCGATGCCGTCCGCCAGCGGATCGATCAGCACGGCCTCCTCTGGCGATGCGATCTGGATCAGGCAGAGCTTGGCATAATACGTCGTCTCGCGCATGAACTCCGTATCGACGGTGACGAAGGGATGCGCGGCGAGCCGGGTGCAGGTCGCCGAGAGTTCGACGGTATCGGTGATCAGTTTCATGCAATCCCTTTGCCGAATATGGCGATTGTGTGCAAGAGGCAAGCGCGGGGCAAGCAGGAATCTCGGCTCGCAGGTATCACCGTGTCGGCGGAAATCCCGGCCCGGGCGGGCAAATTCGCTTGCGCTGCGGCAGCGGCTCTTGACAAGCGCGGCCTGCCGGGCTCACTCCCCTGCGAGCTCGTTCGAGAAAGAAAACCGGTTCCATGCATCGCTATCGCACCCATACCTGCGCCGCTCTCCGCGAAACCGACATCGACGGCGAGACCCGCCTTTCCGGCTGGTGCCACCGCATCCGCGACCATGGCGGCGTGCTGTTCATCGATCTGCGCGACCATTACGGCATCACGCAATGCGTGGTGGATCCCGATTCCTCCGCCTTCAAGCTGGCGGAGACGTTGCGCTCGGAATGGGTGGTGCGGCTCGACGGCAAGGTGCGTCGGCGCCCGGAAGGGACCGAGAACCGCGATCTGCCCACCGGCATGATCGAGGTCTTCATCACCGATCTCGAAGTGCTCGGTGCCGCCGACGAATTGCCGATGCCGGTCTTTGGCGAGCATGATTATCCCGAAGACAGCCGCCTGAAATACCGCTTCCTCGATCTGCGCCGCGAGAAGCT
>Ga0076929_100496_pt1 | contig 33071 bp, 26 predicted proteins | sample HotLakConUCCSL28_FD_87104 | JGI IMG/M metagenome (GOLD analysis project Ga0076929, IMG submission 87104) | Hypersaline microbial mat communities from Hot Lake, Washington, USA - Hot Lake Consortium UCC-SL28 (version 3) (version 3) | ecosystem: Environmental > Aquatic > Thermal springs > Hot...
CGCACCGAGACGCCCGCCACCGCGAAGGCCGCCCGGCGCCGGCGCATCTCCCGCAACAGCCCGCTCTCCACCGCGAGCTCCCAGCGGCCGAGTTCCAGAAGCGTCAGGATGCGCCCGTTGTTGAGCTCGCCGTACATGTCGGTGTCCCAGGGCCAGGCGCGGTGATGCGTGACACCCGTCCCGAGCGGCGTCTTGCCGGGAACGCGGCGCGCACGAAGAAGCGCAAGGCCCATGCGGAGGTAAGGGTACATCGGCGCCCCACTCGCCCCTTCGCCGCGCGGGGTCAACCCGGGGCGCGGCGGCAGCTTGCCCTCGGCCGCGCCCGGGCCTAGGTATCTGGCCACGATTCCGGAAGGCGCCGCCATGATCCTCACGATTCTCCAGATCCTGCAGCTCCTGCTGGATGTCGCCTTCTTCGTGATGATCGTGCACATCATCCTGTCCTGGCTGATCAACTTCCAGGTCCTGAACCTGCGCCAGCCCCTCGTCGCCGGCATATGGGACGGGCTGAACCGCCTGCTCGAGCCGGTCTACGGCCCGGTGCGGCGGATGCTGCCGAACACCGGCATGCTCGACCTCGCGCCGCTCGTCGTCTTCATCGGCATCATCATCGCCCGCGACATCCTCATCCCCAACCTCGCCCGCAGCCTCGTCTACTGAGGCGCGGCACCCGGGACCGGGGTCCGGCAGCGGATATTTGAACCAGGGTGAAACCCGGGGCGCAGCCGCCCCTTGTTCACGGTCCCGCAATCTGATTCTGTCAGGCAAACGAGCAGTTTTAGATAAATCGAAACGGGGCCGATGGCCGATCCAAGGGCACTCCTGAAATCCGTCTTCGGCTTCGACGACTTCCGCCCGGGTCAGGAAGAGGTCGTCGCCGCGGTGACGGCGGGCCGCGACACGCTTGCGATCATGCCGACGGGCGGCGGAAAGTCGCTCTGCTACCAGCTACCCGCCCTCTGCCGGGAGGGGGTGACGCTCGTCGTCTCCCCGCTGATCGCGCTCATGCGCGACCAGGTCCGCGCGCTCGAGGCCGCCGGGGTGGCCGCCGCCGCGCTGACCTCGGCGAACACGACCGAGGAGAACGACGTGGTCTGGGACGGCCTTGCGAAAGGTCGGCTCAAGCTTCTCTACCTCGCGCCCGAACGCCTCGCATCGGGTGGCATCGCGCGGACGCTGCGCGCGGCGGGCGTCTCCCTCATCGCTGTCGACGAGGCCCATTGCGTGAGCCAGTGGGGCCACGACTTCCGGCCCGACTACCTCGCGATCGGCGCGTTGCGCCGCGCCCTCGGCGTGCCGCTCGCCGCCTTCACCGCGACGGCGGATGCCGAGACCCGGGCCGAGATCGTCCGCCGGCTCTTCGGCGACGGCGACCCGCTGATGTTCCTCGGAGGCTTCGACCGCCCGAACATCCACCTCGCCTTCGCCGCGAAGGACCGGCCCCGGGCGCAGATCCTGGCCTTCGCCGAGGCCCGCCGCGGCCAGTCGGGCATCGTCTATTGCGGCACCCGCGCGAAGACCGAAACCCTTGCGGCCGCCCTCGCAGAAGCCGGCCATCCGGCGGCCGCCTACCATGGCGGGATGGATCCCGAACCGCGCCGCGCCGTCGAGGAACGGTTCCAGCGCGAGGACGGGCTCGTCGTCGTGGCCACCGTCGCCTTCGGCATGGGCGTCGACAAGCCCGACATCCGCTGGGTCGCCCATGCCGACCTGCCGAAATCGGTCGAGGGCTACTACCAGGAGATCGGCCGCGCGGGCCGCGACGGCGCGCCGGCCGAAACCCTCACCCTCTTCGGTCCCGACGACATTCGCCTGCGCCGCGGCCAGATCGACGAAAGCCCCGCCCCGGCGGCGCGCAAGGCGGAAGACCACGCGCGCCTCAATGCGCTTCTGGGCCTCGCCGAGGCGATCGGCTGCCGGCGGCAGACGCTCCTCGGCTATTTCGGCGAAACGACCAAACCTTGCGGCAATTGCGACACCTGCGCCGCGCCGCCCGAGACCTTCGATGCCACCGTGCCGGTGATGAAGGCGCTCTCCGCCGCGCTGCGCACCGGCGAGTGGTTCGGCGCGGGCCATCTCGTCGACATTCTCACCGGCACGCTCACCGACAAGGTCCGCGACCGGGGACATCACACCCTGCCGACCTTCGGCGTGGGGCGGGACATCGACCGCCCGGCCTGGCAGGATCTCTTCCGGCAGATGATGGGCCGCGACCTTCTCAGGCCCGACGCCGAGCGCCACGGTGCGCTGCGCGTGACGGAGGCCGCGCGCCCGATCCTCAGGGGCGAGGCCGACATCCGCCTGCGCCGCGCCGTCGCGTCCGCTGCGCCCCGTCGCGCCGAGGCGCGTGCGCTCGTCTCCGAGGAGGCCCAGCCGCTGCTCTCGGCCCTCAAGGCCCGCCGTCGCGCCCTCGCCGAGGCCCAGCGGGTGCCGGCCTATGTGGTCTTTCCCGACCGGACGCTGATCGAGATCGCCGAGCGCCGGCCGCGGAACCTCGACGAAATGGCCGCGATAAACGGGGTCGGCGCGAAGAAGCTCGACCGCTATGGCGCGACCTTTCTGGAGGTGGTCAGGGGCCAGGAGGCGGGAGCCGACCGGCCGCACCCCGCCCGAGCGCGGCTCGCGGGCAATCCCGCCGCGCCGCTCTTCGACCGGTTGCAGGAAGCCGCCGGGCAACTCGCACGCGGTGAGGACGGGGTGCAGAAACCGCTCACCTGCCCGCCGCCGCTTCTCGCGCGCGTCGCCGCCATGAGGCCGCGGGACGCGCGGAGCCTGCGCGACCTCCTGGGAGAAAAGCGCGCCGACCGCTTCGGGCCGGCCTTCCTCGAAATTCTCGCCGACGCCTGAGCCTGAGCGAGTTCCGCTTCACGCGCCGGGGCGGTCACACCGGGACCCCTGCCCATGTCTTCGACGAGCATCGGCACCGAAACCCGCGGTTCGCTTTCGTCAGGCCTCGCGCCACCTCTATTCCGCCGCGGTCCGCGCGAGCGGCGTCGCCTCCGCGACCGGTTCGGCCGAGAGTGGTGCAAGTGCCGGGGCGCTTTCGGCGCCGGCTGCCATGTCCGGGGCCATGGGCTCGCCCAAAGGGTCACGAACACCGGCGGGTCGCGCGGATTGGATCGCCTCGACGAGCGCACTGCGCTTGAGGGGCTTCGTGAGATAGCCGTCGATTCCGGCGGCGAGGATTTCCTCGGCGTCTCCGGCCATCGCATGGGCCGTGATCGCCACGATCGGCGTTCGCGGCAGCGCCCGGGCCGCCTCGATCCGGCGGATTCGCCGGCTCGCCTCCTTTCCGTCCATCTCCGGCATCGAGATGTCGGTGAAGATGAGGTCGAAAACCTCTGCCTCGAAGGCCGCGACCGCCTCACGCCCGTTCACCGCGAAGACGAGGTCTATGTCGAGCGACTGCACCATCTTCGAGAACACCAGCCGGTTGGTCTTGTTGTCCTCGGCCGCGAGCACCCGCATCCTGCGGGGCGCGGCCGCGCGCGCGCCGAAGGACGTGTCGGGTCCTTGCGCGGGTGGTCCGGGAACCGGCGCCATCGAGGGTATCGCCTGCGGTGAAGCAGACCCGGTCTCCGCGTCCGGAGCGTCGCTGGCGACCTCCGTCGCGACGTCAGGTCTTGCGGGTGGTTCGGGCACCGGCGGCTGCAAGACGGCGAAATTGTCGGCCGCGGTCGGCGCGAGGGCGGGCGGCGGGCCCTCGGACGCTGGGAGGGCGTCGGGCCCGCCGGGAAGCGGCGCGGGAAGCGGCGGTCCGGTCGGCTCGACCGGCGCCGGAAAACCCGCCGATGCCTGCGCGACGCCGACCGCACCCCGAGCGGTGGAATCCGGCTCGGGCCCGGGTGGCGCCGGGCCGCCGGCGGCGGCGGGAAGCTCCGGTGCGAGCGGCGTTTCGGCCGGGTCCCTGACGGGGGGCGATGCGAGCGACCCCGCCTCCCATATCGAAGGCCCGCCCGCGAAGGCGCCGCACATGACCGATGCCGATGCGTGCCCGAGGTCGAAGACATGGGTCGCCGTCGCCGCGAAGGGCAGGCTCTTTGCGGCCTCGTCCCCCGACAATCGGTTTCCGGCATCGACAGGAGCGGCCCTCGGCGCCTCCGGCCCATGAAGCGGTGCGGCCTCCGCGGCGGAGTCCCTTGCCGAAACGGAGGCGAATGGCTCCCCGGACGGCGGGGCGAAGTCCGTCATCTCCTCCCGCGTGAGGTTTCCAGTGGAGTGGCCCGGCCCCCCCGTCGACGGAAGCGTCGGCGCATCGTCCCGTTGCGCCGGGACCGTCGCGGGCTCGGCTGCCCGGGCGTCCGCCGCGCACGGGTCCACCGCCGCTTCAAGAGCCGCGACTTCCGCCGCGCCCGCGCCCGGTTCCGCCACGGCCGGGGCTTCTGCGGCCGGCAGGTGAGCGCCTGCCGTAGCCACCCGTTCCTCCGGCCCAACCGCCTCGGCGGACCGCTCCGGCGGAGCAGGCAATGTCGCGAGCACCCTCGCGATCTCCCGGCGCTGGGCGGGTTTCTGGATCGCGGCGGCCACGCCGGGCAGCGTCACGCCCGCGAGCGGCGAACTCAGAAGCGCGACCGCCTGCGGCGCTCCGGGCCGCGACAGCCATGGCGCGAGCTGCTGCGCGATGCCGACATCGCCGAGAATGATCACGTCGCACGCCGTCGGCGCGAGCGCCTCGAGATCCGCCCCGGCGCGCGCGCTCAGCGCGTGCAGCCCCATCGCGGCGAGCTGCTTTGTCAGGATCGCCCGGGTCATCTGCGGTTCGTCCACGACGATCGCCCGCTCGATCCACTCGGGCGCCGAGATCGGGGGCGTGGCGGCCCCCTCGGCCACCGGCATGGTGATGTGGAAGCCGAAGCCCGAGCCTGCGTTCACCTCGGAATCGACCCAGACCTCGCCCTCCATCATCTCCACCAGCCGCTTGGTGATCGCGAGACCGAGCCCCGTGCCGTCGTAGCGCCGGTTGCGTTCGTCCTCGACCTGGTTGAATTCGCCGAAGATCGACTTGAGCTTTTCGTCGGGAATGCCGATGCCGGTATCTTCCACCGTCACGTGCACCCGGTAGGCGACCCCGTCGCGCACCGGCAGGCCGACGACACGTATCGCCACATGCCCGGCTTCGGTGAACTTCACCGCGTTGCCGGCGAGGTTCGTCAGTATCTGGCGCACCCGGCCCGGGTCGCCGACGAACTCGGTGGGCATGAACATGTCGTAGTCGACGGCGAGTTGCAGGCCCTTGTCGTGGGCCGAGGGCTGCAACAGCATCAGCACTTCGTGGATACAGCGCTCGAGGTCGAACCGCGAGGGGTGCAGTTCGAGCTTCTTTGCCTCGATCTTCGAATAGTCGAGCACGTCGTTGATGATGACCAGAAGCGCCTCGCCCGAATTCCTGATCGTCTCCACGAAAAGCCTCTGCTCCTCGTCGAGGCCGGTTTCCGACAGCATGTCCGCCATCCCGATGACCCCGTTCATCGGGGTCCGGATCTCGTGGCTCATGTTGGCGAGAAACGCCGATTTGGCGCGGTTCGCGGCCTCCGCCCGGGCCCGGGCGCGTTCCAGTTCGGCTTCGCGCCGGATCGTCGACGTGATGTTGAGCCCGAGGGAGACCATGTCGCCATCCCGCGTGCGCCGGTCGATGACCTTGATGAACGCGCCGTTCCAGAGCTTCACCGTCACCGGCTCGACCCGGTCGGAATTCCAGCGCGCGGCCATCATCAGCCGCCAGTCCTCCGGCGGGGTGTCCTCGAGGTCGACGATGCCCTCCTCGCACATGATCTTCAGCATCTCGTGGTAGTGAACGCCCGGCCCGATCATCTCGAGGCCGTCGAAGGCGGCGATATAGGCGCGGTTCGCCGCGACCATGACCCGCTCGGCGTCGAACACGGCAAAACCGTCCTGGATGGTCTCGAGGGAATCCCACAGCCGCCGCTCGGCGATCATGATGGCGCTCTCGGCCCGTTCGAGGCTGGTCTTGACCTCAAGGTTCTCGTCCCGAAGGCTTTCGGCCACGCTGCGCACCTGCTGCACCTCCTCCCGCTTGACGACGATCTCGTCGGAGAGGTTCCTGTTGGTGGCGGCGATCTTGTGATTGGCGGCCGAAAGCTCGGCCTGCACCTGTTCGAGCATCAGTTCCGCCGCGAGCCGCGCACGCCGCTCCTGGGCCAGCCGATCGCCGTGCTGCATGCCTGCCTCCGCAGTCGTCCCTCCGCGACGCTTATCCCGGCCCTTCGGTAAATTTGGTGTTAACGCGTGTGAACCGCGGGCGAACCCGGCCGGGCGTTCAGGCCCTGACCGGCTCGAGCGCCCGGCGCGCGCCGTTCTCGAGGACGAACACGTCCCGGCCCTCGAAGACCGCCGCCGTCACGGGGCCGCCGAAGCCCGCACCGGTGTCGAGCGCGACGCGGTTGCCGAAATGCGTGGCGGTTTCCACCGGCGTATGCCCGTGCACGACGAGAAAGCCGTGGTCGCCCGGATCGTCGAGAAACGGGCCGCGGATCCAGACGAGATCGTCCTCCACCTGGTCTTCCAGCGGCACGCCGGGGCGAATGCCGGCATGGACGAACAGGAGGTCCCCGGCCCGGTGGTAGAGCGGCAGGTCGGCGAGGAAGGCGAGATGCGACCGGGGAACCGCTGCGGCCGCCTTTTCCGCAAGCTCGCATTCGCGTTTCAGAAAGCCTCGGTGCACGCCGTAGGAGGCGAGGGTCGCGAGACCGCCGATGTTCGGGTGCAGGTAGGTCAGGCCAGCGCGCAGCCGGGTGTCCTGCTTCGCCGCCTCGACGAAGTCGGCGAACATCCGGTCGTGGTTGCCCTTCAAGACGCGCCACGGCTCGCCCACCGCGATACCCCGCAGGAGGTAGTCGATCACCCCGCGGCTGTCGGGCCCCCGGTCGACGAGGTCGCCGAGATGGATGACGGGCGCCTCCCCGTCGCCCGTCCGCTCCCGGTCTGCCCGGATCGCCCGGTGGGCCGCGTCGAGCTTGGCGAGCTGGCCGTGTATGTCGCCGATGGCGTAGACCCGCATTCCGCGCTATCCGACGTCGAAGCCGAGGGCGCGCACCTGCTGGAACAGACCGGTGGCCTTGAGCGCGTCCAGCGCCTTCTCGGGCACCGCGCCGTCGATATAGAGAAGGGCGATCGCATCCTTTCCCGGCTCGGTCCGCCCGAGTGTGAAGTTCGCGATGTTCACCCCGTTCTCGCCCAGTGTCTGCCCCAGCGTCCCGATGATACCCGGGACGTCCTTGTTGGTGGTGTAGATCATATGCTCTCCGATCTCGGCATCAATGGTGATTCCCTTGATCTGGATGAAGCGCGGCTTGCCGTCCGAGAAGACGGTGCCGGCGATGGACCGTTCGCGCCGGTCGGTCTTCACCGTGAGCTTCATGTAGCCGTCGAAGACGCCGGTCTTGCCCTGGGTCGTCGTCGAGATGTCGATGCCGCGGTCCTTCGCGATCACGGGGGCCGAAACCATGTTCACGTCCGGGTTCGCCACCCGCATCACACCCGCGATGGCGGCGGCGTTGAGCGCGGCGGTGTTCATCTCCGTCACGACCCCGTCGTAGAGCACGTTCACGGCACGGATCGGCTCGTCGGTCAGCTGCCCGGCGAACGCGCCCAGATGGCCCGCGAGCTTCACCCAGGGCCCCATGATCTTGGCTTCCTCCGCGGTCACGCTCGGCATGTTGAGCGCGTTCGTGACCGCGCCGGTGAGAAGATAGTCCGACATCTGCTCTGCCACCTGAAGCGCCACGTTCTCCTGCGCCTCGGTGGTCGATGCGCCGAGGTGCGGCGTGACGACGACGTTGTCGAGGTTGAAGAGCGGCGAGGCCGTCGCGGGTTCCTCGGCGAAGACGTCGAACGCCGCCCCGGCCACCTTGCCGTCCTTCAGCGCCTCGGCAAGGGCCGCCTCGTCGACGAGGCCGCCCCGCGCGCAGTTGATGATCCGCACCCCCGGCTTCAGCTTCGCGATCGCCTCGGCGGAGAGAATGTTGCGGGTCTTGTCGGTCAGCGGCACGTGGAACGTGATGAAATCCGAACTCGCCCACAACTCGTCGAGGTCGACCTTCCGCACCCCGAGCTTGTCTGCGCGTTCCTCGGACATGAACGGGTCATAGGCGATGACCCTCATCTTGAGACCATGGGCGCGGTCGATCACGATCGAGCCGATGTTGCCCGCGCCGACGACCCCGAGGGTCTTCGACGACAGTTCCACCCCCATGAAGCGCGACTTCTCCCACTTGCCCGCATGGGTCGAGGCGTTGGCCTCCGGCACCTGCCGGGCGACGGCGAACATCATCGCGATCGCGTGCTCGGCGGTGGTGATCGAGTTTCCGAAGGGCGTGTTCATCACGATCACCCCCTTCTTCGAGGCCGCGGGTATGTCGACGTTGTCGACCCCGATGCCGGCACGCCCGATCACCTTGAGCTTCGGGGCGGCGGCGAGCACCTTCTCGGTGACCTTCGTGGCCGAGCGGATGGCGAGACCGTCGTAGTCGCCGATCACTTCGAGAAGGCGGTCCTTGTCCTTGCCGATGGCGGGGTCGAACGTCACGTCGATCCCGCGGTCGCGGAAGATCTGGACGGCGGTCTCGGAGAGCTTGTCGCTCACAAGTACCTTGGGTGCCATGAGTCTCTGTTCCTTCATGCGCATGTACGAAGACGTACAAATTGGAAAAACGCCCCCGGCGACCTGTACGCTTTGTACATTTCGGCCCGACCGGGGAACTTGCTTGGGGTTCAGGCTGCCGCGACTGCCGAGGCGATCTCCGCCTCGAAGGCCCACTCGATCCAGGGCATCAGGAGGTCGACATCGGAGGTCTCGACCGTCCCGCCGCACCAGATGCGAAGCCCCGGCGGCGCGTCGCGGTAGGCCCCGATGTCGTAGGCCACGCCCTCGGCGTCGAGCCGCTTCGCGACCGCCTTCGCGAAGGCCGCGCCGTCGGTGATCCGGGGGTCGGTGAACTTCAGGCAGACGCTGGTGCAGGAGGCCGTCGCCGGGTCTTCGGCGAGGTTGGCGATCCAGTCCCGGTCCGCGCAGAAGTCGTTGATAACCTTGGCATTCGCCTCGGCGCGGGCGATCAGCCCGGCGAGCCCGCCAACGCTCTCGGCCCAGTCGAGCGCGAAGAGATAATCCTCCACCGCCAGCATCGACGGGGTATTGATCGTCTCGCCGGCGAAGATGCCCTCGATGAGCTTTCCGCCCTTCGTCAGCCGGAAGATCTTCGGCAACGGCCAGGGCGGGGTGTAGCTCTCGAGCCGCTCGACGGCGCGGGGCGAGAGCACCAGCATTCCATGCGCCGCCTCGCCTCCCAGCACCTTCTGCCAGGAGAAGGTCACCACATCGAGCCGGTCCCACGGAAGCTCCATCGCGAAGGCCGCCGAGGTCGCATCGCAGATCGTCAACCCCTTGCGATCATGGGGAATCTCATAGCTCTCCGGCACGCGGACACCCGATGTCGTGCCGTTCCAGGTGAACACCACGTCGGCGTCGAAGTCGACCTCGGCGAAGTCCACGATCTGACCGTAGTCGGCGGTCCGGACCGTCGCGTCGAGCTTCAGTTGCTTCACCGCATCGGTCACCCAGCCCGCTCCGAAACTCTCCCATGCGAGCATCTCGACGGGTCGGGCGCCGAGCAGCGACCACATCGCCATCTCCACGGCGCCCGTGTCGGAGGCCGGCACGATGCCGACGCGGTAACCTGCCGGAATCCCGAGAATTTCCGCTGTCTTGTCGATGGCGCGCTTCAACTTCGCCTTGCCCGGGGCAGCACGGTGCGAGCGGCCGAGCGGGGCGCCCGCGAGGGCTTCGAGCGTGAATGTGGGGGGTTTGGCGCAAGGGCCGGAGGAGAAGCGCGGATTTGCCGGCCGCGCGGCCGGAATGGTCGTCGTCATCGCTGGATATCCTTCCAGATATTCGCCCCTCGTTGGGGAGGGGTGTCCCGACGCTGCGCTTAGCGGCGAGCCGGCCCTTTCGCAAGCGCCAAAACGCCGCTAAGGCGCTTGCGATGCACATCGTGACGCTCATCGGGTCGCAGACGACCCCCCTCGACCCGGCCCTCGTTTCGTCCCTGCAATCTGCCTGGGGCGGCGGTGAGGCGATATGGCTCTCGCCCGACGAGGCGGCGGAGTTCGCCGTGGAGGTCGTGCCGGACAACGCCGCCAAGACCGGTGACGAAGTCCGTGCGCTGGGGGTCGACCTTGCCGTCCAGCCCGCCGGGCGGCGCCGAAAGAAGCTCCTGCTGGCGGACATGGATTCGACGATCATCGGCCAGGAATGCATAGACGAACTGGCCGATGCCGCCGGCGTCGGCGAGAGGGTGGCCGCGATCACCGCGAAGGCGATGAACGGAGAGCTCGGTTTCGAGGGAGCGCTTCTGGAGCGCGTCCGCCTCCTGAAGGGTCTCGACCAGGGGCTGATCGGAACGGTGCTCAACGAGAGGATCAGTCTGGCGCGCGGCGCCAGGGCGCTCGTGGCGACGATGAAGGCCAACGGCGCCTACACCGCGCTGGTCTCCGGCGGGTTCGTGCAGTTCACCGGTGCAATCGCCCGCACGCTGGAGTTCGACGAGCACCGGGCGAACCGGCTTCTCGAAAGTGCCGGCATGCTGACCGGGGACGTCGCGCGGCCCATTCTGGGGCAGGCGGCGAAGCTCGAAGCGCTGATCGAACTCAGCGGCAAGCTCGATCTCGACAGGGAGGATGTTCTCGCCGTCGGCGACGGGGCGAACGACCTCGCGATGATCGAACGCGCGGGTCTCGGCGTGGCGCTGCACGCCAAGCCCGTGGTCGCTGCCGCGGCGCCCGTCCGGATCGACCATGGCGACCTGACGTCGCTCCTCTTCCTGCAGGGCTATTCCCGCGACGAGTTCGTCGAACGCTGAAGGCGCGATGAGATCGTCGTGAACCGGCGGTTTTCCGTCCTCCGGGGCTTCATCCCCGCCACCTCATCCGCTAATGTCGCGCCATCAAGAAACGGCCTTCGCCGCGAAGACCCGGACAGCCGGGCGCGAGCGGGTCGGCCCAGAGGCAAAGGCAGAGACGAGATGATCCTCAAGATCGCCCCCATCGCCGCGTCGCTCGCTGCCGTGGCGCTGTTTTCCGGTCCGGCATGGACCCAGGAATCCACCAACCTTGTCGATACCGAAACCGACTGGTCGATCTTCGTCGAGGACGACCCGACCTCCTGCTGGGGCGTCGCGCCTCCGAAGGAACAGGTAAACACCCGGGGAGGCCAACAAGTGAGCGTCAGTCGGGGCGAGACGCTCCTGATGGTGAGCTATATTCCCGGCCAGAACGTCGACGGACAGGTCTCCTGGACGGGCGGCTATCCGCTGGACCCGGGCCGGGCGGTGACCGTGACCGTCGGGGACACGACCATCGAGATGACCACCGTCGAGGGTGAGTGGGCCTGGGCCGACACACCCGAAGACGACGGCAGGCTCGTCGCGGCCATGAAGCGGGGCGTGGACGCGGTCGTCGCCGCCCGATCGTCCCGCGGCACCGACACCCGCGACACCTTTTCGCTTCTGGGCTTCACCGCGGCCGTCGAGGAAGCCGCCCGGCGCTGCAACGGCTGACGTTTGCATGGCGTGACACTCGCCGCGGGGCTTGGAAACGTGTCTTGCGTGCTATAGGTGAGCCTGTCTCACCTTGGAGCGACGCGCGATGGAGCCCTCGACCCCGGTCACACAGGACGTCCTGACGATCCCCCGGAAGCTTCCGGAGGGGCCGGTGAATCTCGTCGGGCTCACCCGCGACCGGATGCGGGACGCGCTTGTCGAGGCGGGCACTCCCGAGAAACAGGCCCGGATGCGGGTGAACCAGATCTGGCAATGGATCTATCACCGGGGCGCGCGCGACTTCGACGTCATGACGAACCTCGCCAAGTCCTACCGGGCGGATCTGGCCGAGAGGTTCGTGATCGAGGTTCCCGAGGTCGTAAGCCGCCATGTCTCGGAAGACGGAACGCGGAAATATCTCGTCCGGATCGCAGGCGGCCATGAGGTCGAGACGGTCTACATTCCCGAGGAAGACCGCGGCACGCTCTGCATCTCCTCGCAGGTCGGCTGCACCCTCACCTGCTCATTCTGCCATACCGGCACCCAGAGGCTCGTGCGCAACCTCACCGCGGGCGAGATCGTGGGGCAGGTGATGATCGCCCGTGACGATCTCGACGAATGGCCCGAGCCCGGCGAGGGCATGGGCGAGCGTCCCCGACTTCTGTCGAACATCGTCCTGATGGGCATGGGCGAGCCGCTCTACAACTTCGAGGCGGTGCGCGACGCGATGAAGATCGCGATGGACGGCGAGGGCATCGCGCTGTCGCGCCGGAGGATCACGCTTTCCACGAGCGGCGTCGTGCCCGAGATAGCCCGCACCGCAGAGGAGATCGGGTGCCTTCTTGCCGTGTCGTTCCACGCCACCACCGACGAGGTGCGCGACCGGCTGGTGCCGATCAACAAGAAATGGAACATCGCGGCACTTCTCGATGCGCTCAGGGATTACCCGAGGCTTTCGAATTCCGAACGCATCACCTTCGAATACGTGATGCTGAAGGGCGTCAACGACAGCGACGAGGATGCGCGGCGTCTGGTGAAACTCATCAGGGGCATACCCGCCAAGATCAATCTCATTCCCTTCAACGAATGGCCCGGCGCGCCCTACGAGCGCTCCGACTGGTCGCGGATCAGGGCGTTCGCCGACATCATCTACAAGGCCGGCTACGCCTCGCCGATCCGCACGCCCCGGGGGGAAGACATCATGGCCGCCTGCGGACAACTCAAGTCGGCCACCGTGCGCGTGCGCAAGAGCCGGACCGAGACCGCCGGAGACCTCGCCCGCGGCTGACCTGTCGCAGATCGTCCACACAATCCCGTCTCATGTTCCGACTCACTTGTGCCGCACGGACTTGTGGATAAGTCTCGGGATATGGGATCGAAGAAGAAGCGCCGCAGTGACGAGGCCCGCATTCGCGAGGCAATGGCGGCGCTTGTCGCCGCCGCGCGGCGGAAAGGCGAGATCACCGAGGCCAAGAACGCCGAAACTGTTGCTGCGACCGCATCTTCCGACCGCGCGATGCCGCAGCGCCGGCGTACCCGCGGTCCCCAGAAGTCGCCGACGAAGGAACCTGTGAGTATCCGCCTCGACCGCGATGTCGTCGAGGAATTGCGCAGTGGCGGGCGTGGCTGGCAGACCCGGCTCAACAAGATGCTGCGCGAGGCCCTGACGCTCGACCGTTAGAGGCCCGGGATCGCGGCGCGCTTGGTCCCCGCTCCCTTCCAGGTGTCGATGACCTCGATGGCCTCAGCCGCGGAATCGACGAATCTGAAGAGATCGAGGTCCTGCTCGGCGATCGTGCCGGCTTCCGCCAGCGCGTCGAAATCGACGATCCGGCGCCAGAACTCCTCCCCGAAGAGCACGATGGGGATCTGCTCCATCCGGCCGGTCTGGATGAGCGTCATCGCCTCGAAGAGCTCGTCGAACGTCCCGAAGCCGCCGGGAAAGACGGCGATGGCGTTGGCCCGCATCAGAAAATGCATCTTGCGGATGCCGAAGTAGTGAAAATTGAAGCAGAGTTCGGGGGTGATGTAGGTGTTCGGTCGCTGCTCATGGGGCAGAACGATATTGAGCCCGATCGATATTCCTCCGGCCTCCGCCGCGCCGCGGTTGCCCGCCTCCATGACGCCGGGGCCCCCGCCGGTGACGATGACGTTCTCGCGCCCGCCGTCGGCTTGGCTGCGCTCGGTGATCATCCGCGCGAAGATCCGCGCCTCCTCATAGTACCGCGACAGGCCCGCAAGCGTCTCGGTCCGCGCGGTATGTTTCTGCGAGGGCTCGGGAATGCGGGCGCCGCCGAAGAGCACGACCGTCGAGTCGACCCCGAACTCCGTCAGCAGAAGCTCGGGCTTCAGAAGCTCGAGCTGAAGGCGCACGGGGCGCAACTCGTCGCGCAGGATGAAATCGGGGTCGTCGAAGGCCAGCCGGTAGGCGTCGCTGCGCGCCTGCGGAGTGTCCGGCGAGTGCGCCGCGGAATCGAGGTCCTGGAGGGCGTCCCTGAACGGACGGCGGCGGTCGTCTCTCATAGGCACTCCTTTGCAGGCGTTGCGCCCGTGACTTTCAGCATCTATAGCCCCCGGCGACGGGGACCAAGTCGCGATTTGGAGGGGAACATGTCCAATGCAGCGCTCGAAGCGGCCATCGATGCCGCCTGGGAGGCCCGTGCCGAGATCACGCCCTCGACCGGCGGGGAGACCCGCGAGGCCATCGAGGACACCCTCGAAGCGCTCGACAGCGGCAGCCTGCGGGTCGCCGAGCCCAGGGACGGGGCCTGGCATGTCAATCAATGGGCAAAGAAGGCGGTTCTTCTCGGCTTCCGCATCAAGGACATGGAACTGCAGCCGGGCGGTCCGCAGGGCGGCGGCTGGTGGGACAAGGTCGACTCGAAGTTCAGGGGCTGGGGCGACGACCAGTGGCGCGCCGCGGGCTTCCGCGCCGTGCCGACCTCGGTGGTGAGAAAGTCGGCCTACATCGCGCCGGGGGTGGTGCTGATGCCGTCCTTCGTGAACCTCGGCGCCTATGTCGACGAGGGCACCATGGTCGACACATGGGCCACGGTCGGTTCCTGCGCCCAGATCGGCAGGAACGTTCATCTGTCCGGCGGTGTCGGGATCGGCGGTGTGCTCGAGCCGATGCAGGCCGGCCCGACGATCATCGAGGACAACTGCTTCATCGGCGCACGGTCCGAAGTCGTCGAGGGTTGCATCGTCCGCGAGGGGTCGGTGCTCGGCATGGGTGTTTTTCTCGGTCAGTCGACGAAGATCGTCGATCGCGAGACCGGAAACGTCAGCTATGGCGAGGTGCCGCCCTATTCGGTGGTGGTCGCGGGTTCGATGCCCTCGAAGAACGGCGTGCATCTGAATTGCGCGGTGATCGTCAAGCGCGTCGATGAGCGGACCCGCTCGAAAACCGGTATCAACGAACTCCTGCGGGACTAGGGGCGGCATTCCGTCCGGCCAAAGAAGCCCGTATCTCTCGAACGTTCCGCTACGGCAGCCTTACGAGACCGATCCGGGAACGGGCATCGCGAGGGAAACACTCCGTTTCCGGGACGTTGGGGGCAGGCCACCTTCAGGCCGGAAAATCTGCGCATTTCGCGGGCACCCTTCCCCGATGAGTACGAGTTTCGCGGATGGGTTCCGCACCCTGCAGGCGGTTCGCGACCTGCGTCTTCTCGCCGCTCTCGCGCCAAGAGAGGCGCGAGTGCGGATCGCCGCGGGGATCCCTGAAGGACGGATGACGCCGGTCGACGCGCTGGCGGCGCTGGCGTCGGTATCGGAAGGACGCCATGTCGATCAGGACGTCCGAAGGGAGATCCTGTCTGCGCTCCGGCTCGCCGCCGCCTTGCCGAAGTACGACTTTCCGGCGTTCCTGACCGCGACGATGGTCCTTCTCGCCGATGCACTGGAAGACGGCGAGGGCGGCGAAGACGTTCATTGGTATTGGCAGACATTCCGGGGCCACTACCGCGTTGCGGCGGCGGTCGAGCGCGCGGCCATCGTTCAGGCGATCCGGCGGATCGGGTTGTTGCGCGCCACATCCGACTTGCTCCCCGAAACCGCGCCGGACCGGGCCACCGCACCTGCTGCCGCCCTTCGCCCGCTCATCGAGCGACTCTGCCCAAGAGGCCTTGCACCGCCCAATGCAACCGAGGTGCCGGGCATCGCCCTCCTGCTGTTCGAGGCCCTGGGTTCGCCGGCCGCCGCCGCCGCCGCCGCCGGGCTCTGGTCGGAGCACGCGGAAAGCCTCGTCGCGACGGCACCGCCGGAGCTTCTGGCCGGTTTCCGTCACCTCTACGAGACCCGCGACGGTTGGGCGCCGGCTTCGGACGTGCCCATTCCGCTCTTAAACCCGCCGCCCGGGGTCGACTGGCCGCACTGAAGCTTGCAGCCCCTGCCGCCTCGTGCCATCCGCATCGCCATGGCGAAGAAGATGCGCAGGCAGCAGGTCTACACGCTCGTCGTCGAGGTGGGCCGCGCTCCAGGCGACGGCCTGCCCGAGGGCGCGACCGGTGCGGGACTTCTGTGCTTTGCCTCAGGCGTGGATGAGGCGGAGGCGGTGCGCGAGACGGTGGCGCTTCTGAAGACCGCCGGCCTCGCGCCGCTCGATGTCTCCGGTTACGGCAACCTCGACGACCGTCTCGCCGACGGACAGGAGATCGACACCGAAGAGCGGGCCTTGATGGACCGCGCGCTTGCGGAAAACTCTGTCATCGTCGTCGAGGTGACGCCGGTTTTCGGGAACGGGTCAGGCGACGAGTAGCTTCGCCTCGTGGCGCTTGAGAAGCGTACGGGCTGCGGGGCCGTAGCCTGCGCCGGTCTTCGGGTCGATCTCGGGAAAGAGCGCGACGATCTCGGCGATCGCGTCGCGCTCGAAACACGATGTGGTCTGCGGCCCGGGCAGGAAGCTCTCGGTCTCGAGGCCCTCCGACCAGAGGATCTGGTGCGTGTCGAACATGAGGTGGACATATTCGACCCAGCCGCCCTCGACCTGTTGCACCGCGCCGCCGTCGATCAGATCGCGCGCGGCGACCAGCACCTCGCCTGCGCCGAAAAGAAGCTCGCCCCGGGCGTGGGCGACGAGAACCCGGTGGAGCGGCGAGACGGTCAGCCGGCCATGGTCGCCAAAGGTGCCTGCGGCGATCTGCACCGGGGCCATCCGGTCGGTCGCCGGAGTTGTCCGGCGTCCGATCCAGCGCACCGGTTGCGGGCCGTTGTCGCGGGTGAGCACGAGGTCGCCCGGCCGAAGCGTCTGGACGGGCCGGTCCCCTTCGGGTGTGCGAACGCGGGTGCCGGCGGTGAAACAGGGCACCGTGTCGATGGTGATGAAGCCCACGTCGAACTCGCCCGTGGACGAGGTGATGCCGTAGGTAAAGGCGACATCTTCGCTCTCGGTATTCGAGACCAGCGAGAGCGTGCCGTCGCTGTTCAATGTCACCGTCTGCCCGGTCGTGAGGGTGACGCTGTCGCCGGCGACGACATCGATGCCGTTGATCTGGGTGATGCTCGCGACGCCGCCGGTGGCGTCGATGTCGTTGGCAAGGGCGTCGAGCGTGCCGCTTTGCCCCGGCCGCAGGAGAATGTCGTCCTCGACCGCGATGAGCGCGCCCTGGACGGAGTCGGCCGCGATCAGGAGATTGGAATCGTAGAGGTTGTCGGAAACGTCGGCGATGCCGATCCTGAGCGAATTCACCGTGTCGGGCGTGACCGGAATTGTCATCGACAAGGTGATGGTGAACCCGTCCATCTCCGTATTGAACTGGTCGCCCGTGTTGTCCGTGAAGAGATTGACTCCGCCGGACTGGTTGATGTTTCCGACGCTGGCCTGCCCGCTGCCGGCCGGCAGGGGCACCGGCGAGCCGTTTATCCAGACCCCGACCTGGTCGTTGTAGATCGAGCCCGCGTACTCGGGGTATTCGTCGGAGGCGAGCACGAACCTCAGTGTGATGAAGTTCACATCGGGATCCGGAATGAAGTCGACGTCGAGATAGGACGCGTCGAAGGTGGGCCTTCCGGCAAGGGCGTTGAACAGCGGGTCGCCGTTCGGCCCGTTGTTCACCGTCGTCGTCTGGGTCGAGACATTCGACTGGGACCCTGTCGACGTGAAGGCACGAACGTCGCCTGTGGACAGGATGACCCCGGTGTCGGAGGGTGTCACACCGGGCGAGATGCTGTCGCCGTCGGAGTAGATCGCGGATGCGCGCCTGTCGCCGGTGAAGCTCGCGCCGCCCGGCACCACGGTGACACCGTCGCCGAAGATCGCCTCGGCCATCGCCTGCGCCGAGGCGTTGATGTTGTAGTTGAGTTCGACCCCTGCGACCATGCCTGCCTCGTTCCCTTGAGGCAGGACGCGGAAAGGCTCCTTCGACAGTAATGTCTCCGGAAACCTGCTCGACCAATGGGCATCGCGGGGTTTCCCCGTCATCCGCCCGACCCTGCCTCAGGGTTTGTTGTGGATAACTAGCCTCGCAAGTCGGGCAAATCCAAGGGCGTCGCGGTGCGCCGCCGGGTTGCCGGCCCGCATGTGCCCTCGGTGCCACGGATTGCGGGGGGCGGCGGGGCGCGGTATCGGGTCCCCATGACCCAACTCGACCCCGTTGATCTGACCCAGAAACTTGTTCGCTGCCCCTCGGTCACGCCCGAGGAAGGAGGCGCACTTCGGCTTCTCGAGGCCGAACTGGCCGGGGCCGGGTTCGAGACTGCCCGCGTCGACCGGGGCGGTGTGTCGAACCTCTTCGCGCGTTGGGGCGAGAAGGGCCACCCGCGGACCTTCGGCTTCAATGGCCATACCGACGTCGTCCCGCCGGGCGATGCGGAAGACTGGGCGCGGCCGCCGTTTTCGGGAGATATCGAGGGCGGAAAGCTCTGGGGCCGGGGCGCCTGCGACATGAAGTCGGGCGTTGCGGCATTCGTTGCGGCGGCGGTGGACTTCGTGCGCGACACGCCGCCTGACGGCGCGGTGATCGTAACCGTCACCGGCGACGAGGAAGGCGACGCGGAACACGGCACCCGGGCAATTCTCGACTGGATGGAGGAGACGGGCGAAGCGATGAGCGCCTGTCTTGTCGGCGAGCCGACCTGCCCGGAGCGGCTGGGCGACACCCTGAAGATCGGCCGCCGCGGTTCGATGACGGCCTACCTGACCGCAACCGGCGTGCAGGGTCACTCGGCCTATCCGCACCGCGCGAAGAACCCGGTTGCGGCGATGGCGATACTTGCGGCCCGCCTCGCCGCCCATGAGCTCGACCGGGGCACGGATCACTTCGACCCTTCGACCCTGGCGGTGACGACGATCGACACCGGCAATCCCGCCAACAACGTCATTCCCGCGACCTGCCGCGCCACGATCAACATCCGCTTCAACGATGCCCATGGTTCCGCCGACCTCTCGGCCTGGCTCCGAGGTGAGGCCGACCGCGTGGCCGAAGAGACAGGGGCGACATTCTCGCTGCGCACACAGGTCTCGGGCGAGAGCTTTCTCACCCCGCCGGGCCCCCTGTCGGATCTTGTCTCCGCCGCGGTGGAGACCGAAACCGGGATCCGGCCCGAGTTGTCGACTTCCGGCGGGACCTCCGACGCGCGCTTCGTGAAGGACCATTGCCCGGTCGTCGAGTTCGGCCTCGTCGGTCAGTCGATGCACAAGGTCGACGAGCATGTCGAACTCGGCGACATCATCCGTCTCAAGGCGGTCTACCGACGTGTCCTCGAGGATTACTTCGCATGATCGAGGTCGGCGTTACCGACGACATCGAGGCCTGCCTCGCAATACGGCGCGCGGTGTTCATCGATGAGCAGGGCGTTTCTGAAGAGATCGAGATGGATGGACTCGAGGACGAGGCCATTCACGTGCTCTTGCTCCAGCACGGTCAGCCGGCGGCCTGTGCGCGTATCATGGTGAACGGACAGGCCGGAAAGATCGGGCGCGTCGCCGTTCTGCGGGAATACCGTCGGAAGGGGCTCGGCAGCATGATCATGTCGGAATGCGTCCGGGTGCTGCGCGCTCGGCCCGGCATCACCGAGGCACGGCTCGGCGCGCAGACATACGTCATCCCTTTCTACGAGGCGCTCGGTTATTCGGTGGACGGGCCGGAATACGTCGAGGCCGATATTCCCCACCTACCGATGGTGATGGCGCTGGGCTCGCCCGCAGGGTGATCGTCGTGATCAGGGCGACGCGGGCCGGGCGATCGGGCTTGGCCCGCACTCTGTCGGGGCGGCTGGTGCTGTCGCGAAACGAGACGCCCCGCGACATCCATGGCGCCGCCTACCGCAGCCGGCGGAGGATCTCGTAGGATGCGTAACCATCGGGCACCATGCCCACCGAGCGCTGGAACCCCCTGATCGCCTGGATCGTATTCGGCCCGATGATGCCGTCGACACCTTGCGTGTCGTGGCCCCGGCGCGTGAGCAATTCCTGCATCTGCCGCCGCTCGGCGGCACGAAGCCCCCGGTCGCCGCGCGGCCAGTTCGCGCGGATCGGAGGACCGCCGGCAATCCGGTCCGACAGGTGCCCGACGCCGATCACGTAGGCATCGGCGGTGTTGTAGCGTTCGATGACGTGGAAGTTGTCGAAGATCATGAAGGCCGCGCCGCGCGCACCGGCGGGCAGAAGGATGGAAGCGCGCCCATAGTTCGGCACGCGGCCGCCGGAGGTATCGCGCACGCCCATCGCCGCCCATTGCGAGGGCGACTTCTTAACCCGCTCGCCTGTCAGAGAATAGTCGAAGCCCCGGGGCAGCGCCACTTCGACGCCCCACGGCTGGCCCTTCGTCCAGCCGAAACGTGCGAGATAGGCGGCTGTGGACGCGAGAGCGTCCGTCGGGTCGTCCGCCCAGATGTCGCGCCTGCCGTCGCCACGGAAGTCTTGCGCATAGGCGAGATAGCTTGTGGGGATGAACTGGGTGTGGCCCATCGCCCCGGCCCAGGAGCCGGTCATCTGCTCGGGCCGCACGTCGCCCGACTGGATGATCTTGAGAGCCGCGATGAGCTGTTCCTCGAAGAACCGCCCCCGGCGGCCGTCGAAGGCGAGCGTGGCGAGCGCCTCGATGATCGCTGTGTCGCCCCGGAAGGAGCCGTAGGCGCTTTCGAGACCCCAGACAGCGGTGACCACCTCGGCCTCGACCCCGTAGCGGTCTTCGATCTCGGCCAGAACCCGCGCGTTGTCGCGCAGCGCTGCCCGTCCGTTTCGGACCCTTGTTTCCGAGACCGCACTATCGAGGTATTCCCAGATCTGCTTGGTGAATTCCGACTGGTTGCGGTCGCGCGAAATCACGTCCGTGTTGTAGTTTATGCCGCGCAGCGACCTGTCGAGCGTGGCCTGCCGGATGCCGGCGGACCGGGCACGGCGTTCGAACCCGTCGACCCAGCGCAGGAATGCCGTGTTGGCCACGGGCGAGGCGACGAGTCCGGTATCGGTCGTGGTGACAGGTCGGGGTTTCGGGATGGGAGAGGTTGGCATGGAGGCGATTGCCGGGGTCAATCCGAGCCCTGTGACAACCGCGATGACGGTGGCGCGCCGGATCATGTCGGCACCTTTTTGTTGACTGCTCTGCAAGGAGTGTAACGTCCCCCAGCCGATCGACAAAGAGGTCTCAGACGTCCGCCCGTTTCTTTAAGCCGATTATCGCTGGCGCCGCTGGCGGGTGACCTTTCGCGCCTTGTGCGCGGCGCGGGCCGGTTTGCGCTGCGGTCCCCGGCCCCGCTGCTTTCGTGGCCCGCGCGCAACGCCGTCACCCTCGATCTCGAGAAGCTCGAGGATAAGCCCGCCAGTGACCGGAGCGGCTTCGACGAGCCGCACCATTACCCGCTGGCCGAGCGAAATGATCTGGCCTGTATCCGCACCCATCAGGGTCTGGTTCTCGCGGTCGAAATGGAAGAACTCCTGCCCGATTGATCGAATCGGAACGAGCCCATCCGCGCCGGTTTCGTCGAGCTTCACGAACACTCCGAAGCGTTGAACCCCGGAGATGCGGCCGCCGATCTCGGTGCCGAGGCGTTCCGAAAGATAGGCCGCAAGATAGCGGTCGGTGGTATCGCGCTCGGCCATCATCGAACGCCGCTCCGTCTCGGAGATGTGCTGCGCGGTCGCCTCGAGCCGTTCGATTTCCTCGGCGCTGAAACCGTCGTCGCCCCATCCGTGGGCGGTGACGAGCGCGCGGTGAACCACCAGGTCGGAATAGCGCCGGATCGGCGAGGTGAAATGCGCGTAGGCCCGCAGGGCGAGGCCGAAGTGCCCGAAGTTGCCGGGGTGGTAATAGGCCTGCTGCATCGAGCGCAGGGTGGACATGTGGATGACGTCCTGATTGTCGGTGCCCTCCGCCGCACGAAGAAGCCGGTTGAGGTGTGCCGTCTTGAGAACCTGGCCCTTTGCGAGCGTCAGCCCAACCGATTGCGCGGTCTCCCGCAGTGCATCGAGTTTCTCGGGCGCGGGCTCTTCGTGAACGCGGTAGAGCAGCGGCGTTTTTCGCCTCTCCAGCTCCCGCGCGGCCGCGACATTCGCGAGGATCATGAATTCCTCGATCAGCCGGTGCGCGTCGAGCCGGTCCTTGTAGGCCACCGAGGTCACCTGACCGTCCTCGGACAGCACGATCCGGCGTTCGGGCAGGTCGAGATCAAGCGGCTGGCGGGCTTCCCGGGCACGAACGAGCGCGCCATAGGCGGCATAGAGCGGCTTCAGCACCGGCTCGAGCAGCGGTCCGGTGCGGTCGTTCGGGTCTCCGTCAATGGCCGCTTGCACCTCCTCGTAATGAAGCGAGGCCACCGAGCGCATCATCCCGCGCACGAAGCGCTGGTCCAGAAGGTCCCCGGCCTCGGTGATCCGCATCCTCACGGCTATGCAGGCCCGCTCGACCCCTTCGTGAAGCGAGCAAAGATCGCCCGAAAGCCGGTCGGGCAGCATCGGCACGACCCGGTCGGGAAAATAGGTCGAGTTGCCGCGCAGCCGTGCCTCGCGGTCCAGCGCGGAGTCCGGCGTCACGTAATGGGCGACGTCGGCGATGGCGACCCAGAGAATGTGGCCGCCGGGGTTCGTCCGATCGGGGTCCGGCTCGGCGAAGCAGGCGTCGTCGTGGTCACGCGCGTCCGAAGGGTCGATGGTGAGAAGCGGCATGTCGGTGAGATCTTCTCGTCCCTCCGGTCCCACGGGCTCGGCTGCGTCGGCCTCTGCGATGACCTCGTCGGGGAAACTGTCGGGGATGCCGTGCTCGTGAATCGCGATGAGAGAAACGGCCTTCGGCGCACTCGGATCGCCGAGCCTCGTCACGATGCGGGCCGGCGGAAGCCCCATGCGCGTCTTCGCGCCCGCCAGTTCCGCCTCGACGAGTTCGCCGTCCTTCGCTCCGTGCCGCTCCTTCTCGGACACCCGCCATTCCCGGTCGGCGGCCTTGTCGACGGGCAGAATGCGGCCACCTTCGGAGGTCAGCCTGAAGATGCCGAGAACCCTCTTGGGGTTGGTCCCGATCCGGCGAATGAGCCGGGCTTCATAGGCGTGATCCTCACCCTTCACTTCGGTCAGTCTTGCGAGGATGCGGTTACCCTCCCCGAGGGCCGGGTCGCTCTCGCGCGGGATGAGCAGAATCGCGGGTTCCTGCCCGTCGCCCTGCCACTCCAGCGGACGCGCGTAGAGGTCGCCATCGGCTCCGGGACCAACCACTTCCAGAACGCTCACCGGCGGCAGCTTGTCGGGGTCGCGGTAGGTCTTGCGGCGCTTTTCGAGGTGACCTTCCTCCTCGAGTTCGCGGAGCGTGCGCTTCAGGTCGATCCTGTCGGATCCCTTGATCCCGAAGGCCTTCGCGATCTCGCGTTTCGAGGTCTGGGTGGGATTGTCGGAGATCCAGGCGAGGATCTCGTCCTTGGTGGGGATGCGGGCCATGGCGCATCGCTAGCACGGGCGGCGGGCCCAGTCAGGCCGAAAACAGGAAGCTTCGTCCCCGCCCGAAATATTTGCGAACTTATGGAGTCCTGTCGGGGTCTCAGGCCGCCTCCGGCGTCAGCCGCGCGCGCAGAAAGCTCATCGGGTGAGCTCTCAGAGTGAGACGCATCGCGACGTAATCCTCGACCACCTCTTCGCCCTCGGTCATCTTGGGCAGATGTGCTGCCGGCTCGACGATGCCCTCGCCGTCGATGTCGCCGCCGAAGAGCGGCAGGGGCCTCTCGCCGCCGATGGCCTTCGCTGCCCAGAGCGCGTCGCGGCGGTTGAGGCCGACGTCGGCGAAGGCGTCGGCCTCGGCAAGCGCGCGGAGTGCCAGGGGGCCGACACCGGCGCGGCGCCAGACGTCCTCGACCGCGAGATAGCCGTTGCCGCGCGCCGCGGTGATCCAGGCCGCGTCCTCCTCGCGCATGGACTTGATCTGCCGGAAGCCGAGGCGCAGCGCCAGTCCGCCCCGGCCGTCGGCCTCCATCACGTTGTCCCAGTAGCTCGCGTTGATCGAGACGGGCCGCACCTCCACCCCGTGCTCGCGGGCGTCGCGCACGATCTGGGCGGGGGCGTAGAAACCCATGGGCTGCGAATTGAGAAGCGCGCAGGCGAAGATGCCGGGATGGTGGCACTTGAGCCAGCTTGATGCGTAGACCAGCAGCGCGAAGCTCGCCGCATGGCTCTCGGGAAAGCCGTAGGAGCCGAAGCCCTCGATCTGGCTGAAACACCGCTCGGCGAACTCTTCGTCGTAGCCGTTCTGCTTCATGCCCTTCAGAAACCGCGTGCGGAACTCCGAGACATTGCCGTGCTTCTTGAAGGTGGCGAGCGCCCGGCGCAGCCGGTCGGCCTCTTCGGGCGTGAAACCGGCCCCGACGATGGCGATCTGCATCGCCTGTTCCTGAAAGAGCGGCACACCGAGGGTCTTGCCCAGCACGTCTCCGAGCGCGTCCGACGGAAACGCGACCTTCTCCTCCCCGTTCCGGCGGCGGAGGAACGGATGCACCATGTCACCCTGGATAGGGCCGGGGCGGATGATCGCCACCTCGATGACGAGGTCGTAGAAGGTGCGCGGCCGCATTCTTGGCAGGAAGTTCATCTGCGCCCGGCTCTCGACCTGAAAGACACCGAGGGAATCCGCGCGGCAGAGCATGTCGTAGACGGCGGGGTCCTCGGGCGGCAGCGTGGCCAGCGTGTAGTCGAGCCTGAGGTGGGTCTTGAGAAGGTCGAACGCCTTGCGGATGCACGAGAGCATCCCCAGCGCCAGAACGTCGACCTTGAGAATACCCAAGGAATCGATGTCGTCCTTGTCCCAGGGAATGACCGTGCGGTCCTCCATGGTGGCGTTCTCCACCGGCACCAGTTCGTCGAGCCGACCCTCGGTCATGATGAACCCGCCGACGTGCTGGCTGAGGTGCCGGGGGAACCCTTGGATTTCGTAGATCAGCGCCATGGTCTGGGCGAGGCGGCGGTCGGTCGGGTCGAGCCCGATCTCGCGGAGGCGCCGGTCCTCCAGCCCCGCTGTCGAGAAGAACCCCCAGAGCTGCGAGGAAATGGCGCTGATCGTGTCGTCGGTCAGCCCCATCGCCCGTCCCACCTCGCGCACTGCTCGCTTGCCCCGGTAGTGGATGACCGTGGCGCAGAGCCCCGCGCGATGGCGGCCGTATTTCTCGTAGATGTGCTGGATCACCTCCTCGCGCCGCTCGTGCTCGAAATCGACGTCGATGTCGGGGGGCTCGTTGCGAGCCTCGGAGACGAAGCGCTCGAAGACCATGGTGCCGATCTCCGGTGAAACGCTGGTGACGCCGAGGCAGTAGCAGACCACCGAATTGGCCGCCGAACCCCGGCCCTGGCAGAGGATGTTTCGGGACCGCGCGAAGGCGACCACGTCGCGGACGGTGAGGAAATAGGGCTCGTATTTCAGTTTCGCGATGAGGCGGAGTTCGTGCTCGAGCATTCCCTTCACCCGCTCCGGCGCACCCGCCGGATAGCGCCAGCGCAGCCCCTCGTGGGCGAGCCGCCTCAGCCGCGCTTCAGCCGTCTCGCCTTCAGCGACCTCGGAGGGGTATTCGTAGCGCAACTCGTCGAGCGAGAAGTCGAGGCGGCCTGCCAGCGCGCCGGCCCGGTCGACGGCGTCCTCGAAACCCCGGAACAGCCGCCGCATCTCCGCTTCCGAGCGCAGCCGCTCCTCGGCGTTCGCCAGTGCCGCGCGCCCGAGATCGTCGACCCGTACCCCGGTGCGGATCGCGGTGAGCACATCGGCGAGCATGCGGCGGCCGCCCCGGTGCATGCGCGGGGAGGCGGAGGCCACGGTGTCGATGCCGAGACGTTCGGCGAGTGCCGTGAGCCGGGCGAAGCGCTCGGGGTCGCGGCCGTCATAGCGAGGGGCGAGCAGGAGGTGGCAGGCCGCTCCGAAGCGGGCGACGAGTCGCTGCGCCACGTCCTCCCACTCCGCGCCGCGGCCGGGATGGAGGAGCATTTCGAGCCCCTCGCCGAACTCGACGAGGTCGTCGGGGTGCAGAAGACACGTGCCTTTCTCCACCCTGAGCCGGCCCCGCGAGATCAGCCGGCAGAGCCGCCCCCAGGCAGCGCGGTCGAGCGGCAGGACAGTCGCGGTGAACCCCGTGGACAGAACGATCCGTGCGGCGGGCAGAAGCCGCGGGACGTTTCGGATCGCCGCCGAGACCGCCGGGCGCGGCGCGCCCGCCTCGGCCTCGCAGAGCCTGCCGTGCTTCCGGCGGGCCTTCAGCCCGGGATATTGCTCATGGACCTCGCGCCGGGGCGTGAAGCTCTCGACCTCCGTTGGAGCGGGAGGGCCGATCCGGCCATCGCGTGCTTCCAGGGCGGCACGTTCAGCGACCAGCCTGGCGATCTCCCGCGCACGGGTGTGGGCCCGCACGATCCCGGCCACGGAGTTTTCATCGGCGATGGCGATGGCCGGCAGCCCCAGAAGGGCCGCACGGTCGATGTATTCCTCGGGGTGCGAGGCGCCGGTCAGGAACGTGAAGTTCGAGGTTATGTCGAGTTCGGCGAACATGCGACTCACGACAATATTCATGTTTTGTTCTTCATGCCAGCGGTCAACCCAGCAATGTAGACGATGTCCGAAGGCGCCCCGGTTCACACCGCAGGAAGGCGGCGTTTATGCTCCTCGCCGCTCTGTCGCTCGCCGCATCGCCGCTATCGGGAAATGAGATAGACCGAACGCCGCGGATTTCGGGCAAGATCTGGCGGCAGTGTGGCCTTCCCGCCGGCCTCATACGACAGCGCTGCCCGCGACGGGGCGGACCGGACATGAAGACCGGGAGCCACGAGCTTCCCGGCCCGCCTCCGGCGCTCGCTCAGCTCTCGCGGGACAGACGGTCTCCGCCCGTATGCCGGGCCAGAAATGGCCCGAAGTACGAAAGCACCGCGCGGTAGATATCGCGTTTGAAGGGCACGATCGCGGACACGGCTTCCTCCGGCGAGACCCAGCGCCAGCGGGAAAACTCGGCGTGACTGATATCGAGGTCGATGTCCGCGTCGTCGCCGTGGAACGCCATCAGGAACCAGCGCTGCTTCTGACCCCGCCACCGGCCCTTCCAGACCTTGCCGACGAGGTCGTCGGGGAGGTCGTATGTCAGCCAGTCGGGGTACTCCGCGGCAATTTCGACAAGGCCGGCGCCAACCCCGATTTCCTCTTCGAGTTCGCGGCAGGCTGCCTCGCGGGGGCTCTCGCCGGGGTCGATGCCTCCCTGCGGCATCTGCCAGGCGCCGGGAATGTCCAGACGCTCGGCGATGAAGACCTTTCCGTCGGTGTTGGCGAGGACCGCGCCGACGCAGGGGCGGTAGGGAAGGGTGGCGGGGTTCAGCACCCCGCCACCCGATGCGTCAGTTCCCACGCGACGCCTGGATCGCGTATTCGGGGCCGAGGGCCGAGAGGCCCTTGAGGATGTCGATGGCATAGGCCAGCTGGTAATCCTCCTCTCGCAGTTCCGCAGCCGCCTCGGCCTTTTCGCGGTCAGCCTCGATCTGCCTGATCTCGTCCTCCGAGAGGCTGTCGTTCGCGAGCCGCCCGCGCAGGTCCGCTTCCGAGCGCGCCGCTGCGCTCTCTTCTTCCTCGGCGGTGACTTCTGCCCGCCGCGGCTGCTCCACGACGATGTCGGGCGACACACCGAGGGCCTGGATGGAACGGCCCGACGGGGTGTAGTAGCGCGCCGTCGTCAGGCGCATTGCACCACCGCCCCGAAGCGGCTGCACGGTCTGCACCGACCCCTTACCGAAGGACTTGGTACCCACGACAATCGCCCGGCGATGGTCCTGCAGAGCGCCCGCCACGATTTCCGACGCGGACGCGGAACCGCCGTTGATGAGAACGACGATCGGCTTGCCCTCGGCCAGATCGCCTTCGGTCGCATTGAAACGGTCGCCGTCCTGGGGGTTGCGACCCCGGGTCGACACGATTTCGCCGGCATCGAGGAAGGCGTCCGACACACGGATCGCCGAGGGCAGCAGCCCGCCCGGGTTGTTCCTGAGGTCGATGACGAACCCGTTGACGTTTTCGAGACCTCCCAGCGCCTCGACCTGTTCTTCGATCCCCTCCTGGAGGCTGGGGAAGGTCTGGTCGTTGAAGGTCGTGATCCGAAGGATCACCGAATCCTGCACGGTCCGGGTGCGCACGGCGGTGAGCTTGATCGTATCGCGAATGATCGAGACGTCGAACGGCTCGGGGCTGTCCTGACGCACCACGGTTATGATGATTTCGGACCCCACCGGGCCGCGCATCATGTCGACGGCTTCGTCGAGCGTGAGGCCGAGAACCGATTCGCCGTCGACATGGGTAATGAAGTCGCCCGCCTCTATACCCGCGTCGTCGGCCGGTGTGCCATCCATCGGAGACACCACCTTCACGAACCCCTCTTCCTGCGTCACCTCGATCCCGAGGCCCCCGAACTCGCCTCTGGTCTGCACCCGCATGTCGGCGGCGTCATCGGCGGTCAGGAACCCCGAATGCGGATCGAGCGAAGTCAGCATCCCGTTGATAGCCGCCTCGATCAGCTCGGCCTCGTCGACCGATTCGACATATTGCGCCCTGATGCGCTCGAAGATGTCGCCGAACAGATCGAGCTGTTCGTAGACCGAGCTTTTCCTGTCAGCTTCCTGTGCAACGAGCGGACCGGCGACCTGTGTCGTCACGACCGCTCCGGCCAGGATGCCGCCGAAGGCGGCCATCGCGAATTTCTTCATGCCATGCGTCCTATTCATCGCGCCCGGCCCGGAACCATGTCGCCGGATCTACGGGGGTTTCGGCTTCTCTTACCTCAATATAGAGCGTTTCGCCGGCCTGTTGACCACCGCCTTCCCCGATTTCGGCAAGAATATCTCCGCTCGCCTGTTCCTCGCCGGGCATCAGCCCCAGTGCGGCACCTGTTCCAACGACCTCGCCGCGCTCGGCGAAAAGCGTGCCGAGGCCGGTGAGCACCAAAAGATAGTCATTCTCGGGCTCAAGGATAATCACGTTTCCGTAGTCGAGAAGGGGGCCGGCATAGCGTACCGTCCCGGCCCGCGGTGCGGTGACAAGCGCCCTCGGTGCGGTCGCGACGAGCCAGCCCGGGCGGACAACGCCGGCACCGTCCGGCTCGCCGGCCCGGCGCAGGACGCGCCCCGCCACCGGGAGGGGCAGATTTCCCCGCGCCTCGGAAAAGCCCGCGCCTCGCGCCGCTGATCCGGTCGCGGCGAAATTGGCCGCGAAGGCGTCGAGGGTCTCGGCCGCGTCGATCAGGGCGAGCATCGTCGCGTCGTCCGTCGCAACCCGTTCCGGCAGGTCGGTGCGGTCAGAGATCGCCTGAGTGAGCGCCATTCGCGCCCGTTCGATCCCTTCGAGCCCGCGCCCGATTGTTTCGACCGCACCCTCCCGAATATCGGCGAGTTCGGCGAGTTCGGCGAGGATTTCGCGCAATTCGTCGACCTCTGCCTGCAGTGCGGGAGCGACATCGGCGGCCACCATGCCTGCGCGGGCGGTGTCGAGCGGGCCAGAGGGGTGAAGCAGCAGAAAAGTCTCGGGTTCCGCCTCGAGGGACGCGAGTACCGCGAGGATGCGCGCGAGCTGGTCGTCCCTTGCAGCAAGCTCCGCCCGGATCGACGCCTCGCGGATTCGCGCCTGGAGTATCGCGGTGCGCAAGGCGGCAAGACCGGCCTCGTAGGCCTGAACGACCCCGGTCAGCGCCGCAACCCGGTCCCGCCGCGCCTCGGCGCGCGTGAGTGCTTCGGCGGCTTCGAGAAGCTGCTCCGACGCCGCCCGGGCATCCGCCGCCGGCTCGGCGAAAGCGGGTGTCGCGATGAGAAGCGCTGCGAGAGCCGTCCGTATCATGGCCGCCGGATCAGGCTCCGACCGGTCATCTCGGGCGGCGGTGCAAGTTCCATGAGATCGAGGAGCGTCGGCGCGAGGTCGGCCAGACGGCCGTTCGCCAGTTCCGCACCTTCCGGTCCGCCGATGAGACAGACCGGAACCGGATTCGTGGTGTGGGCGGTATGAGCGCCCCCGGTTTCGGGGTCGACCATCATCTCGCAATTGCCGTGATCGGCGGTGACGATCATCGCCCCGCCTGCGGCGGTCAATGCCGCGAGCGCCCTGCCGAGACCGTCGTCCACCGCCTCGCAGGCCCTTATCGCGGCCTGCAAGTCACCGGTATGCCCGACCATGTCGGGGTTCGCATAGTTGACGACGATGAAGTCGTAGCCCTCCCCGATCGCCTCGACGAGCTTGTCCGACACCTCGCCGGCCGACATCTCGGGTTGCATGTCGTAGGTCGCGACCTTAGGCGACGGGGCCATGTAACGGTCCTCGCCGGCCTCGGGGACTTCCTTGCCCCCGTTGAGAAAGAAGGTCACGTGGGGATATTTCTCCGTCTCGGCGAGACGAAACTGTCTCAGGCCGTTCTGCGCCACCCAGGCACCGATGGTGTTCACGATGCGTTGCTTGGGAAAGACGGCGGTCATGAACGTGTCGTGCACGTCCGAGTAATCGACCATCCCGAGCAGGCCTGCGAGCTTCGGCCGCGGACCCGTGTCGAATTCCGAGAATTTCGGCTGGCCGATGGCAAGGAGGATCTCCCGCGCCCGGTCGGCGCGGAAGTTGAGGCAGAACACGCCGTCGCCTTCGGCGACCCCGCCGAAGCCACCGACCACGGTCGGGGGGATGAATTCGTCGGTCTGGCCGGTTTCCCATGCCGAACTGACCGCGTCGGCGGCGCTCGGAGCGCTGTCGCCCTCGCCGCACATGATCGCGCGGTAGGCCTTTTCCACCCGGTCCCACCGCCTGTCGCGGTCCATCGCGAAATAGCGGCCTACGACTGTGGCGATCTCTGCGCCCTCCGGCAGACCCGCCTCCAGTTCCGCCATGTATCGGTCGGCGGATTTCGGCGCCACGTCGCGACCGTCGGTGATGGCGTGGAACTTCACCGGCACGCCCGCCGAGGCGATCGCCCGGGCCGCGGCGAGGCCGTGCCGGGTATGCCCGTGCACGCCTCCGTCGGAGACGACTCCGAGAAGGTGCGCGGTGCCGCCGGAAGTCTTCAACGCCTCGATGAAGTCCGTGAGCGCGGGCTCATCGGCAAAACTTCCGTCCTCGATGGCGAGGTCGATGCGCCCGAGGTCCATCGCCACGATCCGCCCCGCCCCGATGTTCATGTGACCGACCTCGGAATTGCCCATCTGTCCGGCCGGCAGACCGACGTCGCGGCCGTGCGTCACGAGCGTGGCGTTCGGGCAGGTCTCCATGATCCGGTCGAAGGCGGGGGTTCTGGCGAGCGCGGGCGCATTGGCGCTGGTGTCGGGGTTCAGGCCCCAGCCGTCGAGGATGCAGAGAACGACCGGTTTGGGTGCGGGCATGGCGTGCGTCCTTGTCTCCATGCCGGCTGTCTACCCTGCCGCAGCCGGCTATGAAACCACCCATCAGGCCCGGTGATAGGGACCGCCGGCGAGGATGGTGGCGGCCCGATAGAGTTGCTCGGACACCATCACGCGAGCGAGCATGTGCGGCCAGACCATCGGGCCGAGGGAGAGAAGGACGTCGGCTTCGGACCGCAGGGTGGGGTCGAGACCGTCGGCACCGCCGATGATGATCGCCATGTCACGCCGCCCCGCGTCCCGCCAGCCCGCCAGACACTTGGCGAATTCCGGTGAAGTCAGGGCTCGCCCGCGTTCATCGAGGACGAGCATGACGGCACCTTCGGGTAATGTGCGCCGCAGCAGTGCCGCCTCGGATGCAGGACCGCCGCCCTTGCGGTCTTCGACCTCGAGGATTTCGGCGGGTCCGAGCCCGATCCCTCGGCCTGTCTTTTCAAACCGGTCGAGATAATCGTCGACGAGTTGCTTCTCGGGGCCGTCTCGCAGACGACCCACCGCGGCGATTCTCAGGCGCATGTCAGACCCGGGCGGCGGTCTCCGCCGGGCTCAGCCACATCTTTTCGAGCTGGTAGAAGTCGCGTACTTCCGGCCTGAAGACATGGACGATGACGTCTCCCGCATCGACCAGCACCCAGTCGGCGGCTTCCTTGCCCTCGACCTTGGCCAGAACGCCGAGGTCCTTTTTCAGCCGGTCGACCATTTTCTCTGCGATCGCCGCCACCTGGCGCGACGACCGGCCCGACGCGATGATCATGTAATCGGCCATGTCGGACTTTCCGCTCAGGTTGACCTGAACGACGTCTTCGGCCTTGTCGTCGTCGAGAGATGAAAGGATCCGTTCCAGGATGAGATCGCTGGTCAGGGTTTCGGAGGCGCCGCGCGGCGTGCCTGCCGATGTTCGGGCGGGCGCGTTCGCGACCGCACTGTTGGTATCAGCCAGATCAAGGTCCTCCTTATCAGCGCACCGCGACGTCGCGGCGCTCCGGCGATGTCCTCAAGGTAACATCGGTCACGAGCATTCTCAATGACGCCGCTGAAAAACAAACTCTTCCACGCGGCCGCCTGGCCTAGTAGTCCCGCTCGAAGAACACGCCGAGGCTGCTGTCACCGGTGTTGGACGTGCTGCCACGAACGGTCACGGAGTCCGAGAGATCGAGATTGAGGTTGATCTCTGCCTCGCCCTCGGTGTCGACGGTCACGTCGGTATAGATATTGTCGGCGATGTATGCACCCGCCCGCACCGCCGCGCCGCCGTTCTCACCGGTGGTCACGTCGAGGTCCGCGAGACCCACGCCCTCGCGCACCCCGCCGAGCAGGCCGCCGCCCGAAGCGCCAAGCGTGGCGACGGCTCCCGCAAGCCGCGCGATCTGGAGCGGCGAAAGCGTTTCGATCCCACGGCCGAAAAGCAGAAGGGCCAGCACTTCGTCCTCGGGCAGTTCGGGCCGCGACGTGAAGCTGATCTCCGGGTCGGAGGCAGGGCCTTCGACGACGATGCTCACGTCCACGTCTTCGACACGTGTCTCGGCAACGAGCCGCAGGCGGGGGTCGAGCGCGCCGGTGAGATCTATCGATCCCTCGGTCAGGTTGAGCCGCCTGCCGAGGATGTCGAGCCGTCCCCGGATAAGGTCGAACCGGCCAGCCGGCGCGATGTCGCGGGTCGTACCGGCGATGCGCACCTGACCACCGAGTTCCGCGTCGAGCCCACGGCCGCGCACGAAGATGCG
>Ga0076929_100497_pt1 | contig 33026 bp, 28 predicted proteins | sample HotLakConUCCSL28_FD_87104 | JGI IMG/M metagenome (GOLD analysis project Ga0076929, IMG submission 87104) | Hypersaline microbial mat communities from Hot Lake, Washington, USA - Hot Lake Consortium UCC-SL28 (version 3) (version 3) | ecosystem: Environmental > Aquatic > Thermal springs > Hot...
GGGAATGGTAGATCTTCACGGGCCGAAACATCCATGCCTAACGCTAGATCTAGTGGGTGTGGGAGTCAACCGGATAGGCAGGATAAATTGTCTCAATTCATCAAGTCTCCACCAAAAATTGAATGAGACAATTCAGCAATTTTTAATTTCGTGAACAAAAATCAAACGTCGTCGATTCGAATTGTCGGATTTTGACGCAAGCGGCGCTGATCGTCGCTCATCCTAGGCGGCGCATCATGGGCAACGCCTCGAAAACGGCAGGAAGGCTCATCCCGGAGCGCGCCTCCCCCCGAAGGCGCCGCCTTCCCGGAGCGTGAGCGTCACGAGCGCCAGCCAGATCACCCCGAAACAGAGATACGTCGCTGGCGTCGCGACCTGCCCGTAATAAACATACGATACCACCAGCTGCGTCGTCGGGAGGACGAACTGCAATGCGCCCATATTGAAGGCGCCGAGCCTGCGCGCAGCAAATGCGAACATGACGAGCGGTGCGAGCGAGACGATTCCGGCCGTCACCAGCCAGGGATAGGCGAGCAACTGCGAGGCAGCCGGGGCGTGCGCGCCGAAATCAATCCAGATCGAGGCCAGAGCCAGCAGCATCGCGAGAACGGCGGTCTCGACGAAGAGGCCCTCGATCGGCGACAGGGGCGTGCGCTTCTTCAAGAGCGTATATCCGCCCCAGCTGGCCCCGATGGTCCAGTAGACCCAGTGCTCCAGCCTGCCCGCCGTCATCACCAGGGTGACGAGAGCGAGCAGGATGATCGCGATGCAGGCGATCCGTGGGCCGGTTCGCGGCTCGGCGAGAAAGAACAGCCCCGTCAGCATCACGAAGACCGGCGCGAGAAGATAGCCGAGGCCGCTCTCGATCACCGCCCCCTGCAGCGATGCCTGGATGAAGGTACCCCAGTTGATCGCCACAAGGATGGCCGCCGCCACGTGGAGCCCCACGACGCGCCCCGACAACCGCCGCAGCGAATCGTTCCCACGCATGACGAACCAGCCGACGAGCAGACCGAGCAGGATCAGTGAGAACGCGATCCGCCAGATCACGAGAACGACGGGCGATAGCCCGACAAACAGATGCCAGTAGATCGACGAGGCGCCGAGAATGAAATTGGCCAGAAAGGCCATCGCAAACGGGAGAAAGATACGCGCGGTCATGTCAGATCCGCCAGTTCGGAGCGCAGGACACGCGAATATCGGCTGTCACGCTGTAACGTCGCGCCAGTATCACTGCGCATCGAGGATACGGCGCTGAAAAGTCACCAATGTCGCGGGTAAAAGGTGATGAGAAGAGTGGCTCCCCGAGCAGGACTCGAACCTGCGACCGAGCGGTTAACAGCCGCTTGCTCTACCAACTGAGCTATCGGGGATCGCTGGGGAGCGTATAGCGGGCCGGGTTTTATGATGCAAGTCCGAAATTCTGGTGGACGGCGAATTTTCCGTGTCGCCCATGTCGTATGGCACCCAACGCCTTTGTTTTAAAAGACTTTCGAGCCACCTGTCGGGACGACTGCCGTGCCTGGACAGCCCTGCCCCATGCCGGAATCAGCCGATCTTCCCCATATGGACCTAGCAGCGAAAGCACATGAACCCTGCATCCTTTGCTTGCGGGACAACAGGTGCTGATTGCCCTTCATACATGTTTTCATGCAGGCTTGCCGCCATGTCCACGTGTAGTCATGCAACAGCCTGCGGCGATGCGCCTTGACGATGCGTGGAACTTGGCAATGGGCTCGTGGTTTTCCTGAAGACAAGGAGGAATTCCATGCATCGCATTACGCTGCGCGAAATTTCCGCGCTGACCCACGACACCAACCGCCTCGTCTTCACACGACCCGAGGGCTACGACTTCACGCCGGGCCAGGCGACGGATTTCGCCCTCGATCAGGATGGCTGGCGCGAGGAGACGCGGCCCTTCACCTTCACCAGCCAGCCGGACGAGCCGATCCTCGAATTCACGATCAAGAGCTATCCCGATCACGACGGCGTCACCAAACGCATCGCGGATCTGCGCCCCGGCGACACGGTGTTGATCGATGAGCCCTGGGGGGCGATCAATGATCAGGGCCCCGGTGTCTTCATCGCCGGCGGGGCAGGAATCACGCCCTTCATCCCGATCCTGCGCCGACGCGCCCGGGACAATAAACTCTCCGGCTGCACGCTGATCTTCTCGAACAGAACCGAGCGCGACATCATCCTGCGCGAGGAATGGGAGGGGATGCCCGGGCTGGAATGCATCTTCACGGTGACCGACGAGAACGGAGCCACCGTGCCGCGTCAGGACATCACCGCAGATTTCCTGAAGGCCAATGTTCCCGATTGGGGTGGGCACGTCTATATCTGCGGCCCGCCGCCGATGATCGAGGCGGTCCAGAAAGCGGTGAAGAGCCTCGGCGTGTCCGACGAACACATCGTCACCGAAGAGGCGTGACGCTCACCCGCGCGGCGCGCGCCACCCCGCCGCGCGGGCTTCCTCTTCATTGCAGAACCAGTGTTCGCCGCGACTCTCGTCGATCCGGGTACGGCTGTAGGAAGGGCTGTCCGGGGTGTGATAGATGCGCTCACCGCCTCGGTTGATATTGCCCTTGATGACGCAATCGCCGGGCGGTTGAAGGCCGAACCCGGTATCCTCCGCGGCTGACGTGCTGCCGGTCGCGCCGACATCAGGGATCACCACATGCTTCGGATCGCGGCGGTGGTCCCACGGGGCCTGGACCGTGCCTGCCCAGATACCGCGCCCGGCCTCACGCGCTTCATCCTCCAGCGCGGCATAGTCCAGACTGAAGCGGCGATAGGCGAAGGCGAAACCTTCCGCGACGAGAGCGGCATTGAGATTGCTACCATCCGCGAAGCATTCGCCGATGATACGCTGGTAGCGGTCGATATCGCGCTCGCTGCAATACACTGGATCGTCGCCGATCAGATCCGAGAGCCTTTCCGTGGCCGCGTCACCGCAGGCCCAGGACGCGCCTTGCGGATCGAGGCAGGCCTGATCGGATTCCGGTGCATCGATCCCGTGCAGGCGGATGCGGTGCGCGCTCAGCCGGATGGTATCGCCATCGACGACGCGCACCGGGCCGGTCAGGCGCGTCCCAAGCGTGCCGCCGGAGCGTGCATCCGTGATGACGGCCGGCTCGACGGGTGACGGCGCGTTCCCGCCCGGCCGTGGGATCTCGTCCCAGAAAGAGATCCCGGCGACCAGTGCGACGATGATCAACGTGGTCAGTCTTGTGTTCATGGCCAGTACGATCCGCGATTCGAAGTCAAATTATGACGCTGCCGTAAAGGAAGAAACAATCCTCTTGTCATGATTTAGCGCGGGATGAAGTATCGTTCCGGTGTTGTCCCGACGGTTTTTCTGACGATCCCGCGCGCTGTCAGCGCTTCCAGCACTGCACGCACGCGCATCCGGCGCTGCTTGCCCCCCTTGCCGGAGAAGGCTTCTGCGATGGCGGTATCCGGGGCGGGGGACGGGGTGGCGACGAGCAGGCGGCGCACCAGGCGCAGCTGTTCGGCCGTATCCGTGGGCCATTTGATGCGCAGATCCTGCGGGGCCACGACGAGATCGGCGAAGAGCTGCTCGTCCGGCGGCTCAGGCAGCTTGTGGACCAGCCGCGGAATCTGGAAATCCGGGCGCAGCCAGCGCACGCGGCCCTGCTGTTCTTCGCGCTGGCGCTCCTGATTGAGCGCGACGAGGCCGCTCAACAGCTCTTCCTCTGCGGCAGCCAGCGTTGCGGGTTTTTCCTGCGCCAGCGGCGTCGTTGCGCCGGGCTGGCCGATCAGAGCCGGGGCGAGATGCTCGAGCCCGTAGGCCTCGAGCACGGCGGCGTCGATCTCGTCATGGATCTCGGCCAGAACCGAGATCAGCCCGGCCTCATGAAAGTCCCGCTCGGCCTCGCTCATCGGCTCCCTGACGAGCCCCGCCGCGCGCAGGCGCAGCTGTTCGAGCGCGTTGTAGAGCCCGGTCATGGTGATGAAGGCATGGGCGGCGATGCGCTCCTTGCGAAACGCGTCGAGCTTCTCGCCGAGTTTGCGCAGACGCCCCCGCAGGGCCGCTTGCGGATGGTCCTCGGGCAGGCGCGGATCGAGGCAGGGCGGGAAGGGGAAGGTGTCGAAGACGCGCGTCTTCACATAGACGCTGTCGAGGGCATAGACCCCGATCTTGCCGGCATTGGCCTGGAACCACCAGCAATGTACCGATGAGGAGAGTACCGCGAGCAGGGCTGCGTCATCGCTGCCGATATTGATCAGCTTGTTATCCGGGCGCACTTCCCCGTCGAGGAATTGAAAGAACCGGTGCTTGGCGGTCTCGATGGTGGCGATGTAGCGCGGCAGGCCGTCGAGGAAGGCGCGCAGTTCCTTGTGGGTCGCGCCGAACCACCACCAGTTCTCGCGCCGGAACTTCATGTTGTTCTGATCGCGCTCCGGCTTCACCCGTTCGAGCACGTGCTGGTAGATTGCGGGAAAACGCGTCTCGACCTCCTCGCGCGCGAGCGGGTAGAGATCGATCACCTTCACCCCGCGCGGGCGCCCGGCGAGGTCTCGGCCATTGCGATAGTCGCGGATATGGGCGTCGAGGCCTTCGATGCGCCCCAGACCCAGCATCGCGGCCTGTCGCGGCGTGACCATGAAGCCGGCGCCGTGCAGCACGACGCCACGGCTGCAAAGCGCCTCGTTGGCGGCGAGCGCCCGCGCCTGGCTCAGATCGGCGCCGAGCGTAAGCTTCGCCCGGATCATCCCCGTCCGCCGCGCGAGTTCCACGCGTGGCGTATCGGTCCTCAGATCGGCTTCCTCGGTGACGGTTTCGAGCACGCCCTCCTGCCGGCCACGCTCGCATACCGTCATCGCGATCCGCACGGCGGCCTTGTCGGGCGCCTTGAGCCAGGGGTGGTCGGGGATGGCATAGACCAGCGAGAGCGGCTCGCGCGCTTCGAGATGGCGCTCGATGACGCGGCGCGAAAAGGTCTGGGTAATCGAATTCGTGGTGATGAAGCCGAAGCGGATCAGCGGATTGGGAGAGTTTTTTAAATTCTTGCGCAAGAGTCGGACTGCCGCCTCGTCCCAGAAATGCATGACGAAATCGGCGCCGCCCGGAACCTTTGGACGCGCCTTGCGGCAGGCCTCCCGGTAACCGTCGCCGAGCTCCTCGCGCATGTCCTTGCCCCCGATGAAGGGGGGGTTGCCGATGATGAACTCGACCTCCGGCCAGGGCGCCGGGCGCGGATTGCGGTAATCGTAGAGCGGAATCCGGGCACTCAGATCCGGCACCGGATCGCCGGTGACCGGGTGCGGGCGATGGCTGATCCTGTCCCACTTCGTCAGCGGCGCGCCGCTATCGTCGCGACGCGGGATCCTTGCATCCGCATCCAGAATCGCATCCTGATGCCGGATCGTGCCGTAGGCCTGCAGTATCGGCTCGGGAAGGGAGGCGAGGTTGATGGTGCGCCTCTGCCATTTGATATAGCCGATCCAGAGCACCAGATCGGCGATGGGGACGGCGCGGGGGTTGAGTTCGAGCCCGTAGAACTGCTTCGGGCTCACCGTCTCGCCCTCCATGGCGAGACGCGCCTGGTCCTCGCCCAGCGCATCGAGTGCTTCCAGCAGCTCCCCTTCGAGGCGCTTGAGCATTTCCAGCGCGACATAGAGGAAATTCCCGGTGCCGCAGGCGGGATCGAGCACGCGGATGGTGCACAGGCGGTGGTGAAAGGCGCGGATGATCGCGACGGCGCCGCAATTATCGCCCGCCTCGTGCAGGATATCGGCCCGGGTGCGCGCCTCGTCCCATTCGGCTCGCAGCGGATCGAGGATTGTCGGCACGACGAGGCGCTCGACATAGGCACGCGGCGTGTAATGGGCGCCGAGCCGCGAACGCTCGCGCGGGTCGAGGGCGCGTTCGAGCAGAGTGCCGAAAATCGCCGGTTCGACATCGCGCCAGTCATAGGAAGCAGCGATGGCGAGCTCGTTCAGCTCTTCACGGGCGAGCGGCAGCGCCGTGGCGTCCTTGAACAGGGTCCCGTTGAAGCGCTTGATCGTCGCCATCAGGCGCGGCTCGAAACCGCCGCGATCCATTCGGCTCCACAGATCGGTCAGCGCCGGTACGGCATTGTCCGGCTTCAGCTTGAGCTGGCCGAGGAGTTCACGAAAGCCGCGCTCGGGGAGCAGGCCGGAATCCTCGGCGAACATCGTGAAGAGGCAGCGCATCAGGAATTGCGCCACCTCTGCCGGATCGTGACGTTTCTCCAGCCGGCGCGCGACGCGGGCGAGGCGCGCGGCGATGACCCGCGTCACCCGCGATGCGTGGCGTGTCGGGTCGAGCTTGCGCGGTGCCGTGAAGACCGCCTTCAGCCGTTTGCGGACCTCCTCCCGGCGCAGATCATCCAGGCTGATCCGGTAGGAGTTGCGATCAGGGAAATGCGCGTAGTTCTTCCCCAGCCCCGAGAAATCGGCATAGATCTCGATCGCCTGTCCGACATCGACGGTGATCAGGAAGGGCGGGTAGCCGTGATCGACGGGCAGGGCCCGCGCGTAATTCTCCGCCTGCCGCCGCGCCTCGGCCATGACGCGGTCCCAGCCCGGACGAGGACCGCGGCGCGCGGGTGCATCCGGAGCCTGCCGGCGCTTCGATTGCTTGGCTTCCAGAATGAAGTGATCGCGCTTGTAGCAATCGATATAGCCGGGCGTGGTGGTGCCGTCGGGATGCTTGAAATCGACCCGGCGCTCGAACACGTAGTCGTTGCGCTCATGGTCCGGCCCGGCCATGCCCGGCGGCGCCACGTCGAGCGCCGCGCAGAGCTTTTGCACGAAGATCTGATAATTCGAGCGCTCCGCCCCGCCAGAGGCGGCTTGCGCTTCAGCAATAAAGTCGTCGAACATGGACGCCACACAACGATGAGATGCGTGTGACAGCTGTACAACCTTAAAGGGAATTGTCTATCAACTTACGCACGTAAAACGTGCAAATTTTTTTGATGCGCGCGAAAAGAGCCCTCCCTCAAAAAAGCCAGCAAGCTCGCAAACAAATTATCATATATCAAAAAATACTGTTTCTTCAGCACCTTGAATGTAAATATTAAACTGATATCTCACATCATCCCGCTTGTGCGCGACAAGCGTGCGGATGCGATTGCGATGTTCGATCCGCGCCAGCAGCGGATCGTTGTCGTGATCGTCTTCGGGGAAATACATGCGCGTATGCAGGCCCTGATTGATCCCGCGCGCCACGATCCAGAAGCTCACATGCGGCGCCATCATGCCGCCGCCAGGAGCCGGTACCGCACCGGGGCGGATCGTCTCAAAGCAAAACTCACCCGTCTGCGCATCCGCCGCCTGGCGCCCGAAGCCGGTGAAAAACGGGTCACCCGCCCCGCGCGGATCGCCATGCCCCGGATAGACCCCGTTTGCATCCGCCTGCCAGATCTCGATCAGCGCATCGCGCAGGGGCGCCCCGGCCCCGTCGAACACGGCGCCGGTAATGGTGATTCGCTCGCCGCTCGTTTCCTCGCGCACCATCGTTGTTGCGAATTCCGGCCATGGGCCCTCGAGACCGGCATGGCCGGGCGCGAGGCCGATATGGACATAGGGCCCAGCCGTCTGTGATGGCGTCTGGCCGAGATAGCCGAGTGCCTTGCGCATCACGTGCCCTCCGGTCGGTTCTCGAAAAAGGTGGCGCGGCGACCGCGCAGGACGATATCGAAGCGGTAGGCGATCGCATCCATCGGCTGCGTGGCGCGCATGTCCATAGGCGCCACCAGCGCAGCGATCGCATCCGGATCAGGGATGGTGTTGACGATCGGGCACAGGGCGATCAGCGGGTCGCCCTCGAAATACATCTGCGTGATCAGGCGCTGCGCGAAGGCCTCACCGAAAATCGAGAAATGGATATGGGCAGGCCGCCAGTCATTGACGCGGTTCGGCCAGGGATAGGGCGCCGGGCGGATGGTGCGAAAGGCATAAGCCCCTTCCGCATCGGTGATAGTGCGCCCGCAGCCACCGAAATCCGGATCGAGCGGAGCGAGATAGCCGTCCTTCTTGTGGCGGTAGCGCCCGCCCGCATTGGCCTGCCAGATCTCGATCAGGGCATCGGGCACGCCGCGCCCGTCCTCGTCGAGCACGCGACCGTGCACGATAATACGCGGCCCGATCGCGCTTTGGCCGGGACGTGCATGGTTGAGCGTCAGATCCGCATCCAGTGGCCCGAGAATCTCGTGCCGGAAGACGGGGCCGGTGAGTTCGGACAGGCTTGCCGGCGCAGCGACCAGGGGTTTCTGCGGGGAGCGCAGGATGCTGGTCTTGTAGGGTGGCGTAAGCGCCGGCGGGTGCCGGTCGAGATCGCGTTCTGTGAAGGGCCCGCTCATGACGATTCCTGCGCATCCATTTCCGCGAAGATTTCCTTGGCTAGCCTGATCGCGTGGTTCGCCCGCGGCACCCCGGCATAGACAGCGACATGCATCAGCGCCTCGCGCACGTCCTCGCGGGTCGCACCGGTATTGCGGGTGGCCCGCAGATGCAGCTTCAGCTCTTCCTCGTTACCGAGCCCGGCGAGCAGCGCGATGGTCACGAGTGATCGTTCACGCGGCGTGAAATCCGGGCGCGTCCACAGCAGGCCCCAGGCGGATTGGGTGATGAAATCCTGAAACGGCGCATCGAACTCGGTCTTGCGCGCTTCGGCGCGGTTTACATGCGCATCCCCGAGCATCTGGCGGCGCACATGCATGCCCTCGTCCCGCAATCGCGACATCTTCGCTCCTCCCCGATTTCCCGCCTTGAGCGGCGTTGTCGTTCTTGATCCGGGCGACAGGTTATGACGGGAAAGGGCGTGTTGTCATCGTCCGTCTGCGGTCATGGCAGCGATGTCAGGTCCGGCCACGGCTTTGTTCGGCTGAATGTTTGCGCTATGTGGGACAGACAACGCGGTTTCGGAAAATATCGCTGGAAAGAGCCGTCATGAATCATGAGAAACAGCGCCTCGGCGTGAATATCGATCACGTCGCCACCGTGCGGAATGCCCGCGGCGGCCCGCATCCGGACCCTGTCGCCGCCGCACATCTGGCGATCCGTGCGGGAGCGGACGGGATCACGGCGCATCTGCGCGAGGATCGCCGCCATATCCGCGATGCCGATATGGAGAGACTGCGTGCGGAGATCAGTAAACCGCTGAATTTCGAGATGGCTGTCACCGACGAGATGGTCGCCATCGCTACCAGACTGCGCCCGCACGCCGCCTGCCTCGTCCCCGAGAAGCGCGAGGAGCGCACCACCGAGGGCGGGCTCGATCTGAATGCGCGCCCGCAGGCGCTGCGCGACGCCGTGGCGGCGCTCGCCGAGGCCGGGTGCCGGGTGTCCCTGTTCGTGGAGCCGGACAAGGCCATCATGGATGCCGCGCATGCGCTGGGCGCACCGGTGGTGGAATTGCATACGGGCACCTATGCCGAGGCCTGGCTAGCCGGTGACGAGCCTGCGGTAGCGCGGGAAATGGAACGGCTGCGGCGCGCGGCCGAGCACGGCGCCGCAATCGGCCTTGAAATCCATGCCGGGCATGGCCTGACGGTCGAAAACGTCGGTCCGGTCGCGGCAATCGCCCAGGTTCGTGAACTCAATATCGGGCATTTCCTGATCGGAGAGGCTATCTTCGTCGGCCTGGAAAGTGCGATCTCGCGCATGCGCGCAGCCATGGATGCGGCGCGCGCAGGTGACGCGTCATGATCATCGGCATCGGCTCGGATCTTTGCGACATTCGCCGCATCGAGGCGTCGCTGGCCAATCATGGCACGCGCTTCACTCACCGCGTGTTCACCGAGGGCGAGCGTGCGCGTTGCGAGGCGCGGCGCAATCCGGGCCCGTGTTACGCCCGGCGTTTCGCCGCCAAGGAGGCCGCGGTGAAGGCCCTCGGCACCGGGATCGCCGCAGGGATATTCTGGCGGGATATCGAGGTCGTGAACGCTGACAACGGACGCCCTTCGTTGAGGCTGACCGGTGGAGCCGCCGTGCATCTCGCCGGCATGATACCACAGGGACATGAAGTCTATCTGCATCTCAGCCTGACCGACGAGCCGCCTTTGGCCCAGGCCTTCGTCGTCATCGAAGCCCTCCCCGCCTCCGCCGGCGATTGAAACTGCCGAATTCTCGATTTTGATGCTTGCAGCGCAGACGACAGCCAGTTATACGATCGCCCACCAGAGGTTCGGAGTGTAGCGCAGCCTGGTAGCGCACCTCGTTCGGGACGAGGGGGTCGCAGGTTCGAATCCTGCCACTCCGACCAATTCTCCAGGAACCGATCCGCTTCAAACCTCCTTGCCCCGGTGTCACGGGTATTGGCGGCGCCCCAGCAGCGTCGATTTCAACGCGCTGAACTCGGCCGGCATCGCCTCCTCCTCGTCGAAGACGGGCACCTCGGGCTGATCATCCGGCTCCACCGCATTGGGGGAGCTCATGCTCGTCTGCGTGATGCGACTCGCGCCAGCGCGCCGCCAGCGATCGATGATCATCTGGAGGTCACTGCGCTTGACCTGTCCGCGCACGATCGGCAGGTCACCGGAACCTGGCTTCGGCAGATACGCTTCCGGCAATATGCCGAAACGGATGCGGGTTGGGAGCGGCACGGCCTCCCCGAAAGCGAAGACCTCCCGGGTTCCGAGCGCCGGCACGAAAGCGATCATCGCCTCGGCAGCGTCGGAAACCGCAGCCCGCACGATCGCCTGGTCGCGATCATTGGCCATGCGCATCGCAAAGAGCGTGCTGCACTGTGAGATGATGGTCGGGTCGAGATCTGCCGGACGCTGCGTCACGAGGCCCAGCGAGACGCCATACTTGCGCCCTTCCTTGGCAATGCGCGAAATCGCCTTGCGCGTGGGCCCGAATCCGAGCGCGCGATCCGCAGGGGCATAGCGGTGTGCCTCCTCACAGACGAGCAGAAGCGGAACCGCACCCGAACTCCACAGCCCGAGTTCAAAGGCCATCCGGGCCAACACCGATACCACCGAATCGACCACCTCCGCCGGCAGGCCGGCGAGTTGCATGACCGTCATCGGACGCGAAGCATCGGTGAGATTGAACAAATCGTCCAGGATCTCCACCATGATGTCGCCGCCCACTGTCGCATCCTGGAACATGAATCCGTAGCGCGGGTCCGTCGAGAGACTGCGCAATCGTGTCAGCAGGCGCTGGTAGATCGGAACATCAGAGCGCTTTTCGAGCTGCCCCATCTCGTCATCGATGATTTTCATCAGGTCGGTGAAGCGATAGGGAACAGGCGTGTCCACGGTGAAACCGTAATCGCTCGAACCGGCGCGACGCAGGCTGCTGCGCATCGCATCGCGTTCGCTGGCGTGCTTGTTCTTCGCCGCGACGATCGCCTGCCCAAGAATGGCGACCTCGTCCTCGACGCCCGGACGGGCGCGGAAGACTGCATCGACGAATTCCTCGAAGTTGAAAAGCCAGTATGGCAGGCGCAACCCGGCCGGCGTGATCACACGACCACGATCGGCAAATGACGGGGCATACTCATTGTGCGGATCGAGCAGGAAGATACGCTGCGCCGGGCGAACGCGGAGCACCTCGCGCAGGATCAACGCAACACCGCTCGACTTGCCGACGCCGGTCGCACCCAGCAACGCAAAATGCTTGGCCAGCATTTCATCGACATTCACATGCGCGCGAACAGAGCTGTCGAGCGCAAGGGTGCCAACCTCGATCGCGTCCGGATCGGCGCGGTCGTAAATCAGTGCAAGCCGCTCCTGCGCGATCGGCCTGACGGACCGCCCGACCGAGGGATAATGGCTGACGCCACGCTGGAACATGACCTGCCCGTCCCGCCCATGGAGAACTTCCCCGAGAAGGTCCACCTTCGCGATGATGGCACTTGCCGCAGTCTGCAGTTCCAGCGCGGTGACAAGGGCAATCGCAAAGCCTTCAGAAGCATCAATTTCCACGAAGGAGCCGACGGAGAGCCCACCGAGGGCGGCCTGCGTCACGGACAGCCTCACCAATCCATGCGCACCATCCACCTGAATGAGAACACTGTTCCCGCTTTCGAGCCCCGATTCACTCATGCAATCCCCGCAAATCGATACAGGCCTGGCGCCCAATCTCTCAGGAGATCCTAAAGGTACGACGTTAAGCCCGGGTTTCCGCCGGTGCTCATGATGTCTGGAAGGTTCGGCAGCGCGGCAATCGACGCAGTCGCTCATCAGCAGAACATCTTTCCCTCCCGCCAGCCGGTACCCGGCCGATGGAACGCTGGCCTAGAACGAGACGGCGATGATGCCGAGGATGACGACGATGAGCACCATGGCGACCAGAGCGCCCAGGAAAACGGCCTTGCGCAGCGGCGTCCGCAAGATGATCTCGCCCTGGCTGACGTCACGTGCGGTATGCACACGCCGTCTCTGACCGTCTTCAGCCTCTTTGTTTTCGGGCATTTCGGGGAGATCCTGTTTCTTGTCAGCCATTCCGATACCTCCATCATGATATCTTTAAAGCGGGGCTGCCTTGTCGCAACAACGCATCGCGCCTGCGCAAGTTCAGGCATGTCGACGCGGAAGCAGGCCTCGGGCAGAGGTAGACGCCCCATTCGCCGGCATCGCAATACTGCAGCACGTTCAAAACGCCACATGCCCGCATGCCTGCACGAAGGCATGCCGGCATGCAGGCAGCCCCGCTTGCAGCCTGGGCATTCAGCTCTGCAAGTCTCTGAACAGGTGTCCAGACAATCTCCAGGCCCCGCTTCCGCGATCATTCTTTCCGGCTCCCGGAATTCCGCCTGATATGCGTAAGCGCAACGACCCAACGCCCTCCATTTTGGAGCCTCGCCCTCAAGAGCTTCAACGCACAGGATGCTACGCTGCCGAAAATGGCTGCCTGCTTGCCAACAAGCCCGCATGCCCACCTGCCTGCATGGCCTTCAGCCCACACGTCCACGTGAATACCGAAGCGAACTGGATACTAGGCACCCTCCCACGAACCTCCAGGGTTCGCCGGGCGGCTCCCGAAGATGGCCGATAACGGGTGTTTTTTTGATCGCTGACGAGCGCAAGCGCGCCACGCCTTGCATTGCGCATGGGGCCGGGGGACGACGCGCCCGATAGCGGGTAAAATTCGTCAGTCGCCATGGCGCGCGGATGCTGACCTGCCCCGAGCTCAGGGCGAGAAGCAGGCCCCCATGAATGAATGCCCACACGCCGTCTTGTCCACAAATCTGGAAATCCGAGAAGGCCACAACATGCGAAGACAAGACACTGCGCACTCTCCCGCCCCGGTTTCTACGCCGGAATCTCGTCAAATTGCCCACACGTGGGCAAGCCCACATGACGGCGCGCCATCCTGTCCACATGCCTGCCTATCTTCGTTCCGTTCCGAGATCACCCGAACCACTCCCCGATCAACGACGCTGGCAAGCGCGATCATTCCGGTTTTGCAGCCAAGGCATAGCCCCACCTGCTGCGAAAAGCTGCCCTCCCTGACCTTCTCGCCGGGCCAGATTTCCGAATGCAGGCTGATTTGCGCATCGTGCCCATCCGCGATCATGCCGGTGCTGGAGTTGTTTTTCCGATGGGTAATCGGAAGCGCTTGTCTTATGAATCTAAGTCTTCGCGGTCGCAGCTCCATCGGATTCCGGCGTCGAGAGAGGCTCGGCCGTCTGCCCCTCCCGGGCCCGGGCCTGAGCCCATTCGGATGAGCCTTCCGGTGGATAATGGAGTGTGTCCGTGAGTTCTTGCATGCGCGCGGGCGTAAGGCGTGGGAACGGCAGGGTGCCGGTCTCCCGCCAGCGGGCGACCTCCGCATCTGCCTGAGCGGAGCGTGCCGCGTCGAGCCCGTTGTCTCTCGTCATGTAGAGGGTCTGCGAGGGGATGGCGAAGCGCGTGCCGGAACCCTCGACGATCTGCTTGATGCGCAGGAATACGTCTTCCCTGATCGCGTGGAACTCGTTCCAGTCACGCGTCAGGGCATAGACCCGCAGGCTTATGTCGAGAGACGATGGCCCGTAATCGGCGAAACGAACCCGGATCGTGTCGTTGTCGATCCTGGGATGGGCGTGCAGCATTTCGCGAATCCTGACCAGGACAAAGCGCAACTGATCGTCGCTGGTCTCGTAGCGCAGTCCGAGAACACTGCTGATCAGCATCTTGTCGCAGCGCGCCCAGTTGATGATTTCCATATCCACGAATTTGGCATTGGGAACGGCGATGAGCGTCCGGTCCATCGCGCGGATCTGGGTGGAGCGGATCCCGACATCCTCAACGGTGCCGCTCATGTCACCGAACGTGCAGAAATCGCCGACCCGGACCGGCTTGTCGGAGAAGAGAATCAACCCGCCGATCAGGTTTTCCAGAGTCGGCCGGATGGCGAGCGCGACGGCCAGACCACCCACACCGATACCGGCGAGGAGCGGCACGATATCGACACCGAGATTCTGCAGGCCGAAAGCGGCCACACCAACGCTCGTCGCAACGGCCAGGATGCCAGACAACAGCCGCACGAGGCTGGCATCGAAACCGCGCCCGGACATGGCAGGTGAGACGAGAATCGTCGTCCCGATGGCGCGAAACAAACGCCAGACGGCCCATACGTAGAAGGCGAGCTCCAGAATACCCGCCGCAAACAGCAGGTAGCGCAACTCCATTCCCGTGAAGTTGATATCGACATCGAGAAACAGGGCGGCCATTCGAACGAAATAGGCTGATACGAGCGGCGCCGAAATCGCCAGCCAGGCGAAGGGCGGCCCCGCAAAGCGGCGCGCCAGAGCATCGGTCACCCTGAAGACGCTCCAGCAGGCCATGGCGAGGATGCCGAGCGTCAGGGTAAGGCCGAGCCATTGCCACAGGGTCTGACCGCTGATCACGATGAAGAGCCATTCCGGCAGGCGCTCGACCACTTCACCGAGGATATGTGCGCTGGGCACGAGATAGCCGGGCGTGGAGGCGTAGAATTCGTAGAAACCCGGCGTGACCTGCGCGGCATGGAAGTCCGACAGGGCCAGACTTTCCTCCGCGCGATAGGGCAGATCCTTCAGCGCCTCGTAATTCGCCGGCAGAAGCGCAACCGAATTGGCGTCGAACAGGAAATTGCCGGCATCGGGCCCCGTCTGCATCCGCTCGATCTCGATTCCGGTACCCGGCAAGCGCCAGCGATAGGCCTGATCCGGTTCGAGACCGGCGAGATCGACGGCATGCGGTATCGCATCAATCCGCGGCAGAGGCATGCGGTCGAGGATCTCCTTCAGCAACAGTGCCGCTTCGATCCCGATATCCCGGCGCAGAACGGCAGGAACCTGAGAGAGATCGAAGACCGAGCTGGCCTGGCGAAGGTGATTGTCGGCCTTCGCCTGCTCGATTCGCGCCTGTTCCCGGGTGATCGCTGGCGGATCCGCATCATGCGCGGTCTGCGCAGCCATCGCGATCGCATAGGCGGCGTTCATGTTGGACATGAACGCCTCGAGCGTGTTGCGCGGGCTGGTCATGCGAACGCCGCCCAGCCGCGTCGCGATGGTATCCTCCGTGGCGCCGGACCGGTCGGAGTCGCGCAGGTATTCTGCAAAGGCGTCCGCGCGGCCATCACGGCGCGGAAGGTCTCGAACCCGATGATAATCCAGTTCCAGATCGACGATCGTGCGTGCATCGAATCTGAATGCACCGGCATCGCCCCCGCCATTGATCCGCGTTATCCGCAGATCGGTTCCCGGTATGGTCCAGTGGGCCATGTCATTCGCCGCCACGGCTTGCGCATCCGGGATCGTCGATGCCGCCGGCATTTGCGCGCGCGCGAGGATTTCGCGGGTCATGAGAACCCGCTCAATCTGCTTCGAGATCGACGCGGCATAGGGCGTCGCGTCGAAATCGAAGCTTTCGACAGCGGCGCGCAATACCGTGTTCTGCTCGTTCACCGAGGCATTTGCGCGGCGTAATGCGATGAAGGCATCCGTATTGCGCAGGAAATTCTCGAACGAGGCGCGCGGGCTTGTGGTGTCAGGCGGGCTGAGAGGCGACGGAGTTGTTTGCGCCATGACCGTGGAAACGGCCAGGACAACCATCAACGATACGAGGAGACCTGCAGCGAAGACGAAGCCTTGAAGGCGGAATGCCCCGGAACGGAGGCTACAGGGACCTTGAGGCATGATGGGAGTATCTCGTTATGGTACAGACAGGAAAACCGGTGCAGGCTCACCTGATGTCTGATGATTCCCGGTTGGCTTGAGCGATGCTTCGACAAGAAAACACCCGTCAGACATTATCGGCTGGCCAACTCTGGTCCGCAACCCGATTTCCAGACGGCGGCGTGTCTTTGCCCGTGCCGCCGCCGATGCCGGCGGCGCCGGGTCCGCAGCAATGGCACACGCCCGCATTCAGGTCATTGCGGCAGATTGCGCCCATGCTCTCGCGAAGGCGCACGACATAAGCGGTGCCGGAGCGGGGTCAATCGCGACGTTCGATATCGAAGAAGGCATCAATATCGTCGCCACGAGATTGCTGACAGCCACCAGCCCATACTTTTCCTGTCATTCGCGGCCACGCGACGGCACGCCCACTGACTGGCACGCCGTCACGCCTTCATGTCCACAAGCATGAACAGCTTCATTGCCGCAGTATCAGGCGATGTGGACATGCAGGCATCCGTCAACCGAAGCCATTCCAGGAAAGGCGCGGGAGATTTGGTTAATCAGGTGGCGATCCCGTCATCCGCGTGAGTCAACAAAACGGTTCATGCATCGGCTCAAGACGCGGCGAGCCATCAGCAACATCACACAAGTTCACACCACTGACCACACACCAGCACGCCCACATGCCTTCATGAAGGCATGTGGGCGTGCCAACCGGCATTCGGCCTACTTCATGCCTGGCTATCCAGGCAGCTGGCGGCATCAACCAGGCTTGGAGTGTCGGCTGTCGGCAGAAGACTTCCCCTCTCCCAAACCTGCCGGCACGTGGACCTGTATCCTCGCCTGCATGCCATCACTCCGCCGGTTCCGATTGCCGGCGCTCCGAGACGGCCGCGCGACGGCGCGCTGCACTGTCCATACCGGCTTTGCGCAAGTGTCATCACACGTCCCGTCGCAACCCGTCTCTCAAGCAGTCCTCTTCTGGTGGGGAGAGGGGACGTTGCTGCGCTCACATCTGGCGACTTCCGGGCAGTGCCGACACTGCGACGCCCCGCATCCGCCGCCGCCCCTTGCCGCCTGCATGCTACCAACGGGAGGCCCGCAACCCGTATCCGATGGCGCCGCCAATCCATACATCACGTGGATGCAGGGCGCTCGACACACGCTGCTCTCGACGCCAACGCGCGCGGGCAACGGTTCACATGAGAATATCGAGCTGTACGGGCGCCACGCCGGAGCGGACCATGCCCACCGCTTGAGCGGCTGCCTGTGACAGATCGATCACACGATTGCCGATAAACGGCCCACGATCATTGATCCGCACCACGACAGAGCGCCCGTTGCGCTGATTGGTGACGCGCACACGGGTGCCGAAGGGTAGCGAGCGATGGGCTGCGGTCAACTCGTTCTTGTTGAAGCGCTCCCCGTTGGCCGTGCGTCGCCCGTGGAATTTCCCGCCATACCACGAAGCAGGCCCGCTCACGGTTTGTGCCACGCGGACGGTCTCCGATGCCTGGCCCGGCGAAGCCCCGGGGATCAAGGCTGCAGCCGCCACTCCGGCAATGACGAAAACGGGCATAAGCCTACGCAAGCTCGACTGAAAGAATCGCATTTTCAATTCCCAAACCGTTGATGATCTCGCGCCGATGACGCGGCAGGGGTTTCACTGCAGGATATGGCGAGACCATGCGAGATCACGGGCAAGGAAGAGGCGATTTCGGGGCCGTTTTGCCCCATTTCAGCCGATTCGATTCAGATTGAGGACAGGTAGGCAGACACACGGGTCCACGCGCAGACATGCTGTCATGCGGACATCCAGACGCAATGGCCTGACGGCAATTACGTAGGCCGACAAGTCAGGCAGACAGCCCACAGAAGACAGACGCCCCTGACGTCCGCATCAGCCCACGATTGGAACCGGCCCGCAGATTTCGTGGCCGATAACCCGGACTCATAAACGCGCGCGCTGAACTTGGTCAGCCTTGCATGGACGCAAGGCGGCCGGAAAGTGTCACTGCGTTGCGCAGCCGGCGCGCCCTTCGCGCTGAAGATTCAATCACCACAGACGCGCCCGAATCCAGTGGCGAGACGCGCCCACTCGCAAGCGCTTGCGCGCGTTGCCACGCACACGCATGGCATCCACGGAACACTTTCCTATAGGAAAATTATCAGAACCTGACACGTTCGGTTTGCCGAACGCTCGGCAGAACAAAGGTCGCACATTTTGGGTTCTGATAAGTTTTTCTGATGATTGCCCGTTTCAAAAGGTCAGCGAGATCGCCGCTTTCCCGGGAGCCGCAGGTGTCACGGCGCCGAAATCCGGCTTCGCGATCCTCCAGGGCCGGGCATCATCGGCGCGCATGGATTCGGACGGGCGAAGGCGCCGCAGGGATCCATCGCCGGAAATCTCGCTGACATCGAAAAAGCCCAGAACCTGCAGGCGTGCCGCCATGCGTTTGGTCGAGAGATCTTCCGCGCCTACGGGAATCGACCCCGCGCTGTAGACGGCATCCATCAGGGTCTTCTGATCTCGGAAGGCACAGGCGCCGCGGCGCGCTCCAGGAAAACGGACGATGGCGGCAGAGGCTTGCGGCTGCGACATGGTGGCGATACTCACTACTGGTTACTCACACGCGAATCGACGCGTAGTCTGGAAGCGTTGCGTTAAAAGCAGGTGAACCGGGCCCACCCCTGAGCTCCCCTCCCCGTCCGCGACCTCGCAAGGAATCCCCTCGTGCAGCCCTCCCGAGATATCGCCCGCCTCATCGACATCATGGCCGCGCTGCGTGACCCGCAAACCGGATGCGCCTGGGATGTCCGCCAGACCTTCGAGACCATCGCGCCCTATACCCTTGAAGAGGCACACGAGGTCGCGGATGCGATCGCACGCGGCGATCGGGAGGATTTGCGCGACGAACTCGGCGATCTGCTCTTGCAGGTCGTGTTCCATGCGCAGATGGCGGAAGAGGAAGGATTATTCGATTTCGGCGGCGTGGTCGAAGCGATCACGACGAAACTGATCCGGCGTCACCCGCATGTCTTCGGCGCGCTCGAGAATCGCGACCCGGAGGCGATCAAGCGGCTGTGGGACGAGATCAAGAGTGCCGAGAAGCGCGAGCGCCGCGAGCGGCGCGGCGGCGCTGAACCGGGACTGCTTGACGAGATTCCCGCCAGCCTGCCGGCGCTGATGCGCGCCAACAAGCTCACCCGTCGCGCCGCGAAAGTGGGGTTCGACTGGTCTGACCCCGAACAGGTGCTCGCCAAGGTCAGCGAAGAATTCGAGGAAGTCAGCGAGGCCATGGCCGCGGGGAACAAGACCGATATCGCTGAGGAAATCGGTGACCTGCTGTTCGCCGCCGCCAACCTCGCCCGCCACCACGATATCGATCCGGAAGCGGCGCTTCAGGCGGCCAACGCAAAGTTCATGCGTCGCTTCAAGGCTATCGAGGACACACTCGCCCGTAAAGGGCGCAGCCTCAAAGACGCGGATCTCGACGAGATGGAAGCAATCTGGCAGCGCAGCAAACTGGCCGAGAAGCAACGCTGATCGACCACGTCACCTTTTGGCGCATCACCCCTTGCTGCGGCGCGCCCTGGGGAAACGCTGCAGAAGACGCGGCTCCTTCTCCAGCGCCACACGCACCCGAACCGCGACCGCCTCGTCGCGATCATCGCGCCCGAGAATCTCGGCATTCTCATAGAGCCAGTTCAGGCTTTGACCGTCAGCCGGGTCGAGCAGAACATGGTAACTCGGGCGCCCGCGCGCAATGCGATCTTCGATCGCCTGGAGCAGCGCATCCACCCCCTCCCCCGTCAAGGCGGAGACGAGTGCGGGCCGTTGCTCGGGAGGCATCCGGGCGATCTTGGTGGCGAGCTTGGTGCGCTCGGGCTCATCGAGCAGATCTGCCTTGTTCCACACCTCGATGATGCGCCCCGTATCCGACAGATCGATCTCGAGAGCGCGCAGCACGGATTCGACATCGGCCGCCTGCGCTTCGGTTTCCCCATGAGAGACATCGCGCACATGCAGGAGAATATCGGCCTCGATGACATCCTCGAGCGTGGCGCGAAACGCGGCGACGAGCATGGTCGGCAGGTCAGAAATGAACCCCACCGTGTCGGAGAGAATCGCCTTCTCCCCATGCGGCAGAGTGATCGCCCGCGATGTCGGATCGAGTGTGGCGAACAGCATGTCCTCCGCCATGACCTCGGCCCGCGTCATGCGATTGAAGAGCGTTGATTTTCCCGCATTGGTATAACCGACAAAGGCGACGATCGGGTAGGGCACCCGCCTGCGGCTGGCCCGGTGCAGGCCGCGCGTGCGCGTCACCCCTTCGAGATCTTTCTCGATGCGGGTCATGCGCTCCTGAATCAAGCGCCGGTCAGCTTCAATCTGGGTCTCCCCGGGACCGCCGAGGAAGCCGTAGCCGCCCCGCTGGCGCTCAAGGTGGGTCCAGGACCGCACGAGGCGACTCTTCTGGTAGGCCAGATGCGCCAGTTCGACCTGGAGCGTACCCTCGCGCGTGCGCGCACGACGACCGAAAATCTCAAGGATGAGCCCGGTGCGGTCGATGACCTTGGCGCCCCAGGCTTTTTCCAGATTGCGCTGTTGCACGGGGCTTAGCGCACAATCCATAACGACGAGGCCGATCTCCTGCGCCGCAATCAAGCCCTTGATCTCCTCGACCTTGCCCTTGCCGAGATAGGTGGAAGGGCGCGGAGTTGCCAAGGGCGCAATGGCGGCCTCTACGACATTCAACTCGATCGCAGCCGCGAGGCCGGTGGCCTCGTCGAGCCGCGCCTCGAAGGGACGCGCATTATCGGCGTCGGGAGCGGTGCGATCGGATGCCCCACCGCGCTTGCGCGTGAGATAGGGCCCGAGCACCAGGGTCCGGGTGCCCGAAGCAACATCGTGCTCGGGCTCCGGTGAAAAGCCCTGTCCGATCGGCGAATCAGGCGAAGACACGGATCACGCCTTGTCCGTTCCCTCGTCGCCCGGCTCGAAGAGCTGAATCGGCTGCCCCGGCATGATCGTCGAGATCGCATGCTTGTAGACCAGCTGCGAATGTCCGTCTCGTCGCAGCAGGACGCAAAAATTGTCGAACCAGGTCACGACACCCTGCAATTTCACGCCGTTGACCAGAAAGATCGTCAGCGGAACCTTGTTCTTTCGCAGATGATTGAGAAATGTATCTTGCAGATTCTGCGCGCGCTCGCCCGCCATGAGTTAGCCTCGCCATCCTGTCGCCGCCGGCCCTTGGTCATCAGGAGCCCAGTTATCGATCAGCCGTGAAACCACGACTCTGAACCGGCAGCTCTATTACATGGCGCAACCGCCCATTAAGCAAGGGGTTATTGCGAAACGACCTGCTTTTTCCCATGCAATCGTGCAATTTTTTGTCCGGTCCCGTTCACGCATTCACACCGAGGGACTTCAGCTTGCGATGCAACGCCGAGCGCTCCATGCCGATAAACTCCGCCGTGCGGGAAATGTTTCCCGAAAAGCGGGCAATCTGCGCCATCAGATACTCGCGTTCGAAGATCTCGCGGGCCTCGCGCAGCGGCAGGCTCATCAGATGCTCGCCGCGCGCACCCGACGGTGTCGAGGGCACCATGGCCCCGATCTCGTTGGGCAGCATCTCCGCCGTGATCTCCTCTTCCGCATCGCCGCTGGCGAGAATCATCAGGCGTTCGACATTGTTGCGCAACTGACGGACGTTTCCAGGCCAGTCATGGGACTGCAACACGGCCATGGCGTCGTCGCCGATCCGGCGCCGGGGCAGCCCCGTCGCGCTGGAGATCTGATCCATGAAGAATGTGATCAGCTCGGGCACATCCTCGCGCCGCTCCGCCAGTGACGGGACCCGGATCGGTACGACGCTCAGGCGGTGAAACAGATCCTGGCGCAGACGGTTCGCCTCGATCTCCGCCTGAAGGTCCCGGCTGGAAGACGAGATGATCCGTACATCCACATGCACACGGGTGCCGCCGCCCACACGCTGGAAATTCTGCTCGACCAGAACACGCATGACACGATTCTGCGTCTCGCGCGGCATATCCGCGATTTCGTCGAGATACAGCGTGCCGCCATGGGCCTCCTCCAGCGCACCAACCCGGCGCTCGCCCCCCTCCCCGCTTTCCACCCCGAACAGCTCCGCCTCCATGGTTTCCGGCGTGATCGTCGCGGCATTGATCATCACGAAGGGCCCGCTCGCGCGGGAGGAGAGATTGTGAATCGTGCGCGCCACGAGTTCCTTGCCGGAGCCGGGTGCTCCGGTCACCAGTACCCGGGCATTTGTCGGCGCGACGCGTTCAATGGTCTGGCGGAGCTGACCCATCAGCGGAGAACGCCCGGCGATCCGGCTCGCCTGGGTAGAGCGTGCCTTGAGATCACGCACCTCACGCTTCAGACGCGAGGCTTCAAGCGCGCGCTCAGCCACGAGCAGGAGGCGGTCAGACTTGAAGGGCTTTTCGATGAAATCATAGGCGCCGAGCTTGATGGCGGAGACGGCGGTCTCGATATTGCCGTGACCGGAGATCATCACGATCGGCAGGTCGGCATGCTGCTCCCTGACCTGCTCCAGCACCTGCAATCCATCGAGCCGGCTGCCCTGCAGCCAGATATCGAGGAAGACCAGATGAGGCCGGCGCGCCTCGATTGCGCCCAATGCATCATCGGCCGAGCCGGCCGTGCGCGTGCGATGCCCTTCATCCTCGAGAATGCCCGCGACCAGCTCCCGGATATCGGCTTCGTCATCGACGATCAGAATATCGGCGCTCATTTTACATCCACACCCTTGCGTTCCGCCTTCGGCGGATTGTCCTCGACGCTTTCCGGTCGCTCCAGCGGGAACCACAGGCGCACGCGTGCACCGCGCCCGGCGGGGTTGTCGAGCAATTCGACCCCGCCACCGTGTTCTTCGAAAATCTTGCCGACGATCGGCAGGCCGAGGCCGGTGCCGCCATCCCGCGTCGTCATGTAGGGCTCGAGCAGCCGCGCCCGGTTCTCGGAAGGAAAGCCCTTGCCGTTATCGTCGATATCAATCAACGCGAGGCCCTGGTCTTCGCGACGCAGCGTTACGACGATCTCGCCATCGACAGCTTCTGTTTCCGCAAGAGCAGCAATGCCTTCAGCGGCATTCTTGATAATATTTGTCAGGGCCTGAGCCAGAAGACGCCGATCAAAGGCTGCCAGTATCTGATGATCGGGCAAGACATCGCGTATGATGATGTTCGGGTATCCGATACGCATCATGAAAACGACCTGGCGGATCGTATCAACCAGATCATCCTGTCCGATGGTGGGCTTGGGCATGCGGGCGAATGACGAGAACTCGTCCACCATCCGCTTGATGTCATCAACCTGTCGTACGATCGTGTCTGTGCACTGATCAAAGACTTCGCGGTCGCTGGTGATGACCTTTCCGTATTTGCGCCGGATACGCTCGGCGGAGAGCTGGATCGGCGTGAGGGGATTCTTGATCTCGTGGGCGATACGCCGGGCCACATCGGCCCACGCGGAAGTGCGCTGCGCCGTGACGAGATCGGTGATATCGTCGAGGGTGATGACGAGCCCCTTGTCCTCGCTGCCGGTCTGCTCCCGGGTCAGTCTCACGTTCAGCATCCGATCGCGGCCATGGCGGTTAATTCCGATCTGCTGGTTCAACGCGCGCTGTCGCGATTGGGTTGCCTCCTCGATCAGGGGTTCGAGCTCGGGCAGCGCCGTGCGCGCATCCGCGTTGACGAGTTCCTCCGCCGTCATCGCAAACATAGCCTGCGCCGTGGGATTGGCGATCGTCACACGCCCCTCGCCATCAACACCAATGACACCTGCGGAAACGCCCGACAGCACGGCCTCGGTGAAACGCCGGCGTCGATCGATCAGATCGCTCGCGGCAGTGAGACCGTCGTGCTGGCGACGCAACTCCGAGGTCATCTGGTTGAAGGTCTCGCTCAGTGCGGCGAGATCCCCCTCCTTCTTGCGGATAGGGACCTGAACGTAGAAATTTCCCGTTGCCACCTGACGCGTCGCATTGATCAGGCGCCTTATCGGCACGACGAAGGCGTTCGCATAGGTCAACCCGAACCACACCGAGGACAGCAGGATGATCACCGAGACGATGGCGAACATGACCGCCAGAGCGACCTGCATCACAACACTCATCTGCTCCAGTAGCCCGTAATAGGCGATACCCGCCTCCGCCTCTTCGGGAAAATCGAGCGCGCGACGGTCCATCAGGCGGGTGACCACGAGGATGCGATCGTCATGCGACGAAAGGCGCAGAACCGCATGCAGCAATTCCCCTTCGCTCGGCACCAGGCAGAGCGCGTCCTCCGTATCCGCATCGGCGAGTTCTGCCGCGCTGGGAATATGCGCGCCCTCGATCGGCAAATTGTCGATCCGCTCCACCACAGCGCCATCGGGTTCGACGATCATCGCCACTGGGAAGCCGAGGAAGATCGAGCGCGATTGCATGAATTCACGGAAGACCGGACGGTCCGCCTCGTAGAGCGCGCTGACACGATCCAGATCGGCGGCCATCACGGTCGTCTCTCGTGCAAGCGTGCGACATTGCAGCTCGCGATAGGCGTGGGCGATCTCGACGGTATTCTGCAGGAGATTGTTGATCCAGCCGCTGAACCAGGGATCGAGGCCACGCTGCAAGGTCATCGAGGCAACAAGGGCGACGACGACGACGGGCACGGTGGCGATGGCCGCGAAAGTCATCACGAAACGTACATGCAGGCGCGTCGCCGCGACACCGGCCCGTCGGGCCCGGAAAAGCTTGATTCCCTGCCGCAAGACCATGAGCAACAGGAACAGGGCCAGCACGGCATTGACGGAAAGAAGGGAATAACTGGCGCGCTCGGTGGGCTCGATCGGGGTGAGCCCCGCGAGGATGACGAAGGTAGCAAGCGCCGAGAGCAAAGCGGCAATCACGATGATCGCGCCGAAGACACCGAGGCTATCCGGCCCGCCGGGTCGCGGCGCCGTCCGTTTCTCGTTCTGCTGGGTCAGCTCGTTCAAAACCGCCTCGTCCACACCGGCACTCCGACTCAAGGAGCCACCGGATGATGCAAGATCACAACAGTGTGGCGAAACTAATACACTTCTCGCGCCCGCTTAGCGAGGCCGAACTTCTCCTGCGCCGAAGCGTCTTTCCGTGCGCCTCTCAGCGGCTCGTACGAATCACGGGCAGGTCGAGATCGCGTACTTTCTTGCGCAGCGTGTTGCGATTGAGTCCGAGAAGCTCTGCCGCGCGAATCTGGTTCCCGCGCGTCGCCGCGAGCGCCGCACCGATCAGGGGCCCTTCGACATCCCGCAGAATGCGATGATAGAGGCCAGGTGGCGGCAGCCCGTCCCGGAACTGCCTGAAATAGCTGTTGAGATGCCGTTCGACCGAGCCGGCCAGCGTCTCGGGCTCACCCGGCGCATCACTCGCGGCAGACATGCCGGTTTCGATCGGCTTGACGTCGAGCTCACCATCAATGATCGGCGCGGTGATGGTATCCTGCGGGTACAATGCGGCCAGCCTGCGCACCAGGTTTTCCAGCTCGCGCACATTCCCGGGCCAGCGATAACGCTTGAGCCGGTCCATTGCTTCGGCATCGATCTGCTTGCGCGCCAGACCTTCCTTCTCGATCTGCGCGAAGAAATGGCGCATCAGATCCGGAATGTCCTCCACCCGCTCCCGCAGGGGGGGCAGGCGCAGGGGCACGACATTCAGCCGGAAATACAGATCCTCACGGAAAAGACCCTGCTGGATCGAGATCCGCAGGTCCTTGTTGGTTGCCGCGACGATTCGGACATTGGTCCGGATTGGCGTGCGTCCGCCCACCGTCGTATATTCACCCTGTTGCAGCACCCGCAGCAGGCGCGTCTGCGCTTCCATCGGCATGTCACCGATCTCGTCGAGGAAGAGTGTTCCGCCCTCGGCCTGCTCGAAGCGACCGGCGTTGCGCTGGGTGGCGCCGGTGAAGGCGCCCTTCTCATGGCCGAAAAGCTCGGATTCGATCAGATCACGCGGAATCGCCGCCATGTTGACTGCGACGAACGGCCCCGTGCGCCGCTTGCCGTAATCGTGCAGGGCGCGCGCAACGAGTTCCTTGCCGGTCCCGGATTCGCCGGTGATCATCACCGTCAGATCTGTCGGCATCAGGCGCGCCAGCGCGCGGTAGATCTCCTGCATGGCCGGCGAACGCCCGACCAGCGGGATATCCTCGCCCTCGCCCTCCACACTCGCCACGCGTCCGCGCGGGCGCGACAAGGCCCGCCCGACGATGGAGACGAGTTCCTTCAGATCGAACGGCTTGGGCAGATATTCGTAGGCACCGCGCTCGGAAGCCTTGATCGCCGTCATGAAGGTGTTTTGCGCACTCATGACGATGATCGGCAGATCGGGGCGCATCCGCTTGATACGCGGCAGAAGATCGAAGGCGTTTTCGTCGGGCATCACCACATCCGTGATAACGAGATCGCCATCCCCCTGGGATACCCAGCGCCACAGCGTGGAGGCGTTTCCGGTCGAGCGCACTTCGTACCCGGCCCGGGACAGGGCCTGATTCAGCACGGTCCGGATGGCAGCATCGTCATCGGCGAGGAGAATGTTTCCGCTGGGCATGGACTGTCCCGGTTCTATTGTTGGGAATGGTGCGATTCGTGACCGCCGGCTGCGGTACCGCTCGTGGTCTTTTCACTGAACATGGGCAGCAGGATGCGAAACGTGGTGCGGCGTGGCGCGGGATCGCATTCGACAATTCCTCCGTGGTCGCCGATGATCTTGGCTACCAAAGCAAGACCAAGGCCACTTCCGTTCTCCTTCGTGGTCACGAAGGGATCGAACATTTCGGATATGAATTCATCCGGGATTCCTGGACCATTGTCGCGCACGGCGATCTCGATCGGGAGGCTGACGCGCTCGGATGAGCCCGGCGCCTGCAAACGCATCCCCGTCCGGAAGGCGGTCGACAGCACGATCTCGCCTTCGAGCGCATCAGGCCCAATCGCTTCTGCCGCGTTCTTAAGCAGATTGATGAAAACCTGAACAAGCTGATCACGGGACCCGTAGATTGGCGGCAAAGATGGATCATAGTTTTCCACGATGCGCACATTCCGGGCAAAGCCGCTCTGCGCGAGCCGCTTCACGTGATCGAGGACAGCGTGGATATTGATCGGAGCGCGATCAGCCGCCGGTCCGGCCTCACCGAAGAGTTCTACGCGCTCCACCAGCTTTACGATCCTGTCAGCTTCGTCGCAGATCAAGCGCGTGAGAAGGCGATCGTCCTCTCCGGCGGATTGTTCGAGCAACTGAGCCGCGCCACGAATCCCGGACAGCGGATTCTTGATCTCGTGGGCGAGCATTGCACCCAGCGCGGTAACGGAACGCGCGGCGGTACGATGCGTCAGCTGGCGGTTCATCTTGTCGGCTATGGTACGCTCCTGCAGCATCAGCACGACGATCCCGTCATCATCCCCCAGCGGTATCGCGAAGGCATCGACGATGCGCTCCATCCCCAGACGCGGCCCTCCCACATCAACGCGGTATTCGCTGACGCTCGCCCCGCGCATGCGCACTTCATCGACGAGCGCCAGCACCGGGGAGCCGAAGGGCATGTAATCGCGCAGGTTCTTGCGCTCCAGCACCCGCTGGCTGCTTTCGAGAAAAGCCTCCGCAGCGGTGTTGACCCGCAGGATCTCATTGTCTGATCCGATCGTGAGAACCGGGAGCGGAAGGGCGTTGATCATCGCCTCGGCACTGGGCAGACTCATGCAGCGGCTCCTGTCGTGGCAATACCGGGACCTGAGGTTTCGACTGCCCGCAATATGGCGATCACGCGGGACGGCTCATCGCTGGTGACCAGAGCCCGGCGCTCTTCCTCGGAAAGACGATGGCCGTCGGCTGCGGCATGATCCGCGAAAGCAGCAAGATGCTTGCGTGCGTGCCGGGCCCCGACCCGGATCCCGTAAAGGCTGAGCAGTCCTTCGTAATGCTCGATGACGGCTGCGACCTTGAGCGCCATTTCCGGTTCCCGCCAGGCCAGACCGGCGAGTTCGGTCTCGATTTGCGCGATGAGCCAGGGCCGTCCCAGCGTCGCGCGCCCGACCATGACAGCATCGGCCCCGGAAGTCGCGAGCGCGGCACGCGCATCGTGCGTCGTGTGGATATCCCCGTTGGCGATCAGCGGCAGATGTGTGGCCGCACGGACCTGCGCGATGGCCTCCCAGTTGGCGACGCCCTTGTAGAATTGCTGGCGGGTGCGCCCGTGCACCGTGATTGCCGCCACGCCGAGCGCCTCGGCCCGGCAAGCCAGTTCAGGGGCGTTGATGCTCGCGTGATCCCAGCCGAGACGCATCTTCACCGTAACCGGCACCTTCACGGCTGACACCACTGCCTCGATCAGCGCGCAGGCATGATCGAGATCGCGCATCAGGGCGGAGCCGGCCATGCCGCCGGAGACATGCTTGGCGGGGCAGCCCATATTGATATCGACGATATCCGCTCCGTTGGTCTCGGCGAGCCGCGCCGCCTCCCCCATCCAGGAGGCCCGGCAGCCGGCAAGCTGCACGATATGGGGCCGGATGCCCTCGCCTTCCGAACGGATGCGCGCCTCCTCGGCACCGCGCACGAAAGCTTCGGATGCAACCATTTCGGAAACCACCATGGCCGCGCCGAAACGCGCGGCGATGCGCCGGGCATGAATGTCGGTGACGCCGGACATCGGCGCGAGCGCCACGCGTCCATTGATTTTCACTTCCCCGATCCGCACGGTCTGCTCCCTTGCCCGACGGCTCTCTGCTTAACAAATAGACGAGCCTTAAAAAAGTGCAATGGCGCGCAAGCGCCCGACCGGAGAGCGGATTTGCCATTATCCGGGGGCGGGTCTATCACCAGCATGTCGAGAGTCCACCCTGGAGAAACCATGACGATCGCCGCGCTCATCGTCGCAGCCGGTCGCGGGTCACGCGCCGGCACGGGGTTGCCGAAACAATATCGCCGCCTCGACGAGAAACCCGTTCTGGCACACACGTTGAGCGCTTTCTGCGCGCATGCGACCATCAGCCGTATCCTCGTCGTGATTCATCCTGATGACGCGCAACTCTATGCGGACTGCCTCGATTCTCTCGCTGAGGACGCCCGGACGAAACTGCTGGCACCCGTATCCGGTGGCGCGACACGCCAGGCTTCGGTTCACGCCGGACTGGCTGCGCTCGACGATCGGGGCTTCAGCCATCTGCTCGTGCATGATGCTGCGCGCCCTTTCGTCTCACCCGCCCTGATCGATCGCGCTTGCGCAGCCCTCGATATTCACGACGCCGCCCTGCCCGGTATCGCCGTCATCGACACGATCAAGCGTATCGATGTTTCCGGTCGTGTTACGGAAACGCCACCACGTTCGGCCCTGCGTGCCGTCCAGACACCGCAGGCCTTTCGACTGTCGCCGCTGCGTGCGGCCCATGCGCGCGCAGCTGCCGCGGGCCGTGAGGATTTTACCGATGACGGCGCCCTTATGGAATGGGCGGGGGTTCCGGTGACGGTCTTCGAAGGAGATCCACTCAATGTCAAACTCACCCACGAGGCCGATTTCATGCGCCATGCGCGTGCCGAGACGGCAGGTTCAAGTGTCTCAGGCAAAGGTGCGATGATCACGCGCATGGCGACCGGTTTCGACGTGCATGTCTTCGGGCCGGGTGATCATGTCATGCTGGGCGGTGTCGCGGTGCCCCATGATCGCGGTGTCGTCGCCCATTCCGATGGCGACGTGGTGCTCCATGCTCTCACCGACGCGCTGCTCGGCTGCCTTGCCGAAGGCGATATCGGCACGCATTTTCCGCCAAGCGATCCGCAATGGCGCGATGCCTCCTCGGACAGGTTCCTCGCCTACGCGGTACAACGGCTGCGCGAGCGCGGCGGACGAATCGTGCTGCTCGATGCGACGATCCTTTGCGAGCGACCGAAGATCGGCCCGCAGCGCGACGCCATGCGGGCACGCATTGCCGGGATTGCCGGGATCGGGCCGGAGCGCGTCTCGATCAAGGCGACAACCACGGAAAAACTCGGCTTCACGGGACGCGGTGAAGGCATCGCAGCGCAAGCCGCAGCGACGATCGCGCTGCCGGCGGATCAGGAGGAAGCACCATGATTTTCGGACTGGACCGGGAAGCGCGGACACGGGCGCTGATCGAACGATACACCGAAAAGGGTGCGATGATCGCCACGGCGGAATCCTGCACCGGCGGGCTGATCGCGGGCCTGCTTACGGAGATCGCCGGCTCGTCACGCGTCGTCGAACGCGGCTTCGTCAGCTATTCGAACGAAGCCAAGCAGGAACTGCTCGGCGTGCCGCGCGAACTGATCAAGGATCACGGCGCCGTGAGTGAAGCGGTGGTGCGCGCCATGGCGGCGGGTGCACTGGAACGATCGCGCGCGGATGTCGTCGTCGCAGTGAGCGGCGTCGCCGGGCCGGGCGGCGGCACACCGGACAAACCGGTCGGCCTCGTACATCTCGCCTGTGCGAGGCGCGGGGGCACGGTGGTGCATCGCGAGCAGCGCTATGGTGATCCGGGGCGCGCGGCGGTGCGGCTTCTCACCATAGACGATGCGCTGGCGCTGCTCGAAGACGCCATCGATCAGCCGTAGACTTCGCGTGCGCGAGTTTCGAAAGCAGTGGTGAATTTGCGGAATGCCCGGTCGAACATCGCACCCATCAGCATGCCGAGCGCAAAATTGCGGAATTCATAGGCGATGTGGAAATCCACATCGCAACCATTCTCGCCCTCTTCAAGAAACTTCCAGCGGTTTTCCAGAAACCGGAACGGCCCGTCGATATACTCGACATCGATGCGCAAGCGCGCCCGATCGAGTGTCACCCGGGTCGTGAAGGTCTCGCGGATGGACTTGTAGCCGACGCTCATATCCGCCACGAGGATCTCGATCCCGTCGTCGCTTTGCGAGCGCCGTCGGACACGCAGGCTTTCGCACAGGGGGACAAATTGCGGGTACTTCTCCACATCCGCCACCAGATCGAACATCTGCGCCGGCGAATGCGGCACGCGCTTTACGGTATGGAAGGAAGGCATCGCGACCGCGCCGTCAGTGCCCGGGCTTGCCGAGGCGCGCCGCCTTGAGCTTCGCGAAATCCTCGTCAGCATGATAGGACGAGCGCGTCAGCGGCGTCGATGAAACGAGCAGGAACCCCTTAGCCCGCGCTGTCGTCGCGTAGGCCTTGAACTCCTCCGGCGTCACATAACGGATCACAGGATGGTGCTTGCGCGTCGGCGCGAGATACTGACCGATGGTCATGAAATCCACATCCGCAGCGCGCAGATCATCCATCAGCTGGAGTACTTCGTTGCGCTCCTCGCCAAGCCCGACCATGATACCCGACTTGGTGAAAATCGTCGGGTCGAGTTCCTTCACCTGCTGGAGCAGGCGGATGGAATGGAAGTAGCGCGCGCCCGGACGCACCTTCAGATATTTCGAGGGCACCGTCTCGAGATTGTGGTTGAACACATCCGGACGCGCCTTCACCACGACCTCCAGCGCCCCGTCCTTGCGCAGGAAATCCGGCGTGAGAATCTCGATGGTCGTCCCGGGCGAACGCGCGCGGATGGCGTAGATCACATCGGCAAAATGCTCAGCACCGCCATCGGCGAGATCATCGCGATCGACGGAAGTGATCACGACGTGCCGCAGCCCGAGCTTTTCCACAGCCTTGGCGACATTCTCCGGCTCGTGCGGATCCAGAGCTTCCGGCCGCCCGGTCTTGACGTTGCAGAAAGCACAGGCGCGGGTACAGGTGTCGCCCATGATCATGAAGGTGGCGTGCTTCTTTTCCCAGCACTCGCCGATATTCGGGCAGCCGGCCTCCTCGCAGACGGTGACGAGCTTGTTCTCCTTCACGATCCGGTTGGTCTCCGCCCATTTCGGCGAACCGGGCGCCTTCACGCGAATCCAATCGGGCTTGCGCAGGATCGGTTGGTCGGGCCGGTGCGCCTTCTCGGGATGGCGGGGACGGGAGTCCTTGTTCAAAAGGTCGAGAACGACGGCCATGACCTCACTCGTGTCTGCGGCCCGCAGCGGGCTCGGAAATTCAACTCTCAAATAGGCCTTTCGAAGCGGGCTGGCAACCGTTGGCAGGATTGCGCGAATTTTTGCTGCACTGCACATCAATAATATATAACAATACTTTAACATTTTATTATATCAATAATACATTTAATAGAAAAAATTGATTTTATCTCTTCATATGGTATAATTTTGAATTTTCAGGGAGGAGAAACATGTCCGATTTTGATTTTCCAGATACGTTACTCGTTTCGCAGAACCCGGGCGAAAACGGCCCACTCTTTACCATGTCGCTCCCAGAGATCCTTGAAAACGAGACCGGTAGTATCGACGCCGGATCGATTGCCGGTCCACCGACCAGAGATCTTTCGCAAGTGCACAAGAACGGTTCGGGCCTCACACCTGAAAGCGAAGGCGCGGGCCGCAAGGAGAGCCTATTAAGCAATCTTCCCGGCGTGACCTACGGCGAACGTAGAACAATCACAGTCGATGACTCGAATGGCGAAACCTCGCGCGAACAACTCCTCGGGGCGATGGTCGCCGGCGCCGAGGCGGGTGCGCAGTATGTCGTCGATAACACGCCGGAACCCATACCCGACCCGCTCAGCACTGTCGGCGCCAATGTCATCGCTGGCGCAGCGAAAGGGGTCGTTGAGCAGACGCAACCGATACTTCATTCCGGGAATCATGTCCTGACGAAAGAACTGGAGAGCCCCCGGTCGCCGCATGCCGAATTGACGGCGTCACGCAGCGCGGAGGACTTGCAGCGTCTGATCAACGAGCTCAACGCCTTGTAACTCTCATCGCACCGACACTGGTATAGTGCCGGTGGCGGTGGCGAGCGTGAGGCCGACGCCCCTCAGGGA
>Ga0076929_100498_pt1 | contig 32827 bp, 27 predicted proteins | sample HotLakConUCCSL28_FD_87104 | JGI IMG/M metagenome (GOLD analysis project Ga0076929, IMG submission 87104) | Hypersaline microbial mat communities from Hot Lake, Washington, USA - Hot Lake Consortium UCC-SL28 (version 3) (version 3) | ecosystem: Environmental > Aquatic > Thermal springs > Hot...
GGGTCGACGACGGGGTGTTCGTGAGGGTCGTGACTTGTTGAAATGATAGAGCGCCCCGGGAAACCGGGGCGTTTTTTTCTCGTGTTGCAGGCACTTAACGCCGCGCGGTCGCCCCTCTCCACCGGGGAGAGGGGAGTGCCGGCGAGCGCTTCATGGAGGGACTTTGCGCCATCAAGCGGGGCGGCTACGAAACCTTGACCATTTGATGCCATGCTCGGTTGATTGCCAGGCCGGGAGCGTCGGGGATGGGTATTCGGGCGGCTGCTGTCGCTTATACGATGAGGCCGTCGAGCCTCTCGGCTGCTGCCTTGCGCGGTGTGGGCATGCTTGCGGGCGTTGCTGTCTATAGCGCGCTGGCACAGATCCTGATCCTGCCGCCGGTTTTCGATCTCATTGCGGCCCTGCTGTTCGGCGTTATCGGGATGGTCGTGGTCGGTTTGCACTCAGTGGTGCTGCTGTTGTGGCTGATCTTTCCCTTCACGCTGCTCCAGCTCCAGAGCATGGCGCTGACAACGCCGCTGATCCTGCGTGAGGGGGATATCGCCGCCACAGCGGGGATGCGGGTGCATGCCGACCACGTTATTGTCGTCACCAGTGAGTTCAAGAAGAGGCGCGGTGTCGGCTGGACGAATCATTACTTCGCCCCGGTCGCGCCGCCGGACTGGGCACGCGGCGATCCGGTGCCGTATTGGGCATATGCATGGGATCAGATCCGTCCGCCCGATCCACGACGCCATACACCGGACTGGCAAGGGGGGCTGGATGCCGCTCTGGCCCTCGGGCGTGAAGACGAGCATCGTGTGCGTGGCGTAACAGCGCAATTTGTTGAACACGCGCTCTTCCACGACGTCACGCTGCCGATCCGCACCGTGCAATGGCGCGCGGCGCCCCATGATGCGCAGCGGCGGGCCCTGATTGCCTGGATCGCGCCGCTGCTGCACAGCATCCTCGGCTGGCTCGCCGTGGTCGGCCTTGCCGCAGGGCTCAGGCGTGTGATGCCGCGTGTTTTCTGATCACCAAATTGCGACGACGCTCATTCCGGCTTGAGCAGCACGTGGCGCTTTTTGCCGAAGGAGAGCTTGACCACGCCGTCGCGCAGATCGGCGCCGGTGAGGCTCAGGCGCTCATCGGTGACGACCGTGTCGTTCACGCGCAGACCCCCCGCCTTGATCTGGCGCCGGCCCTCGCCCATGGAGCCGGTCAGGCCGGCATGGTCGGGGCCGAAGGCGGCGAGGACGGAAAGGCCCTGTTCGATCAGGTTTGAGGGGATCGTCACCGTGGGCAGGCTCGCGGCGGTCTTGCCCTGTTCGAAGGTCTGGCGCGCGGTCTCGGCGGCCTGATCCGCCGCCTCGCGCCCATGCATCAGCGCGGTGGCCTCGTCGGCGAGCTTTTTCTTGGCTTCGTTGATTTCCGCGCCTTTGAGCACCTCGAAACGGGCGATCTCCTCCATGGGCAGGAGCGTGAACAGGCGCATGAAGCGGCCCACATCGCCGTCTTCGGTATTGCGCCAGAACTGCCAGTAATCCCAGGGGCTGAGCATATCGGCATTGAGCCAGACGGCGCCCGACGCGGTCTTGCCCATCTTGGCGCCGGATGCCGTGGTCAGGAGCGGGCAGGTCAGCGCGTAGAGCTGGTGCGTGCCGAGCCGGCGCCCGAGATCGATGCCGTTGACGATGTTGCCCCATTGATCCGAGCCGCCCATCTGCAGATTGCAGCCGTAGCGCCTGGCCAGTTCGACGTAATCATAGGCCTGGAGGATCATGTAGTTGAATTCGAGGAAGGAGAGCTCGTGCTCGCGTTCCAGCCGCAGCTTCACCGAATCGAAGGAGAGCATGCGGTTGACGGAGAAGTGCCGGCCCACGTCACGCAGGAATTCGATGTAGTTGAGCTTCGTCAGCCATTCCGCATTATCGACCATGACGGCGTCGCCTGCGCCGTCGCCGAAGCTCACGAAGCGGCGGAAGGTCTTCTTGATCTCTTCCTTGTTGGCGTCGATCTGCTCGATGGTGAGCAGCTTGCGGCTCTCGTCCTTGCCGGAAGGGTCGCCGACGCGGGTGGTGCCGCCGCCCATGAGCGTGATCGGCTTGCCGCCGGTCTTTTGCAGCCAGTGCAGCATCATGATCGAGAGCAGATGGCCGACATGCAGCGAGGGTGCGGTGCAATCATAGCCCACATAGGCGACGAGCTCCCCGGTGCGCGCCTTTTCGTCCAGCCCTTCCATGTCGGAGCACTGGTGAATGAAGCCGCGTTCGGTCAGGATGCGGAGAAAGTCGGATCGGGGCGCGCTCATCGCGGGTCTCTTCTGATTGGTTCTTGATGCTGACGCCGGGGCGTTTAACAGCTTACTGCGCAAAGATCACGGGAATTTGCAAGGATGAATGCCGCAAAGCCGCCAATCCTCCGCGCCATCGGCCTGATGAGCGGCACCTCGCTCGACGGGGTGGATGTCGCGCTGATCGAGACCGACGGCGAGGCGATCACCGGGTTCGGCCCGACGGGCTACCGCGCCTATACGGCGGATGAGCGCGCCGTGCTTGCCCGCGCCCTTGATGAAGCCGGCGGGCTCACCGATCGCGCTGCGCGGCCTCCGGCGCTTGCCGAGGCCGAGGCCGTTGTGACCCGCGCCCATGCGGATGCCGTGGCGGCGTTTCTTCTGGAGAATGATCTGTCGCGTGCGGATATCGCCGTGATCGGCTTTCACGGCCAGACGGTGTTGCATCGCCCGGCCCTGGGGCTGACGGTGCAACTCGGTGACGGGGCGGCGCTGGCGCGGGCGACCGGGATCAAGGTCGTTCATGACCTGCGCGCGGCGGATGTCGCGGCCGGCGGACAGGGGGCGCCGCTGGTGCCGGTCTTCCATCGCGCCATCGCCCGCATGGCCGGGATCGCGCCGCCGCTCGCCATCCTGAATATCGGCGGCGTCGCCAATGTCACCTTCATCTTCTCCGACGAGAGCATGCTCGCCTTTGATACCGGCCCCGGCAACGCGCTGATCGACGATCTCCTGCGCGAGCGGCTCGGCCTGCCCTATGACGATGCCGGCGCCATCGGTGCGCGCGGGGTTCCGGAGGAGCCGCTCATCGACTGGCTGATGCGGCATCCGTATTTCGCGGCCAAGCCGCCGAAATCACTCGATCGGAACTGGTTTTCGCACCGCATGGTCGGCCATCTCGACACGCTCGATGCGGCGGCGACGCTCACCGCCTTCACCCTGCGCGGCATCACCGCTGCGCTCGATCATGCCCGGGAGAAGCCCGCACGCTGGATCGTCGCCGGGGGCGGGGCGCGCAACACCGCCTTGTGCGAGGCGCTCGGACAGCATCTGCAGACGCGCCTGACGGGCGCCGAGGCAGCGGGCTGGTCGGGTGATCACCTCGAGGCGCAGGCTTTTGCCTATCTCGCCATGCGCGCCCTGCGGGGCCTGCCGATCACCTATCCCGGCACGACCGGCGTGGCGGCGCCGATGACGGGCGGGGTGTTGGCGAAGCCTGATGCGGAGGAGGGCAATCTGCCTGAGAATTGAGCAGTGATTGCCTGCTTTATGCCGGGTTGACGCGATTGTCGGAAGGGAAGGGCGGTCATAAGATCATCGCATCGAAGCGCGTCGGTCGCGCGTGATCATGCGGGAGTATCAAGCCATGTCGCCATCGCCTCACGGCCCTCTGCGCGTCGGTATCGGCGGCCCAGTCGGCTCGGGCAAGACCGCGCTGATGGAGGCCCTGTGCAAGCGCTTCGCCGGCATCTACGACCTGTGCGCGATCACCAACGACATCTATACCAAGGAAGACGCGCGGCTGCTCACCGTCGCCGGGGCGCTGCCGGAGGAGCGTATTCTCGGGGTCGAGACCGGCGGCTGCCCGCATACGGCGATCCGCGAGGACTGCTCGCTCAACCTCTCCGCCATCGAGACGATGCGCCGGAAATTTCCTGATCTGGAGCTGATTCTGGTGGAATCGGGCGGTGACAATCTCGCCGCGACCTTCTCGCCGGAACTCGCCGATCTGACGATCTACGTGATCGACGTCGCAGCCGGCGAGAAGATTCCGCGCAAGGGCGGGCCGGGGATCACGCGCTCGGATCTGTTCGTCATCAACAAGATCGATCTCGCTCCGCATGTCGGCGCGGATCTTTCGGTGATGGAGGCGGATACGCTGCGCATGCGGCCCAAACGCCCCTTTGTCTTCACCAACATGCACAGCGGCGAAGGCGTCGATGTCGTCGCGCGCTTCATCGAGGAGGCGGGCGGCCTCAAGGCCAAGGCTGCGTGACGTCACAGAATCGGCAAAGAGGGGACGGGTATCATGAAACGCATTCTCGCTACGGCAGGCGCCGCCGCCGTTCTCGCGCTCATGAGCGGCGCGGCACTCGCCCATCCGCATTACCATCATGGCGAAGCGGCGGGCTTCATGCCCGGCTTCCTGCATCCGCTGACGGGACTCGATCACGTGCTGGCCATGGTCGCGGTGGGCATCTGGGCGGCGCTCATCGGCGGGCGGGCGCTGATCGCCTGGCCCGTGGCCTTCGTCATGACCATGGCCGTGGCCGCGCTGGCCGGGATGGCCTATGGCGGCATTTCCGTGGTGGAGATCGGCATTGCACTCTCGGTGGTGGCGCTCGGGCTCGCGGTCGCCTTGCGCGTGCGCGCGCCGCTGGTCCTCGGCGGCGCCGTGATCGGCCTGTTCGCGATCTTCCACGGCTATGCCCATGGCGCAGAATTGCCGGCTGCAACGGGTGCGCTCGGCTATATTGCGGGTTTCGCGCTCGCCACGGCGCTGCTCCACGCGGTTGGTCTCGCGCTCGGCTTCCTGATCGGGCGCAGCCCCGGGATATGGGCTTCGCGCGTGGCCGGGGCCGGGGTCGCGGCGATCGGGATGGTGCTGCTCGTGGCGTGAAGAGGCCGGCGGAACCTGCCGAAAAGTGCATGATCGTTAAAATGCGCGGTTTCCGCTTTGGCTTGAGGCAACGCATTGCGGGTCAGACTTGCAACCATGTTCGCAAGTCTGACCAATGCCACGTCCGGAATGAATGCTGCGGCCACACGGCTCGAGGCGAGCGCTTCGAATGTTGCCAATGCGATGACGAACGGGCCCGTGCCGGAAACGGCGCCGAACCGGCCCGTGCCCCAGACTGTAGAGCCGCGCAGCGTCTATCAGCCGATCGATGTGGTTCAGGTCTCCACCGGAACCGGTGGTACGGCCACGAAAGCCAGCCCGCGTCTTCCGGCTTACGAAATGCGGTATGAGCCGACCTCCTCGTTAGCCGACGACAGTGGCCTCGTCGCTGCGCCCAATGTGGATTACGCAGGCGAGATCGCCGACCAGCTTCTTTCTGTCGCCGCATTCAAGGCGAATGCGAAGGTATTGTCGACCGCCGCAGAGATGACGAAGACTGTCATCGACATGAAGGCCTGATCCCTCAACGCGGAAGTGCGCTGATGGCCTTTGCCGTATCGGCCAGTTCGTCACCGATCACGTCCGGGGCGAGCATGGTCGCAGGGAAGGGCTGACCGCGTGAGACGAAGGCCGTCTTCAGACCAGCAGCCTTGGCACCATGCACATCCCAGGCATGGGCGGCAACGAGGCACAGATCCCCGGGGGCAATTCCCAGAACGGAGGCGGCATGGCCATACACCTCCCCGCGCGGCTTTGACAGGCCGACATCCTCCACGGAAAGAACGCTCTGGAAGAGCGGGCGTAGCCCCGCGCGATCGAGCAGTGCTTCGGTGGCGCCGACGGCTCCATTGCTGAGCGCTATGATCGGCATGTCCGCAGTTCGCAAAGTGGAAAGGGCCTCCGCAGCATCCGGCTGAGCATTCAGCGTCTTCATCCCGTCGAGAAAGGCAGCGATGCGGTTTTCCATGACCGGAACCCCGTGGCGCTGCAGCAGATCGGCGAGCGCATCGGCCATGACGGCGCGAAACGGCGCAAACCCTCCGGTGGTGGCAAGGGCGAAGGCGTCGCGCAGGCTTGCGGCGAACCATGTTTCCAGGGCGCTTGTCGGCAAGCCCAGCGGCGTGAGGCCCGGTCGCAGGCTCTCCAGTGAGAAGACCGTCTCGATGATGTCGAAGGCGATGGCCCTCGGTCGTCGATCACCATGCGGGCGCGGTGTCATGCTGGCCTCCTGGAACGCATCGGCAGGAAGGTTTGACGCGTGCCGCAGCGTAACGGGTGGTCGTGCGGCGTCAATGCCGCTTGATGCACAAGGCTCGCACGCGTCATCCCGTCACACGATCGACACGGGCGATGATGCGCTTGGCCCGCAATTCCGCAGTGATGCCGTTGAGATGCTTGAGATCCCAGACGGAGAGATCGATCAGGATATCGGTAAAGTCGGGTGTACGCCGCTTCATGGCGATGTTGTCTATATTGCCGTCATGCTCGGCGATCACCTGGGAAATCTGGGCGAGACTGCCGGGCTCGTTGATGGATTGCAGGGCGATCCGTGCCGGGAAGCGCTGGGTGGCGATCGCCTCGGTATCCCAGCGCACATCGAGCCAGCGCTCCGGCTCGTTGTCGAAGGCGGCGAGCGCACTCGACTGGATCGGATAGATCGTGATGCCTTCCCCGGGGGTGATGATGCCGACGATGCGGTCACCCGGCACGGCGCCGCCCTCCGGCGCGAAGCGTATCGGCAGATCGCTGCCCAGTCCGCGGATCGGGACGGCGTATTCGTCTTCGGGCCCTTGCGGAATCTGGATCTTCACGGCTGGCTCGTCGCTCGCCGCTTGCGTCCCGGCAACGTTCAAAGTTGTACCGCTGCTGCGCCGCTCATCCTGGAAATCCGGGTAGACCGCCTTCACGACATCTCCGGAGAACATCTCGCCACGTCCCACAGCCGCCATGACATCCTCGGCGGAATGGCGGGCGAGGCGGGGCAGGGCCGCCGTGATCTTCTCTTGCGAATATGCCTTTCCCGCCCGCTCGAAGGCACGTTCGAGTATCTGGGCCCCGAGGCCGGCATATTGCTTGCGCACCGCCGTACGCGTCGCGCGACGGATGGCGGCGCGGGCCTTGCCGGTGACGACGAGCGATTCCCAGGCGGCCGGGGGCGACTGGTTGGCGGCGCGCACGATTTCGACCTCGTCGCCGTTGGCGAGCTCTGTCAGCAATGGCGCCATCCGCCCGTTGATCTTGCAGCCGACAGCGGAGTTGCCGACATCCGTGTGGACAGCATAGGCGAAATCGATCGGCGTCGCGCCACGCGGCAAGGCGATCAGGCGGCCCTTGGGCGTGAAGCAGAAGACCTGGTCGAGGAACAGCTCCAGCTTCGTGTGTTCGAGAAACTCTTCCGGATTGTCTCCCTCGGCGAGGAGGTCGATCGTGCGGCGCAGCCATTGATAGGCGCGGCTTTCGCCGACAAAGCGCGCGAGGTCGCCCCCCTCCTTGTAGAGTACGTGCGCAGCGATACCGTATTCGGCGATCTCGTGCATCTGACGCGTGCGGATCTGCAACTCCACGCGCTGCTTGCCCGGGCCGACCACGGTGGTGTGGAGCGAACGATAGTCGTTCTGCTTGGGCGTGGAGATGTAATCCTTGTAGCGCCCCGGTACCATCGGCCAGGTCGTGTGCACGACGCCCAGCGCCCGGTAGCAATCATCGATCTCATCGACAATGATGCGGAAGCCGAAGATATCGGACAATTGCTCGAAGGCGACGGATTTGCTCTCCATCTTCTTCCAGATGGAATAGGGACGCTTGCGCCGGCCCTTCACCCTCGCCTGAAGGCCCTTGGCCTCGAAAAGCGATGTGAGGATGCGTTCGATCTCCTCGACCAGGCGCTCGTTCTTCTCCGAGACGTCTTCGAGGCGCTTGCTGATGGTCCCCCAGGCTTCCGGGCGCAGGTGCTGGAAGGCCAGTTCCTCCAGCTCCTCGCGCATCCCCTGCATGCCCATCCGGCCCGCGAGCGGGGCGTAGATGTCGAGGGTTTCCTCGGCAATGCGCGGGCGCTTCTCGATCGGCATGAAGCCGAGCGTGCGCATGTTGTGCAGGCGGTCGGCGAGCTTGACCAGCAGGACGCGGACATCGGCGGCGATGGCGAGAAGCAGCTTGCGGAAATTCTCGCCTTGCGCTGCCCGCTTGGAAACCAGGTCGAGGCGCTTGATCTTCGTCAGGCCATCGACGAGGGCGCCGATCTCGGGATTGAAGAGCCGGGTGATCTCCTCCAGCGTCGCTTCGGTGTCTTCCACGGTGTCGTGCAGGACGGCGGCCACGATGGTGGCATCGTCGAGCCGCAGATCCGTGAGGATCGCCGCGACTTCGAGGGGGTGCGCGAAGAAGGGGTCGCCTGAGGCGCGTTTCTGCGTGCCATGAGCGCGCATGGCGTAAATATAGGCTTTGTTCAAGAGCGTTTCGTCGGTTTCGGGGTTGTAGCGTTTAACCCGTTCGACGAGCTCGTATTGCCGCAACATGCGCAGCCTGCTCCTCCAGTTGCTCGGTCTGCCGGCGCGGCACTCGCAAGCCATGCGCAGCGGATGCAAGATCCAGTTGACGGATTAGTCGTCGCGGTGTGTTCTGGCAATGCGTTCGTTTCGACACACCGTTTCGCAATCGGCGTCCGGCGCGAAAACAGGCCCTCAGAGCAGATAGACCTTCTCGTTCGTCCGCAAGATCTCGCGCGTCTCCAGATAATTCGCAATGGCCGTGCGATCAAGCAAGGGTGCGCTGATCAGCACCCCCTGCGCGTAATCGCAGCCTGCACGGCTGAGCGTGTCGAATTGCTCCTGATGCGTCACGCCTTCGGCGACCACGCCGAGATCGAGATTATGGGCGAGATCAATGATGGTTCCGGGAATGCGCGCCGCGTCATCCGGCGTCCCGATGGCCGCGACGAAGGAGTTGTCGATCTTCAGACGACTGATCGGAAACCTTGTGATGTGTGACAGGGAGGCCGCGCCGGTGCCGAAATCATCGAGCGAGAGCGTGGCGCCGAGCCGGAATAGTTCTTCGAGTGTCTTGCGGATGGTATCCGCCGCCCGGTCGATGATGATGTTCTCGGCGATCTCGAAATCGAGGCGCGTCGCACTGAGTCCATGGCGGCGCAGCATGGCATCGACGCGCGCAACGAAACTCTCGTCCTTCAGCTGGGTGGCCGAGACGTTGAGGGCGATCCGGCCCGGATCCGTGCCGCTATCGATGAAGTGGGCGATATCGGTCAAGGCTGTTTCAAGAACGCGGTCGCCGATCTGGACGATCTGACCATTCTCCTCGGCGATGGTGAGATACTCGCGGCTGAGGAATGTCACGTCTGCGTCGCGGATGAAGGGCAGGATTTCGAAACCGCAATGCTCCCCCGTATCCAGCCTGATCTGCGGCTGATAGGCGATCTCGAGCCGTTGTCTCGCAACCGCTTCCTCCAGCGCGTGGGCGATTGCCGTGCGCTGGGCGATACGCTCGCGCAGATGTGTATCGAACAGGCTCCAGGTGTTTCGGCCCGATGCCTTCGAATGGTACAGTGCGCTGTCAGCATTACGGTAGAGTTCTTCGGCGCTGGTCTTCAACGGTTGCTGTACGGCGACGCCGATGCTCATGCTGGGACTGATCTCGCGTCCACTGAGCTCGATCGGCATCCGGATCCGGTCGAGCAGTGCTTCGATGACGGCTGCGATATCCTCTTCCCGACGCAGGTCACGCAGCAGGATCGCGAATTCGTCGCCCCCCAGCCGGGCCACGAGATCGCTGTCACGCACGCTCCGGACCAGGCGCAATGCAATGTCCTTGAGGAGATCATCGCCCGCGACATGGCCGAACATGTCATTGATCTCCTTGAAATAATCCAGGTCGAGCAGCACGAAGGCGTTCACCTTGCCCGGCCTGCGCCGGTCATCGGCCATCCGGCGCAGCTGCTCCATCAGGGTCGAGCGATTGGCCAGACCGGTCAGTGCATCCTCCCGGGCCTGGCTCATGATCCGCGCCTCACTCGCCACCCGCTCGGTGATGTCGGTGACGGAGCAGACGACCTTGGCGCGTGTCGCATGGGTTTGCTGGATGGGGGCGGCATTGATCGAGAGAATGCGCCGACGCCCGTCAGGCCATTCGATCGCATGGCGCACATCGAAGACGGCTCCGCCGGTTTTCAAGACGCGCGTGAACGGCAGGTCCTCAATGGGGAAGGGGGATCCATCCAGAGTCGTAATCCGCCAGTCCGGATCGTTGAACAGCCGTCCCTGAACGCTCGACTTGGCAATGCCAAGAACCTTCTCGGCCTCGTCATTGGCGAAGACGATGGCCCCGTTCTCGTCGAGCGCCGTAATCGCGGAGACGCTTGTTGCGGTGATCTGGGCGAGGAAATCCCGTTCCGAAACGAGATCGGCCTCCAGCTGCTTGCGCTCACTGATATCCTCAATGATCGACCAGATCAGGCGTCGCCCGTCACGACCATTGACCAGCATGCCGTTCAGCAGAACCGGGTACCGCTGCCCGGTTTTGTGGATGTACTCCTTTTCGAACGGGCCGTAGCGTCCGGTCTCCAGCATGCTGGCGAGCTGTTTCCCCTCCGCCTGTTCGTATTCGCGCGGCGTCACGTCCCAATAGTTCAACTGCAGAAATTCGTCGCGGGTGTAGCCCGCCGAGGCGAGCAGCGCATCGTTGGCGTCGATGAAGATGCCGGTGTCGAAATCGTTGAGGGCGATACCAACGGGGGAGAGCTGGAACAGACCGCGCAGCAGCTCTGCCTGATACTCGCGCTCACGTTGCGCGCGCCAGCGCTCGGTGATATCGCGGGCCATCAGGATACAGGTCGGCACACCACCGTCACTGGCCGGCTTGCGTGACGCGGAGATCTCGAACCTGTTGACGTTGTCTTGCACCTCCAGCGTGTATTGATGACCGGTCGATCGCCCGTGTTCGAGGGCTTCGCGAACGGCGCGCATCCCCGTCTCGGCCACGTCCGCAGGCAGGACTTCATCGATCCTCCTGCCGATGAAATCGTCGATCGCCATGGCGATCGGGGTGTCCGGGCCCGCATGACAGCTCAGGAAACGTCCCTCGTGATCGAGCTCGAACAGCAGGTCGGGAATGGCGTCCAGTGTCGCCTGCAGGCGTTCGCGGCTCTCCGAGAGAGCAATCTCCGCCTGCTTGCGTTCGGTGATGTCGAGATGTGTGCCGGACATGCGCAAGGGTTTGCCGTCCGTGTCGCGCGCGGAGACGCGTCCGCGGTCGAGCACCCAGACCCAGTGACCTGCCTTGTGGCGCATCCGCACCTCGGCCTCGTAGAATTCGGTCTCACCCCTGAAATGCGCCTCCAGCCGCGCCTTTGCGCGGGCATAATCCTGCGGATGTGTCGTCCGGCGCCAGAATTCGATCGTCGTCGGCAGTATCTCCGCGAGGTTGTATCCGATAATCTCGGCCCAGCGTTCGTTATAGGACATGGTACCTGTCACCATGTCCCATTCCCAGGTGCCGACATTGGTACCGGCGATGATACCGGCGAGCCGTTGCTCCTGACGTTTCAGGTCGGTGATATCGACACGCATGCCGACGCGCCCGCCATCCGAAGTCTCGTTTTCGATGATCCGGAGCCAGCGCCCGTCTTGCAGCGGCTGCTCGACGATCGAGTTGCTCTGCCGGTGGGCTGCGAGGCGTTCGGCGATCCATGCTTCCTCACGCCCGGCAGCATTGGGAAAATGGCCACGTTCCAGAGATCGGCGGACAAGATCCTCGAACCGCGCCCCGCGCGGGACGTCATCGCCCATGTCCGGATAAAGCTTGCGATGCTGCTCGTTGAAGGCGACAATCCGATCATCGGCATCGAACAGGACGAATCCGTCGGGCAGCGCCTCGATTGCGTTCTGCAATTGCTCGCGCGCGCGGCGCGCTTCCTCCTGCGCGCAGGAGAGGGCAGTGATATCCTGAAACGTGCCATAGGTCGCCGTGATGCGACCCTCGTCAATCTCGGCGCCGCCGGTCGCCCGTGCGTATCGCTTCTCGCCTGAGGGGGTCATGAAGGCCAGCGTCATGTCGAAGGCCACGCCGTTCTCGATCAAGGCGCTCAGCGCTTCGCGCAAAACCGGCACGCAGTCCGGATCGAACAATTCGAGCGCGGTGTCGAGATCAAGGCGGAACGTCTTCGGGTCGAGTCCGAAAATCGCGTAGGTGTTGGCAGACCAGATGAGGCTGTGCGTCTCGGGATCAAGTTCCCAGCTGCCGATGCCGGAAATCTGTTCGACATGGGCGGCGTGGGTGAGCAGACGCCGCTCGCGGGTCACGTCGCGGATGGCGGCGTGGATGAGACCGTCTGCAGGATCGACGGCTGCATGCCACTCGAACCAGCGATAGGTTCCCGCCTTCTCGCGATAGCGGTTGACGAAGCGCTTCACGCGCTCCCCGGATGCCAGTTTCTCCGTCGCCCGCCGCGTCGCACGCACGTCACGGGGATGGATGAGATCAAAAAAGCAGGTGCCGCGCAACTCTTCCCCGGTATAGCCCAGAAGGCCCTCCCAGTCGCCACAGCACGTCATGAACATTCCATCGCTGCTCGCCGTGCAGAACAGGTCGAATACCCCTGCAAGCAGGTGGGAGAGGTCGGGACGTGGTTCGGGTTGTTGCGTGGTCATCGTACGATTCGTTGCATTTTCAAGGTGAGATGAAACAGATTCGTTTGAAAAAGTCTTTATCTGCGATGGTTTTTTTCGTGAAGGGCCGTCACGGAGACTTGTCTGGCATTGCATCATGTTGCGGGGCGCGACCGCAAGGCGGAACATGCGCCGTGCGCTAACTGTTACGGCGTGAGCGAATCGGAGGCCTTTCCGGTTTTCACGGTCCTGTTCGACGCGTGCATCGTGACCTTTTGCATCGTCGACCGCTGCCCCCAGTCAGGCCCTTTCGGTATTACCGCGGTGACGGTGCTTCCAGCCGTCGGCAAGCTGGTGACGCATGCCCGGTCCGGGTGCCAGGGTCGTGGTGACGCAGGTGCGGCTCGTGCCGTATCGCGCCATCGACGGCGTGTGCCTCCTGCGCGAGGGTCATGACGCACAGAGCGGGCGCGCGCAAATGCGCGAGGCTGGTTGCCGAATCTTATCCCGCCGGTTCACAGGGGGAAGGTGTCTTCCGAATTCACTCACACTCCCACGAAGGGGCGCACGTCCACACCCTGCGCGGCAAGGGAATCCCGCACTGCGCGGGCCATGGCGACGGCTGCCGGATTATCGCCATGGACGCAGATCGAATCGATCCTCGCCTTGATCTTCCTGCCGGTTACCGTGGTGATCTCGCCGTCTTGCACCATGCGCAGCACGCGCGCTGCTGCCAGTGTCGGATCATGGATCACGGCGCCCTCGATCTTGCGGCTGGTGAGGTTGCCTGTGTCGTCATAGGTGCGGTCGGCAAAAGCCTCGCGGGCGAGGGGCAGGTCGAGCTTCTCGGCGGCACGTTCCGTTGCCTGTCCGGGCATGACCATGTAGACCAGCGTCGCATCCACGCCCTTGACGGCGCGCCCGATCGCCATGGCGATATCGTCATCCGCCTGGGAAAGGTTCCCCAGCGCGCCGTGCGGCTTGACATGGGTCACCTTGTGTCCGGCCAGCGCCGCGCAGGCCTGCAATGCGCCGATCTGGTAGGCGACCTGCTTTTCCAACTCGTCTGCTGTATGGCCGGAAATGACCCGGCGCCCGAAACCCCACAGATCATTGAAGCCCGGATGCGCGCCGATGGCGACGCCCTTCGCCCTCGCGATCTCGGCGGTGCGATGCATGATCCCCGGATCGCCCGCATGCCAGCCGCAGGCGATATTTGCGGTGGTGACGATGTCGAGCATGGCTTCGTCATCACCCATGTTCCAGGCGCCGAAGCCTTCGCCCATGTCACAGTTCAGATCGATATGCATCAGGAGCCCTCCTGCAGGAAGAAATCGGCATTGGCATCGACCATGCCGCCGACGAGATTGAGGCCGAGCAAGCGGGTGCTCGAAAGATCCAGCGCGCCTGCCGGCATCAGCTGCTCGCGCAAGGCTTCCAGCATCAGGGCGCGCGAACGCGCTGCCGCAATCGCATCTTCGCGCGACACCGCCGTAAAGCGAACCGGTTCCCCGGGGCGCTTCTGGGCGAAGCGTGCGAGATCAGCGGTGATGATCGTGGCGATCTTGGGATAGCCGCCCGTGGTCTGGCGGTCGGTCATCAGCACGATCGGCTCGCCGGAGCCGGGAATCTGCACGGATCCCGTCACGATCCCGTCCGAGACGATATTGAAACCGTCACGATGCGGGATGGCCGGACCGTTCAACCGATAGCCCATGCGATCGGCCTGTTGCGAGACGCTGTAGGTATTGGCGAAGAACGCGGCGATGGCTTCCTCGGTGAAGTAATCGTCTTGCGGCCCGAGCAGGACGCGGATCGGGCCGTCTGCGGGTGTCGGCGGATCGACGAGCATCAGATCGTCGCCGCGCGGCTCCGCTTCACGCAGGACGAGCATGTCGCCCGCATGCAGGGCGCGTCCCTCGAAGCCGCCGATACCGGAACGCTGGTGCAGCGACCGGCTTCCCAGAACCGGTTCGAGGGCGAGTCCGCCGGCAAGGGCCAGCATCGCGAACATGCCCTCACGTGTCGGACCGACGCTGACTTGCTCGCCTGCATGGACGGTGATGCTCGTTGCTGCATCGACAGGCTCGCCCTCGACGCTCAGGATCGCGCCCGCCCCGTACAGGGCAAGGCGGATCTGTCCCGTCTCCACCCGAAAACGTCCGCCAATTCCGGCGAATTCGAGCGCCGCCTCCCGCGGATCATTGCCGACGAGAAGATTCGCGATGGTCAGGGCATCGCGGTCCATGGCCCCGGCAGGGCCGACGCCGTAGCGCTGCAGACCGAAGCGACCGGCATCCTGGATCGAAGTGGCAGATCCGCAATCGAGTACGGACAGTGTGGCGCCCTCAGGCATCGGCGCCTCCGGATTCAAGTTCCTGTGCGATCCATTCGCCCGCAGCAGCGGCGGCATCGAGCTCGGCCCAGCGTGTTTCCGCTACGGGTTCAAAGGTGATCTCGTCGCCGGCATCGATCAGGAAGGCAGGATCACGCTCTGGCATGAAGTTGCGCAGCGGTGTCCGTCCGATCAGATTCCAGCCCGACGGCGCCTCAATCGAGGCGATATTGGCCTGATCACCGCCGATTGCGATCGTACCCGCCGGTGTCACCGTGCGGGGATTCGTCCGACGCGGTGTGGCGAGGGCAGGGTCGAGCCCGGCGAGATAGCAGAAACCCGGTGTGAAGCCGAGCATCGCAACGGTGTAGACCGCGCCGGCATGACGGTCGATCACGTCCGATGCCGTCAGCCCGCGCTGCTCCGCGAGCGAATCGAGATCGATCCCGAAAGCGCCGCCGTATATGACTGGCACCCGCCAGCGCCGGGGCGTCTTGGCCTTCGTGGAGAGATCGGGCAAGAGAGCGCGGATCGCCGTTTCCATCGCCACGTGGTCCGTGATCAGCGGGTCGAACTGCACCATCAGCGCACGATAGGTGGGCACGGTCTCGATCAGGCCCTCCGGGCGCGACGACGACAGGGCGGCATCGAGATCCAGTGCGAGCGCATTCAGCCGGGCATCGACGACGCGTCCGAATTCGACGCTCAACGCTGCGTCGCCGCAGGGCAGGAACGATGGCAGGATTTCAGGGTCGCCGCCTGTCACAAACGCCTCCACCAGCCGCGCCGGCTCGTGCTGACCCGGACATTGAAAGATATTTCACTAACATTTTATCAGCAAAATATCGATAATCAAGCAATCTATGAGACTTGCCCGCGCACGGAGGATGCCGTCGGCATGCGCCGAAGGCAAACGCTCAAGGTCCTGCCTGCGGTGCGGGGGAGGCAAGGCCTTCGGGCGATTTCTCCCAGGTGTCGCTGCTTCCTCGCGGGCTTGCGATGCATGATGATCGCGCTAGCATGACTGCATGGCGATCACCCTTGCACCCGGCCTGGTCTATCATCCCGGTCATCTGTCTCGAGCGGAGCAGGAGGCGTTGCTGCACGATCTGCGCGACGTCGTCTCCGCTGCTCCGCTGTTCACGCCCCGCATGCCGCGTACGGGAAAGCCATTTTCCGTGCGCATGAGCAATTGCGGCCTGCTCGGTTGGGTCGCGGACGAAAAGGGGTATCGCTATCAGGCGACGCATCCCCAGACCGGCGCCCCGTGGCCGGAGATACCGGCGCGGATCCTTTCCCTGTGGCATGATCTGTCGGGTTATCCGCAGCCGCCGGAAGCGTGTCTGATCAATTGCTACGCCACGGATGCGCGCATGGGGCTACACCAGGATCGCGACGAGGAGGATTTCGATGCACCCGTGGTATCGCTCTCTCTCGGCGATACGGCCGTGTTCCGGTATGGCGGTACGAAGAGGCGCGACAAGACGGCATCGGTGCGGCTCGTTTCCGGCGATGCGATTGTCCTCGGCGGCGAGGCGCGGCTGATCCATCATGGTGTCGATCGTCTGATCGCACAATCCTCGACCTTGTTGCCCGATGGCGGGCGCATCAACCTCACCCTGCGCCGCGTGACGCGACCGGAAGGCTGAAACGGCCTCAGGAGCCGCTAGCGAGGCGTTCTGCCACGCGCGGGGCGAAATAGGTGAGGATGCCGTCGGCGCCCGCGCGCTTGAAGGCGATCAGGCTTTCCATCATGGCCCGCTCCCCGTCGAGCCAGCCATTGGCTGCCGCCGCCTGGATCATCGCGTATTCGCCGGAGACCTGATAGGCGAAAGTGGGAACGCCGAACTCGCGCTTCACGGCATGGATGATGTCGAGATAGGGCATGCCCGGCTTGATCATCACCATGTCGGCGCCCTCGTCGAGGTCGAGAGCAACCTCCCGCAGAGCCTCGCGGCTGTTGCCCGGATCCATCTGGTAGGTACGCTTGTCGCCGAGAAGCGTGGCATTGGTGCCGATGGCGTCCCGGAAGGGGCCGTAGAAGGCCGAAGCGAATTTTGCGGCATAGGACATGATCTGAACGTCGAGGAAGCCGGCGGCATCGAGCGCCTCGCGAATCGCGGCCACGCGCCCGTCCATCATGTCGGACGGCGCGATCACGTCCGCGCCGTTGCGAGCCTGAACGACGGCCTGCTCGGCCAGAACGGCGAGGGTTTCGTCATTGAGAACACGCCCGTCTTCCAGAAGGCCGTCATGGCCGTGGGAGGTATAGGGGTCGAGCGCCACGTCGGTGACGATCCCGATCTCCGGAATCTCCTTGCTGATGGCGCGGCAGGCGCGGCAGACGAGATTCTCGCAATTGAGCGCTTCCGAGCCGCGCTCGTCACGCAAATCGGTACTCGTGTTGGGAAACAGCGCGATGGCAGGAATACCGAGGCGTGCGGCGCGCTCGGCCTCGCGCAGCGCGATATCGAGGGAGAGGCGTTCGACGCCGGGCATTGAGGGCACGGCCAGACGCTCGCCGGCACCTTCGGTGAGAAACAGCGGCCAGATCAGATCCGACACGGTCAGCGTGTTCTCGCGCACCATGCGGCGCGACCAGTCGCTCTTGCGGTTGCGGCGCGGTCTGTGTCGCAGGTCGCGCCGATGCTGCGTCGTCTCTGCTGCGGAATCGGTGCGATCACGGGCCTCGGGCGGCTCGCCGGGGCGCTTGAAGGGCGTGAGATTGGACGACATCATTTTCTCCGCGCCGCGAACGGGTTGGGGGATATGCGGCTGTTGACTGTAATCTATAGCATTCCGGAATCATTCCAAGAATGAGGAAATCACCGGACCTCCCGTCCGGATCTCCGCACGGTTGACCCTGGGGCGTTGCGGCGTCTAACTGTCGAGGTGCGGGTCATCGGGATGATCGCGTAAACGGGTGGCGGAAAACGGAGCCGGCCTCATCATGGCGCAGGAAACCTCAAAGCAGGAAAGCTCGGCGCAGGAACCGGAAGTGATCTGCGAGCGCGTCGGGTCTGCCGGCATGATCACGCTCAATCGTCCGCAGGCGCTGAATGCCCTCACGCTCGGCATGGTCAGGGCGATGCGACAGGCGCTGGATGCCTGGGCTGTCGATTCCGGGATTGCATGTGTCGTGATCCAGGGGGCTGGCGAAAAGGCCTTCTGCGCAGGCGGCGACATCCGCCGCCTCGTCGATGCCGGAAGGGAAGGGCGCACGGGGGAGGCGCTCAGCTTCTGGCGTGAGGAATACGAACTCAACGCGCTCATCGCCGATTACCCCAAGCCCTATGTGGCCCTGATCGAAGGGATCTGCATGGGAGGCGGCGTGGGAGTCTCGTTGCACGGGTCGCATCGGGTCGCAGGCGAGCGCTATCTGTTTTCTATGCCCGAGGTCGGGATCGGCTTCTTCCCCGATGTCGGTGCAAGCTATGTGCTGCCTCGGCTCCCGGGGCGCACGGGGCTCTACCTCGCCTTGACCGGGGCACGCCTGAAATCCGCCGATGCCCTGGCGCTGGGCCTCGCGACCCATGCGGTTTCCGCCGAGGATTTCGATGTGGTGCGCGACAAGCTCCAGGCAGGGGACGACGTCGATTCGACCCTCGCCGGCTTCGCGCGCGAAGTGCCGGAGCCACCGCTGGAGGCCTTGCGCCCGATGATTGATCGGGTCTTCGATGAAGGCTCCGTCGCTGAAATCATCGCAGATCTCGAATTCGAGGGGAGCGAGGCGGCCAGCGGGATCGCGAAGACCATGCTGGGCAAGTCGCCGACATCCCTGTGTATCGCCTTCGAGCAGATGCGCCGGGGCGCAAGCATGGATTTCCGAGAGGCGATGCGCATGGAATACCGGATCGTCTCGCGCATCCTCGACGGCAAGGACTTCTATGAGGGCGTGCGCGCGGTGCTTGTCGACAAGGATCAGAAACCGCAATGGGATCCGGGATCGCTCGATCAGATCGACAACGCGGTGATCGAGGCCTATTTCGCGCCGCTCGGCGACACGGAGCTTCGCGTGTGATCCCGTTCTTGCGGCGCTCCGCCGCGCTCCGGCCCTCACCTCATCCCGAGGATACGCGCAGCGATGCGGCCTTGCGCGGGCTGCGAGGCGAGACGCGGCCCCTCGGCTGGCGCCTTGCCCTGGTCTGGTTGATGCGCCTGCTGGCGCTGATCTGGCTGGCAAAGGGGATGTTCTTCTGGGCGATCATACTCGGAGCCGGCGACCAGATGCCGCCCTTCGAGGTGCGCAGCCTCGGCTTTCAGACGATGGTGGTGTTCTTCGCGATCATCGATCCGATCGTCGCCGTGGGATTGTGGATGGCGACGAGTTGGGGGGGAGTGCTTTGGCTTTTGGCGGTGATGAGCTTCCTTATCCTGTCCTACAGTTTTCCTCTCGGCTTGATGCCCGGCACGCCCGTCGCGATCGCAAGTCTCGGCCTGATCGTCGCCTATCTCGTCTTTTCGTTTCTCGCGAGCCGCGAGCAGCCGGTCTGACGCGGCGACTGCGAAGCCGCCGCGTGGAGAGGGATCCCGATCACTCCACGAGGCGCACGATGCGGTTGGTGGTCACGATTTCCGGGCATGAGACGATGAGGCGGATATCGTCGAAGTCGGCATCTGTCCAGTCACCGTGACGGGGATGCCCACTGGGGTAGACCGGTCGGTCCTCCCAGCCGAAATACATGAACTGGCCCTCCTCGCAGGCCTCGGTGGCCTGTTCGGGGCTGCGATGGCGATCGGGGTTGGGAATCACCCCGCCGTCCCGCCTTTCCTTGCACTCGTCCATAGTCGCGCAAAGTGCCGTCTCGATGAGACCGACGCTTTCCATGTCGATTTCGTCCCACTGCGTGCCGTTGCGGACACGATAGCCGTGAATATCGTGCTCGAGGACGCGGGTGTTCGGATCGACGATGGTGTCGGTGTAATACTCGTAAACCTCGCGTGAGGGGTCATCCCAACGGTTGGGATATTTTCGCGCGCCACGGACATTGCGCAGCTTGTAGCTGACGAATTCGCCGGCGCCGCATTCTGGCAGTTCGGCATCGTAGACCGTCGTGCTGGAATTGTCGGCGATGGCCACGAAGTCACGCCGGCCCTTGTCTTCCTCGTCCATGCGGCTCGGGTCGAAGCAATACATGTAGATCCGGTTGTAGTCGCCCGCTTCCGGGTCGAGCATCGACATGTCCGGCGGCAGCACGCGCCATGTCGGCGGGATGCGATTCGAAACCGATCTGACACTCGCCGTCATCGGATTGGGCATGGCCGGGACCGCAGCGAGCAGGGCGGTGCGCAGGCTCGCATCGATCCGAACCTCATAATTGGCGCTGTCGATCCATGATCCGGTCACACTGACGACCTTCACCCGGTCTCCGAGCTCGTCACGCAGGCTTTCGCGCGCCGAGGCGAGGATGAGCGGCGCCGTGAAGGGATTATCCGCAGCAGCAACAGTCAGAGCGATCTGATCGGAAGCTGCGCGCAACTCTTCTTTCAGATCGGTCGTGCGGCTGTAATCAAGAGCTGCACCCGTCAGTCCCATAAGGGGGAGCAGGGCCAGACCGAAAATGACCGCCACATTGCCGCGTTTGTCCGTAATGAAGCGTTTCATGGAGTCGCCTCCTGATTCATGATTGAGCAGGCATACAGCTATGGGCTGTAAGAATAGGTTTTTCGAAACGGTAAAATTCTAATCATATGCAATAAAAAACTATACAACTATTGATTATAAATAGTAAGGCGAGGGCAATTCTATTTGTTTCCCTAGAGTGTTTGTGGGAGGTTGGCTTAATGCGATTGTTTTCAAATAGAATAATATCTTAAGATTGTATTTTTTGAGGAAATGCATCTCGATGCATACCGTGCCTCCGCCGGTTCACGGCGGCGGGACTCGAGATCCTCGCACTCTTGCAAGGAGATGGATTGGAACCGGAGCGCTGGCGGAGCGTTGCTTCCGCAATTGGAAAGGAGCTCAGCCATGCGCAGACGCCTCTTCGTGGCAGCACTCGTCTATCTGCCCGTCAATGCGGTTCTGTTCGGGATCAAGGCGGTTTCAATTCTGACGATTCCCGTGCTGACACGGCATGCGGAAACCCTGTTTCCGATCGCCACCGTCTCGACCTTTGTTCTCGCGATACCGATCGCCTGGTACATCGCACCGTATCTGCAATCCCAGGCCTTCTCGGATATGCGGCGACGGGCGGGTGTAGGCTTCCGGAAGGGAGAGCAGCCTGGCACCGTTCCGGCTGAAAAAGGCGCCGAGGAGATTGGAGTCGATCAGGTCGGCGGCGGAAAGGAAGTGATTGCGCCGCAACACAAGCCGTGATCCGAGCCCTGGGGGTCGGATCACTTGCTTATTCGACCGTCATCACGCGATACAGTGACTCATGGCGGCTGTCGGGCAGGACCGGCGGCATCAATTGTGACTGCCAGTCAAAGGCTGCGCGGATATTGTCGTAGGCTTCCGAGGCACGGCCCTCCAGAGCTTGGCGATCGCAGATGGTTAGCTTCCCGCGCGAATAGTGAATGATTCCCGCTTTCCCCAGCTCGAGGCAGACAGAGTTGACCGTCGCGCGGCGCAAACCAAGGGCCTCCGCAAGGCTTTCCTGCGTAATCGGAATGCTGTTGCCCTGAACCGCGTCATGCGCATGCAGCAGCCAGCGCGCCACGCGCTGGGGTGCGAGACAGAGGCTGTTGCAGGCGGCAGCCTCCAGAAGCTGCGTTATCATCGCATTTCCGTAATACAGCATGATGGTACGCAGGCAGGGAAAGCGCTCAAGCATGGTCTGGATCGCCGACATCGGGAGCCACACGGCTTCTCCCGGGATGCGTACCACAGAGTGGCTTCTGGTCACACCCCCACCGAGAAAGAAGCGCAGGCCGAGCATGCCTTCAGGGCCGATGGCCATCTTCTCCGCCACGCGCCCGTCGCCTCGAATGGCCATCAGCGAGATCTGGCCGGACACGGGAAAAACGGCATGAGTAAGCTGTTCTCCCTTCTCGAAAATGATCTCGCCGGCGCGAAGGCCGCGCATCAGCGCATGGTCCATGGCGAATTCGTAGGCCGGTTGTTGCAACAAGGCGAGGAGTTGGTTTTGATGCTTGGTCTGAAGGGACAAGATGATGCTCCGGGTACGGGGGAAATTCCGGATCGAGATTGATTTGTAATTCGGACATGACGTTGATGTCATGTCAAAGTTATGGCTTCGAAATTGAAAGCAAGTGAAGAATGAATTCAGCCGCCAGTTGACCAGAGCCTTCATGGGAAAAACCGTACGCTTTATGATGGGCCTGTGTCAGATTATACACTTTTGATCCGGCGACATGATCGCTGGGGCAGGGGGCGCGGCAATTCTGCTTCATCGACAGATGGCGACAGAAACGCTATCTGATCTGGAAAGTTTCGAATGCGCGTGGGTGGCGCTCTGATGAGCTCAAACGGTCCGTGCGCGTTCATTCGGTCATCCGGGACGCGGTAATGTTGCCGGAGACCCGGAATCGAGACAAAAGAGCAAGAACGGATCAGGAGTCGATCATATGAGCACCGAGAACGGGGCCGAGCTGCCCGAACGCGAATCGATGGATTTCGACGTCGTGATCGTGGGCGCAGGCCCTGCCGGCCTGGCCGCTGCCATCCGCACCAAGCAGATCGCAGCCGAAGCGGGTGAGGATTATTCCGTCGTCGTGGTGGAGAAGGGGGCCGATATTGGCGCACATATCCTTTCCGGCGCGGTGATCGATCCCGGCGGCCTCGATGCGCTTCTGCCAGCATGGCGTGAGGATTCCGAATGCCCGCTGAAGACGCAGGTCACCGAAGACCAGTTTCTTTTTCTCGGCCCGGGCGGCGGCATCCGCCTGCCCAATTTCGCCATGCCGAAGCTGATGAACAACCACGGCAACTATATCGGCTCCCTGGGCGAAGTCGCCCGCTGGCTGGCGCCCCAGGCCGAGGCGCTGGGGGTCGAGATCTATCCCGGCTTTGCGGCGGCGGAAGTGCTGCATGATGACGAGGGGCGCGTGCTGGGCATCGCCACCGGCGATATGGGCGTCGATCGCGAGGGCAATCCGGGTCCGAATTTCACCCGCGGCATGGAATTGCGCGGCAAGTACACGCTCTTCGCTGAGGGCGCGCGCGGTCATCTCACGAAGCAGTTGATCCGCAAGTTCGACCTCGATGCCGGACGCGAGCCGCAGAAATACGGCATCGGCATCAAGGAAGTCTGGGAGGTCGCGCCCGAGCAGCACCGCCCGGGCCTCGTGCAGCACTCCTTCGGCTGGCCGCTCGACAACCGCACCGGCGGCGGCTCCTGGCTGTATCATTACGGCGAGAACCTCGTCTCGGTCGGCTTCGTCATCCATCTGAATTACGAGAATCCTACGCTCTCGCCCTTTGACGAGATGCAGCGTTTCAAGACGCATCCGATGATCGCGCCGACATTTGAGGGCGGCAAGCGCATCGGTTACGGCGCGCGCGCCATCGTCGAGGGCGGCTGGCAATCGGTGCCGAAACTTGCCTTCCCCGGCGGCTGCCTCGTCGGCGATGCGGCGGGCTTCGTCAACGTGCCGCGTATCAAGGGCAGCCACAACGCCATTCATTCGGGCATGCTGTGCGCCGAGCATCTCGTCAGCGCCCTGCGCGAGGGGCGCGCCAATGACGAGCTCGCAAGCTATGATGCAGCCTGGCGCAGCTCCGCCGTGGGCGAGGATCTCAAGCCCGTGCGCAACGTCAAGCCGCTCTGGTCGAAATTCGGCACGTTGCTCGGCATCGGGCTGGGCGGGCTGGACATGTGGATGAACCAGCTCTTCAAGAGCTCGTTCTTCGGCACGATGAGCCACGGCAAGCCGGACCACGCGACGCTCAAGCCGATCGACCAGGTCAAGCATCTGAGCTATCCCAAGCCGGACGGCGTCCTGACCTTCGACAAGCTCTCCTCGGTCTTCCTCTCCAACACGAATCACGAGGAAGAGCAGCCCTGCCACCTGACGCTGAAGGATTCCAGCATCCCGATCGCGCAGAACCTGCCGAAATATGGTGAGCCGGCGCGGCTCTACTGCCCGGCGGGGGTGTATGAGGTGGTCTATGACGACGAGGTGAAGAAGACCAATCCGCGCTTCGTGATCAACGCGCAGAACTGCGTCCACTGCAAGACCTGCGATATCAAGGATCCGGCCCAGAACATCAACTGGGTTACGCCGGAAGGCGGCGGCGGACCGGTCTATCCGAACATGTGAGGGCTGCCCGGTAGGCGCTGGGGATGGGTGTGTGGCAACCTTTCGCCTTGCAGGGGGGCGCATGAAGGGTCATGCTCCCGGACGTTGAACCAACGCGCCCCGGCATGGGGCGCGATGATCGAGGAGCCTTCATTTCCGTGTCCGATCACCAAAATTCGTTCGCCCGCCTGATCGCTGGTGCGGCCTTTGCTTTTCTCGGCGTGACCGCGTCGGGCCTTCCCGCTGCGGCTGAGGACGAGGACCTCCGGGTCGAGATGTTACGGGAAATGCCGTCTCCTGCACGCAGCTTCGCCGGAAATTTCCTCGCTGCCCATGTCGCCAATGCATCGCGTGATGCTGCAGCCGCGGCTGTTTTCTATCGGCCTCTTCTGGCGGCGAATCCGGAGAACTTCGCCCTGGCGGAGGATGCCCTTGTGGCTTTTCTCGCTGCCGGCGAGATGCGCCACGCTGTTCGTGCGTCAGAGAAGGTGCTCGAAGGTGACCCCGAGAATGGGCTGGCGCTGCTGGCGCTCGCGGTCGCCGACATCCGCGAGGGTCGCTATCCCGAGGCCCGGGTTCGCCTTGAACAGGGCGGTCGCGGACCTGCAGCGGATCTCACGGCAACGCTGCTTCGGGCCTGGAGCTATGCCGGCAGCGGAATGGGCGATGATGCGCTGTTTACGGTTGACAGGCTGTCTGGCGAGCCCGGCTTCGAGCTTTTCCGCCAGTACCAAGGCGCTCTCATTGCCAGCTATATCGGGCGTCGTGACGAGGCGCGCGAGCGCTTCTCCGCGGCGCATGAGATGCAGCCGCGTGCCTTGAGCATCGTCGATGCCTATGCGCGATTCGCGGCCCGTGACGATCGGCGCGACGATGCGCTTGCGGCTTACGATGCATTTATCGAGGCATTCCAGCGCCATCCGGTTGCCACCACGAACCGCGCCGCGCTCGTGGCGGGCGAGACTCTGCCGCCCCCGGTCTCCAGCGTGAACGAGGGCGCGTCCGAAGTGCTCTATGCGTTGGCCTCGATCGGTGGTGACGGTGATGACCTGATTGCGGTGATCTATCTGAACCTCGCACTTCATCTGGCGCCGGCCCATGACATGGCACTGATGCTGCTCGCTGATTATCTGCGCGGTTCCGGCCAAAGCGCTTCTGCAGTCGATGCTTATGATCGGGTTCCGCGCAGCTCTCCGGTGCGTCAGAGTGCGGATATCGAAATCGGTTTGCTTCTGGAGGAGATGGGTCGCGAGGAGGATGCCATCGCTCATCTGGAGGCTATCCTCGAACGCGATCCGACCGATATCGAAGCGGCTCAGGCGCTGGGATCCGTGCAGCGGATGCACAGCAATTTCGAGGAAGCGGCGGAAAGCTATACCCTGGCGATCGACCTGCTCGAAGAGCCGGCGAGCAGCGACTGGATCCTTTTCTTCTACCGGGGAGCATCCTTAGAGCGATCCGGTGATTGGGAGCGCGCCGAAGCCGATCTCGAGCGCGCGCTGGAACTCGTGCCCGAAACCAATGCCCGTGGCCGGGCCGAAGTGCTCAACTACATCGGATATAGCTGGATCGACCAGGGAATGAACCTGGAGGAGGGCTACGCCAAGATCAAGCAGGCCATCGAGCTGGCTCCGGAAAGCGGCCATATCATCGACAGTCTGGGATGGGCTTATTTCCTGAACGGTCGCTACGACGAGGCCGTCGAACAGCTTGAGCGAGCCATTGACCTCCTGCCGAATGACCCCGTGATCAATGATCATCTGGGCGACGCCTACTGGAAAGTCGACCGCAAGCTGGAAGCCCGTTTTCAATGGGAGCGCGCGCTCAGCAACGATCCCGAGCCGGATGATCGCGCGCGTATCGAGCGCAAGCTCGAGAGCGGCCTCGATGCTGTCGAAGACTCCGAGCGCAAGGCGGATTCGGAAGCCGCCCGGCCTGCGAGCCGTGATGGAGGTTGAGGCGGGGTGACTGCCGAACCCGGGGTCGCGGGCAGCCTCGAAGAGGCGGCTTGCGCCAAGATCAATCTCACACTGGATGTCCTGAGCCGGCGCCTGGACGGGTACCATCAACTGTCCAGTCTGGTTGCCTTCGCAACCATCGCTGATCGCGTGCTGCTGGAACCTGGTGCGCCGGAAGGGCTGGTGCTGAGCGGACCAGGGGCAGCCGCCTTGCATGGCTCGGTCGGGACGCATGCCGACAATCTTGTGATGCGCGCCCGCGCAAGGCTGCAAGAGCGTTTCCCCGATCTGCGCTCGGGACGCTTCATCCTGGAAAAGCATCTCCCCGTGGCATCGGGGGTCGGAGGCGGATCGGCCGATGCGGCTGCTGCCCTGCGCCTTCTTGCGCGCCTCAATGCCATCCCGCAAGATGCACCGGCACTCTACGAAGCGGCGGCTGAAATCGGTGCCGATGTCCCGGTCTGTGTGGCGGGGCGGACACGGATGATGGGCGGTATCGGCGACGAGCTCGGACCGCCTCTTGAGATGCCGCGCCTGCCTGCATTGCTCGTCAATCCCGGCATCACCGCGCCGACGCCCGAGGTATTCCGGACTCTCGGGCTGGCGCCGGGTGAAGCGTTCGACGCTTCATGCCACGCTGGAGAGGGCTTCGGGCGTAGGGCGTGGCCGTCGGGCGACGATGTCGCCGGCTGGATGGCCTTGATCGCGTCCGGGCGCAACGATCTGGCGCAGCCTGCCGAGAGACTGCATCCTGTCATCGCGCAATACCGGAGAGCGCTTACGGCTTGCCCCGGCTGCATGGTCGCGCGCATGTCCGGATCGGGGGCGACCCTGTTCGGGCTGTTCATCGACGACGATGCGCGGAAATCGGCGGCGCAGGTCCTGCGCGAATGCCATCCCCGGGCGTGGATCGCCGAGTGTGTGATCGGCGACGCTCAGGCCGAGAGCCGTTCCGCCTGACCCCTGAGGCCGCGTGCATTGCGCGCCGCAGCCTTTGCTGCGACTTTGGCGGCGGCTTTCTCCTGAGCGACGAGCGCCTTCACGTTATCCACGCTCGCGAGAATCTTGCGCGCCTCCTCACGTGAGCAGTCCCGGAAGTTCTTCAGGGCGCGATGGGGCGTGGTCATGCCCGAAATCTGCTTCAGCCGCGAGCAGACCAGCTTGAGAAACGCCCATTCGTCCATATTGGCGGCTCGGGCGAGCAGCACCATCCCGCGTTCGTAGGATCCGCAGATCAGATCGAAGGCCAGCCCCTCATCGATACCGGCCTGTTCGGCCAGCCGTTGGGCGGCGCGGGGGAGGGAGGTCGGCTTGGTATGTTCGAGAATGAGATCCGCGAGTTGCCGCTCGGTCTCAAGGGCCTCGTCCTCCTCCGGCGTGAGCAATGCTGCGGAAGCCTCGACAACGGGCTCGGATTCGGCGCTGAAGCCCGCGACGAGAAGTCGGGCCTTGTCCTGATCGATGCAGGCATCCCAGAAGATTCCCAGATCGTCTTCCGGGATGTCCCAGCGATGGCACAGGGCCGAGCGAACCTGCGCATCATCTGCTGCGAGGCTGGCAATCTCGATGAAGCCGGCTCGGTCGAACCGCGCTTTGCGGTTGCGCGCACAAGCGGATATCGCATCGCGATCACCACGATCCATGATCTTCGCGCAAGCGCTGGGGTGAAGATCGTCACGCGATGCGAGCGCCACCAGTTGCTCCTGCGCCGCAGATTCGATCATCCGGGTGAGCCCGTCCTCGATCCGGTCAGGGCCGGCATTGCGCGCGTGCTCCGCCTGCTGGGCGGCTTCGATATCGATGGCCAGTTGAGCGAGGGTCAGGATAAGGGAGCGCGGTGCCTGATCCAGGGTCGCGAGCCGCTGCGTCGCGCTGCCGATGCTGCGAGACCGGCACGACGGCGCGACGGCCATGATCAGATCGATGCAATCCTCTCGCCGGTCATCAAGGAGGTGTCGACCGCGCTCGGCGAGAATATCCACCAGCAGCTCCAATGCGCGATCATGACCGCCGCCCTGCTGCACCAGCAGGTCGAGACGGTCCTCGATGGTTGAGGCTTGCGTGGCGGGCGTGTTCTCCATCGCGATGATCCGGGTGGCGCGCGCATTGCGACGCGGTTTACACTGGAATCGTTGCGCGTAAAGTTTACGTTCTGCTTAAAGCATGCTTGCACAATTGTCAGAATTTCACCTTCAGCAGGAAAAACTCATGCCGATCGACGAGAAGTTGCCGTTCGTCCCTGTTTCCATCGCCGTGCTGACCGTGTCGGACACGCGTGATCTCGAACAGGATCGATCCGGCCAGACACTGGCGGATCGCGTGGTGGAAGCCGGCCACCGCCTCGTGGATCGCGCCATCGTCCGTGACGAGGTGGAGGAGATCCGGGGCAAGGTGTCGTCCTGGATCGCCGATCCGGGGGTCGATGTGGTGATCACCACCGGCGGCACGGGTTTCACGGGCCGTGATGTCACGCCCGAGGCGGTGGAGCCACTCTTCGAGAAGCACATGGACGGCTTTTCCGCCGTGTTTCATCGTATCAGTTACGACAAGATCGGTACCTCGACCCTGCAATCGCGGGCGACGGCGGGGGTTGCGAATGCGACCTATGTCTTCGTGATTCCAGGTTCGCCGGGGGCTTGCAAGGATGCATGGGACGGGATCTTGCGGTTTCAGCTCGACTACCGCCACCAGCCCTGCAATTTCGTCGAGATCATGCCCCGCCTCGATGAACATCTCAAACGCAGCAAGCTGCGCGGCGGCGGATCCGGGGCGTCCGGCAGTGAAGCCGGTTAGGGGGTCATGGCGCGACGCGCAGGGGCTGGCGGATAATCCGCGCCGGTAACCGCTGGATGCGGGGCCTGGCGGCGCTTGCCAATGAGGCGTCTGACAACAGGTGCGAGGCGTGCACGACATCGCCGGCCCGGGGCCGACGATCGAGACCGGCGAAGCGATCTGAAAACCATTCCGACCAATCGCGTGCACGCCTGTTCAGCCGCCCGATCGGGAAGTTTTCCTTCGCGGCGGTCCCTGCGAAGTGATCCGTCACGCTGATCCAGCCCTCGAGCGGCACATCGCCAGCCTCTAGGCAGAAAAGCCATTCGCGCCGAGCCATGGCGGCGCCGGTGGACCATGGATCGGCGCCGGGCCGGAGAAGCGCGAATTCCGCGCCCGTTGCTTCGATGATCACGGCCGTGTCGTCATTCGCGCGCTCACAGATCACGACCGCATCGGCGATGACACCTTCAGCCACGCCCGCGACGAGTGCGGACAGGGTGGCGATCAGGGCCTCCGGCTGCGACCGGCAATGGACGAGTGCGCTCAACATGCTTTCAATTCTAAAGCAAAGCTTTGTGTTTGTCTTGTGTTGCAGCGCAAAAAGGGCGCGGCCAGGCCGCGCCGGTATGGGTGAAGAAGGGCTACGGAATCACCGGACCATATTGATGGTGGCTTCCATCAACTGCTGGGAGGTCGTCACCACGCGGGTATTGGCCTGATAGGCCTGTTGCGTGACGATCATCTTGCTGAATTCCTCGGCAATATCAGCGTTCGATTGCTCCACCGCACCACCGATGATGCGCGCGCCCTCCGGTGAGAAGGTCGGCTCGCCGGAATCGATGGTCTGCTCGAATGTCCCGCCATCGCGCGATTTGAGCATGTCCGGCGCGGCGAATTGCGCAACCGCAACGCGTGCGATGGCGAATGACTGGCCGTTCGAGTAAATGCCGGAAATCCGTCCGTCGCTCGAGATCGAGATATCCTGCAGCACGCCCGCCGGGTAACCGTCCTGGCTGAGTTCGAGGCCCTGGAGCAGATTGTTTGGAACGGCGAACTGGCGCAGGCCCTCTGCGCCGAAATTGATGGTGAGATCTTCTGATAGAGCCTGTCCGTTGATGGGTGAGCCGGATGGGATTTGGTACGATTCTGGTGAACTGGGTAGCGGCGTCCCATCTGTGTCAAACTCGATCGGATCGGTCCCATCGTCGAGCCGGGTCCACATCGGAGCGGCACCTGTCGCTGAGGCGTCATTCTGATAATAGAGGGCCCACTCGTCATCGTCGAGTTTGCCCCAGCGCAGTTGAAGATCGATCGGCGCACCGGCCTCATTATAGACGACGACCGAACCTCCGCTGATCGTACGTGAAAGGAAGTTGGAGGACTCGTCGGCCTGAATGTTCGGCCAGGTGCCGGCGTCGAAAGGCGCGCCCGTGGTCGCGTTATCGGCTATAGTATCGACATTGTTGGCATTGTAATAGTTCGTCCCCGCAGTTGAGGGGAGCACGGCCGAATATTCCACCTGTTCTGAGGCGCTGGCCGGCACAGTCGTATCCGTGATGCGCAGAATACCATTGGTGCTGGTGATCAGCCCGTCGAGATTGATCGAATCGCCGCGCAGATACATGCCGGCGCCGTTGACCAGATAGCCGTCCTTGTCGAGCTGGAAATCACCGCGACGCGTGAACAGGTTGTTCTCGCTGAAGACCGGCTGGCCGTCGCGGAAGCCCGAGATCTGGCTTACCGAGATGAAGCCGGAGCCGTTGATGGCGATGTTCGTATTTTTACCTGTGGGCAGGATGTCGCCCTGGAGGCTGATCGCCTGGTCGGATTGTGCACGAACGGAACCCGCTATCGCCTGCTCGCGCGGGGTGTCGATCACGAGATCGACGAAGCTGGTATCCATGCGCTTGTAGCCGGCGGTCTGGGAATTGGCGACGTTTCCCGAAATATTCTCCATGGCGTATGACTGCGAACGCAACCCGGCAACGGCGGTTTGAAGAGCCCCGAAGATACCCATTACTCACTCCTGACGCACAGCGATGTTGCAGATTGATCAGCAACCGGCGTGCCAGTCGCTCGCCCTGTTATGCCGGGTCCCGGAAGAATATGAGAATCAAGAGCTTAGGGTTTTTTGGTGGCTCCCCTTCATCGCCTTGATAGCGTTGTGGTTACGGCGCAGCTGCGCTTTCTGCCGCGCCGGCGGCAGAATTTGCCGGGTCATTCCTGCCCACAGGCTGGATCTTAAGGCTTCATTAACGCAGCTTGCGCTTTGATTAACCTCATCGAATCGCAAACTCGCTGGATGCCCGCAAGGCCATGGCTGCAACCGCTCTGACCGAACCTGAAAAGCCCTCGGACGCGATCGACAACAGCGCCGAATTCGACTCGCTCACGGGTCCGCAGCGTGCTGCGCTTTTTCTTTTGATGCTGGGAGAAGAGCACGGACGAACGATCTGGGCCATGCTCGACGAGGAAGAGGTGCGCACGGTCTCGCATGCCATGGTCCAGCTCGGCACCGTGGATGCGACCACCGTCGATCGCCTGATCGTCGACTTCATCCATCGCGTCTCGAATTCCAGCGTGTCCGGCTCGGTCGAGCGCACCGAGCAGCTTCTGATGAAGGTGTTCCCGGCTGATCAGGTCGCCACCATCATGGCGGAGATCTACAACACCTCCGGCAAGCGGATCTGGACGCGGCTGTCGCAGATCGATGCGGAGATCCTTGCGAACTACCTGCGCAACGAATACCCGCAGACCGTCGCCGTGGTGCTTTCACGCGTGCGCCCCGATCATGCGGCGCGGGTGCTCACGATGCTGCCCGATGACTTCGCCATGGACGTGGTCAACCGCATGCTCAAGCTTGAGGTCGTCCAGAAGGAAGCACTGCACCATATCGAGGAGACGCTGCGGCTCGAATTCGTCGGCGCCGTGGCGCAGACCTCGCGGCGTGACGCCCACGAGACCATGGCAGAGGTCTTCAACGCTTTCGATCGCCAGACCGAAACCCGCTTCCTCTCGGCGCTCGACGATGTCAACCGTGAGGCGGCCAAGCGTATCCGCGAACTGATGTTCACCTTCGAGGATCTGACCAAGCTCGATGCCGGCGGCATGCAGACACTGATCCGCTCCGTCGAGCGCGACGTGCTTTCGCGGGCGCTCAAGGGCGCACCGGAGCCGGTGCGCGCCTCCTTCTTCTCCAATATGTCCCAGCGCGCGGCGAAAAATCTCCAGGACGAGATGGATGGGTTGGGTCCGATCCGTCTCAAGGAGGTCGACGAGGCACAGCTTGCGATGGTCAACAAGGCGAAGGAGCTCGCCGATTCCGGCGAGATCATGATCTCCAAGAACAACGCTGACGACGAACTGGTCTATTGACCCGGCTCAGCCGACGAAGGCCCGCTCGACCACGTATTCGCCCGGGCGCGCATTGGAGCCCTCTGTCATGCCGGCCTTCTCGCACAGGGCCTTGCAATCGGCGATCATCTCCATCGAGCCGCAGATCATGACGCGGTCTTGTGCGGGATCGAACGGGGCCAGCCCCAGATCCTCGAAAAAGGAGCCGTTTTCGATCGCGGTCGTGATGCGCTGGCTGCGCTCATAGGGCTCACGGGTCACGCTGGTCCATTGGCGCAGGCGCCCGGTGGCGAATTCCGAGACGAGCGGATCATCCTTGATCGCCGCGACGAGATCCTCGCCGTAGCGCAGCTCCGCGATTTCGCGGGTGGTATGGGTGAGGATGACCTCCTCGAACTTCTCGTAGGTCTCCGGGTCGCGGATCAGGCTGGCGAAGGGGGCGATGCCGGTGCCCGTCGAGAGCATGTAGACGCGCTTTCCGGGAAGCAACGCATCCAGCACGAGTGTGCCTGTGGGCTTCTTCTTCATCAGGACGGTGTCGCCGACCTCGATCTTCTGCAGATGCTCGGTCAGCGGCCCGTCGGGCACCTTGATCGAGAAGAATTCGAGTTCGTCGTCCCAGGAGGGGCTGGCGATGGAATAGGCGCGAAAGACCGGACGCTCGGCATTGGGCAGGCCGATCATGACGAACTC
>Ga0076929_100507_pt1 | contig 32137 bp, 27 predicted proteins | sample HotLakConUCCSL28_FD_87104 | JGI IMG/M metagenome (GOLD analysis project Ga0076929, IMG submission 87104) | Hypersaline microbial mat communities from Hot Lake, Washington, USA - Hot Lake Consortium UCC-SL28 (version 3) (version 3) | ecosystem: Environmental > Aquatic > Thermal springs > Hot...
CTCGGGATCGAGGAGCAGCGGGTGGAGGTGATCCTCGACCTTCTCGACGGCGAGGGCGTCGCCGGGCGGCTCGGCCACAACTTCCGCGTCATCGCCCACGTGGTGACGGCCGAGGTGGAGGACGCCGTGCGCGTGCTGGTCAGCGCCCTCTTCCGCGATGACGGGACGTGGTCGGCGTTCGTGGTGGAGGACGGGACGGCGCGGCTCGTCCCCCTCGGGATCGGCGCCCGCAACGAGCGCCTTGCAGAGGTGCTCTCCGGCCTCGAGGCCGGCGACGTCGTCGTCACCCACCCGGGCGACGCTGTGGCTGAGGGGGTGAGGGTGGAGCCGCGCCGGATCGCGCCTGTGCGGTGACCTCGTGCCGCCTTGCCGGGGGCGGCGTCAGGGGAGTGCGGGGGTCCTGCCCGCCCCGGCCTTCTTTTTGCGGGAGCGGCGGAGCGCACGGATCGCCGGGGCGCGGTCGCGCTTGCGCCAGTATCGGGCGATGATCGTGATGAGCGTCTGCTCGCTGATGGCCGTCGTCTCGAGGAGATGGTCGACTGCGGCCGTCTGTGCCGGCCCGATGGAATCGCCGATCTGCGGCGCCAGCTCCGGTACGAGCGCGGCGAGGTGCGCCACCAGTGCCGCGTCGTGGCGCTCGAGCACGTGCTCGATCCCGCCGTCCTCCGTCCACGGCGCGTCGGCGAGGTCGATCTCCGGCACGTCCGGCACGTCCGGCACGGCGAGGCCGAGGTCCGGGAACTCGGCGTCGAGCGCGTCCATGTTCTCACGGTTCGCCCGGACGATGGCCGACAGGGCGGGTTCGGAGAGCCTCAGCCGGTTGCCGACCCGCGCCTGTGCGTTGAGCTGGTTGAAGAAGGCGACGAGGGCCTGGCTCACCGCGTGGATCTGGCCGTCGCACACCCCGCGGGCGGTCCTGCGCAGGCGCTGGAGGACGATGGCCTGTTCGGCCGTCATGGAGGAGTTGAGCTGGCACGACGGGAGCGCCACGGGCTGTCCGGTCTGCCGGCAAAGCCAGCCGCCGAAGTCGGCCACCACGTCGCCCCCCTCGAGCCTTGCCGGATCGAACGGCCGCAGGGTGAAGCTGCCCTCCCCGGACGCCGCCTTCCACCGGCCGAGGGCCGGGACGTTGGGGCGGACGAACCTTTCCGGCGGGATGATGGAGGCATAGCGTCTCAGCCGCTGCTGCATGAGCGACAGGTAGTGGTCGTGCGGCGCCCTGACGAAGGCGATGACGTCGGCCCGCGTCACCTGCGGGGCGATCTCGCGGACGAGCTCGAGGAACCGCGTCGGACCGAGGTGGAGGAATCCTTCCGACGACAGGACGAGGCGGGATGCGCCGCGGGCAGCCTCGCGCATGTCGTCCACCGCCTGCATCACCTTTTCGGGGATGCGGTAGGACTTGTCCTCCACGAGGGAGAGGAGGGCGTTCTGGTTGATGTCGCCTTCGGCCACCGGGTAGGTGAGATCGAGACCGGCGAGGATGTCGCGGCTTTCCGTCAGCGCCGTCTGGATCGACGTGCTGCCGCACCTGCCGGCACCGATGTGGGCCAGGATCTCTGCCATCGGGGACCTCCTTCGACGACCGGCCGCCCATCCCGTGGCGACGCCGCACTGTGTTGGCCGAAGCCGAAGCCGGAGCCGAGCCGGCGGGTCGGGCCGACGTCCGCCCCGCCGCAAGGTCTACCAGATGAGGACCGTCCGCGTCTGTGCTCTGCCGGTCTTGCCCTACCGCGTCGGGAGGCGGAATGCAGCCCCGCCCGCGGCACAGCCGGACCCTCGCGGGGCGGCGTTCCGGCATGGAGTGTTCCGGCATGGAGCGTTCCGGCACGGGGAGAGATGGGTGCCCGCCCGGCGGGCGAGTTCGGTGATCTCGTCGCGGCGATGGATCACGTCAGCCGTCCGGCGGCTCTCGATGTCGCCGAGGACGGCGACGGTCCGCGGCCGCTCGTGATCCCTCCGGCGGCCGGGATGTTCGCGACCCCGGGGCCTGCCGCCGCGGCGACGAGCGCCACGGCGACGAGGATCACGCGCCTCGCGCGCCGCCGTCACACGGCGACGGGGGCGCCCTGGGGCAGGACGATGCAGCGCGAACCGTTGGGGACGCGGTCGTGGAGGTCGATCACGTCCTGGTTGAGGAGGCGCACGCAGCCCGAGGACACGGCGCGGCCGATGCTCCAGGGCTCGTTGGTTCCGTGCAGGCGGTAGAGCGTGTCCACGCCGTTCTGGAACAGGTAGAGTGCGCGGGCGCCGAGAGGGTTCTCGAGGCCCGGCTCCATCCCGTTGCGGTACTTCTCGAGCTCGGGCTCGCGGGCGATCATCTCTGCCGGCGGCGTCCAGGTGGGCCACTCGCGCTTGAACGGGATCACGGCCTCGCCGCTCCAGTCGAAGCCCTCGCGGCCGACGCCGATGCCGTAGCGGATGGCGCGCCCGCCGTCCTGCACGAGGTAGAGAAAGCGCGAATCGGGGTGGACGACGATGGTGCCCGGACGGGCGCCGGTCGGATCGTCCACCACCTGGCGCCAGTAGAGCGGGTCGATGGGCCTCAGATCCACAGCCGGCACGGGGAAGCGCTCGTTCGGAAGTGCGGCGTACATCTGCCGGTAGTGCTCGGGGATCGGCACAGGCTGGCGCACGGGGGCGGCCACCGGCTGATAGCCGATGGGCTGCTGGCTCTGGCAGCCGGCGAGGGCGAGGGCGCCCGCGCCGGCGATGAAGCCGCGGCGGGAGAGGGTCATCGTGCGCCCCCCATGGCCTTGCGCCGGAGCGTGGCGAGGGCGGGCGGGGCGGGATGGCCGGTCGCATCGACCGCGCCGTGGTACGCAACTGTCATCAGCGGCATGTCTCGTGCCTCGTTTCCGTCGAACCCGCCGCCGCCGCGCCGGGTCAGGTGCAAGGGCGTAGCGGCCGGGCCGTTAAAATTTGTGGAAAAGCCGGAAGGGTGCATGCACCGTAACGCGGCGCGACGCCCAAAGGTGCCGGGAACGCCATCGTCCGCGTGGCACCTCGCCCGTCATGGGGCACCATGGCAACCATAATGCCCCCGGCTGTGGCGAGGGGTGCGCGGGGCCCAAGCGAGGCCGGCCAGCGAATCAGTGTTCCGGCGGCGGCGTCTCGGCCGCCGGCTCCTCGCCGGTGAGCGCGGGGGATGCATCGTTGCGATAGACGCGCCGGGCAGGGCCGGGTCCGCCGCGGACGGACGCCGTCGCGGCGATGGCGACCGAGCAGGGGGCGGCCGCGATGCACGTGCCTGCGCTGCCGACCGCGTCGACGCAGCCGGAGCACGAGGGGTGCTCTAGGGACAGGGCGGCCGCCTGCGCCGGCGCCCCGGCGACGAAAGCCAGCGCCGGCGACGGCGCGACGACCGCGAGCGCCGCCGCGAGGAGGCAGAGGATGGCGACGAGCCGGACCATGTCCCTCAGGTGCGGCAGGCGTGCGCGGGGGTCAACGGCCCATGCGCCGGCGGGCCGTCACGAGTGCGCGAGGCGTCGGGTAACGGCGGGCAGGATTGCCACACTCGCCGATTCGGCGGGGTCGCGTCGCCGGGGTGCGGCCGGCGACGCGCCGGGTCCCGTCTTGCCGTCGTGCATGAAGCCCCGACGCGACGTCGGCGCTTCATGCGCTCCGTGTCAGAAGGCGACGCGGTCCGCGCCCTTGAGGTTCAGCATGGTGCGCGCCTCGTCCGGCGTCGCGATCTGGAGGCCGAGGCCCTCGATGATGCCGCGGGCGATGCGCACCTGCTCTGCGTTGCTCTCGGCGAGACGTCCCGGCCCCGCCCAGAGCGAATCCTCGAGACCGACACGCACGTTGCCGCCCATGGCCGCCGCGATGGCCGCCACCCTCATCTGGTTTCGGCCCGCACCCAGCACGGACCAGTGATAGTCCCCGCCGAAAAGGCGGTCGGCCGTGCGGCGCATGTGGAGGACGTCCTCTGGGTGGGCGCCGATGCCGCCGAGGATGCCGAACACGCTCTGGACGAACAGCGGCGGCTCGATCACCTTGCGGTCGACGAAGTGGGCGAGCGTGTAGAGGTGGCCGATGTCGTAGCACTCCACCTCGAAGCGGGTGCCGTTCTCGCGGCAGGTGTTCAGGATGTGCTCGATGTCCGCGAAGGTGTTCTTGAAGATGCGCTCGCGCGAGCCCTCGAGATAGGGCCGCTCCCAGTCGTTTCTGAACTCCCTGAAGCGCTCCAGCATCGGATAGAGGCCGAAGTTCATCGTGCCCATGTTGAGGCTCGCCACCTCGGGCTTGAAGTGGGCGGCTGGAACGAGGCGCTCCTCCACGGTCATCGTCGGCGCGCCGCCGGTGGTGATGTTGATGACGCACGCCGCGCGCTGCTTGATGACCTTGAGGAAAGGCTCGAACGCCTCGGGGCTCTGGTCCGGCCGCCCGTCCGACGGGTTCCTCGCGTGGAGGTGCACGATGGCCGCGCCCGCCTCGGAGGCGCCGATGGCGGCGTCGGCGATCTCCTCGGCGGTGACGGGCAGGTGCGGCGACATGGACGGGGTGTGGATCCCGCCCGTGACGGCGCAGGTGATGATGACCTTCCGTGGCATTCGTGTCCTCCTCAGGATCGTTTCGTCTGTTCCCGGCGGTGGGCCGCGAGCGCGGCGAGGCGCCTGTCTCGTTCCTCGGTGCGGCGGTGGTGCTCCTCGGGGGCGGGTGCGGGTCCCCATGCGGCGACCACCTTCGCCATCGCCTCGTCGGACCACGCCGCGGCGCCCGCCGACTGCGCGGCGACGCCCGCGAGAAGCCTGCCGTAGCGGGCGCAGTAGTCCGCGACGCCGCCCGGCGCGTTGAGCTCGATCGCCTGGAAGGGGCCGAGGAAGGACCAGCGCAGGCCGAGGCCGTCCGAGATCGTCCTGTCGAGGTCCTGCGGTGTCACGTAGCCCTTCGCCACGAGGTCGAAGGCCTCCGTCAGGAGGGCCGCCTGGAGGCGGTTCAGGATGAAGCCGTCGATCTCCTTCAGGACGGAGACGGGAGCCGAGCCGATCCCCTCGAAGGTGGCGCGGGTGGTGGCGACCACCTCGGGCAGGGTCCAGGGCGCCGGGGCGATCTCCACCACCGGGAGGAGGTGGGGCGGGTTCGCGGGGTGGGCGACGATGCAGCGGTGGCGCCCAGCGAGCCCTTCCGACAGGAGCGAGCAGCGAAATCCGGACGTGGAGCTCGCGATCACCGCGTCGGGTGCCGTCACCCCGTCAAGGGCCGCGAAGATCTCGCGCTTCAGGTCGAGCTTCTCCGGCGCGTTCTCCTGGACGTGGCGCGCGCCGTCCACCACCGCCTCGAGCGAGGGCGCGAGGGCGATGCGCGAGAAGGCCGCCGCCGCGTCGTCGCAGAGGCCGTTGGCCTCGAGGTTGAGGAGGCCCTCCCGGCAGGCGGCGAGGGAGGCTTCGGCGGCTCCCTCCACGGGATCGAAGAGGGCGACCTCCCAGCCGGAGCGGGCGAAGACCATGGCCCACGACCGCCCGATGAGCCCGGCCCCCACGATCGCGACCCTGTTCGACATGCCATCTCCTCCGCCCCGGCGATTCGGTTGCCGGACCGAGGCATAGCATCTCGTCGCGGCCGGGTCGCGCGGGCGTTCGCAGGGGGCACGCGGCCGCGTCGCCCTTCGCCGGACGCGCCTTCCGGTCAGGCCGGATCGACCTGATCGGTCGGGCATCGCGCCGGCCGTGGATGGAGCGCGTCCTCGACCGCTGAACCCGGTCAGGATCGGGCGGTTCGTGCTCTATGGTGAGGCGGCGCCGGACCGATCCGGCGCGGAACACGAAAAGGGGAGGCGAATGGATCTCGGGATCGAGGGGCTGAGGGTGATCATCACCGCCGGCGCGTCCGGCATAGGGCTTCAGACGGCGCGGGCGTTCGTGGAGGAGGGGGCGAAGGTGCACGTGTGCGACATCGACGAGGCGGCGATCGAGCGCCTCGGGCAGAGCGACCCCGCCATCGGCCGCACGGTCTGCGACGTCGCCGACCGGAACGAGGTCGGGCGGCTCTTCGAGGAGGCGATCGGCTGGCTCGGCGGGCTCGACGTCCTCGTGAACAATGCGGGCATCGCCGGGCCGACCGAGCCCGTGGACAAGATCGACCCCGCCGAGTGGGACCGCTGCGTCGACGTCTGCCTCACGTCGCAGTTCAACTGCACCCGCCTTGCCGTGGAGCACCTGAAGAAGAGCGACAACGCCTCCATCATCAACCTGTCGTCGGCGGCGGGAAAGCTCGGCTTCGCGCTGCGCACGCCTTACGCTGCGGCCAAGTGGGGCGTCATCGGCTTCACGAAGTCGCTCGCGGTGGAGCTCGGCCCCTTCGGCATCCGCGCCAACGCCATCCTGCCCGGCGTCGTGGAGGGGGAACGGATCCAGAGGGTGTTCGAGGGGAAGGCGCGCGCCCGCAACATCTCCGTCGCGGAGGTGGAGGCTGAGGCCCTCTCGCGCGTGTCGATGCGCACCATGGTGACGGCGCGCCAGCTCGCCGACCAGATCCTTTTCCTGTGCTCGCCGCGCGGCAGGACGATTTCCGGGCAGGCGGTGTCGGTCTGCGGGGACATCCAGATGCTCGTCTGAGGCGGATGTGCGGGCCGGAGGCGCGCCGGCGTCGGACCCCGGCGAGGGCCGCGAAGGCGCGTGCGCGCCCCGGTTTTCCCGCCCGCGACCGTTCCCTGCCCATTCCGCCGGTTGTCATCAGACTGTAACGAAAGGCCGGTACCGGCCGCGCAGTCGCTCGGGCTGCGCGGCGCAGACTGACCGCGGGCCGGAGCCAGAGGGAGAGACGCATGAAGACTTTCGTCAGCGCGATCGCGCTCGCCGCGCTCGTCGCCACACCCGCCCTTGCCGAGTTCAAGCTCGACGATCGCTACACCGACGCCGACGGCGACCTCGTGGCGGACATCCCGTCCGATCCGTCCGAGCTCATCGACCCCGACACGCTGATCTTCGCCTACACCCCGGTCGAGGACCCGGCGGTCTACCGCGACGTGTGGACCGGCTTCCTCGAGCACATGGAGGAGGTCACGGGCAAGGAAGTGCAGTTCTTCCCGGTCCAGTCAAACGCCGCGCAGCTCGAGGCGATGCGCGCCGGCCGCCTCCACGTGACGGGCTTCAACACGGGCTCGAACCCCATCGCGGTCGCCTGCGCCGGCTTCCGCCCGTTCGCCATGATGGCGGCCCTCGACGGCTCCTTCGGCTACGAGATGGAGATCATCACCCATCCGAACTCCGGCATCGAGAGCGTCGAGGACATCAAGGGCGGTCAGCTCGCCTTCACCTCGCAGACGTCGAACTCCGGCTTCAAGGCGCCGTCCGCGCTGCTGAAGTCCGAGTTCGGCATGGAGGCCGAGACCGACTTCGAGCCCCTCTTCTCCGGCTCGCACGACAACTCGATCCTCGGCGTCGCGAACGAGGACTACCCGGCCGCCTCCATCGCGAACTCGGTCAAGTCGCGCATGATCGCCCGCGAGGTGGTCTCCGAGGACCAGCTCGTCACGATCTACCAGTCGCAGACCTTCCCGACCACCGGCTACGGCGTCGTCTACAACCTGACGCCGGAGCTGCAGGAGAAGATCAGGGAAGCCTTCTTCTCGTTCGAGTGGGAGGGTTCGGCCCTCGCGGAGGAATTCGGCAGGAGCGGCGAGGAGCAGTTCATCCCGATCACCTTCCAGGAGGACTGGGCGATCATCCGTCAGATCGACGAGGCCAACGGCGTCGTCTACGACTGCTGAGTGAACTTGCCGCCGGTCCGGCGCGAAGCTGGCCGGCGGCTGCCGACTTGACGGCGGGGGCGAGGGGCGCGAGAGCCTTTCGCCCTCAGCGTTCGAACGGGTGCGAACAGGAAAGGCGAGACGGCTTGCTGCGAATCGAGGCACTGACACAGACCTATCGCACCGGTGACAAGGCGCTCGTGGACGTCGACCTCGAGGTGCCATCGGGACAGATCGTCGGGCTCATCGGCCCTTCGGGCGCCGGAAAGTCGACGCTCATCCGCTGCATCAACCGCCTCGTGGAGCCGACGAGGGGCCGCGTCTTCCTCAAGGATCTCGAGATCACGGCGCTCTCGCGCGGATCCTTGAAGCGGGCGCGGCGCCGCATCGGGATGATCTTCCAGGAATACGCCCTCGTGGAGCGGCTGACGGTGATGGAGAACGTCCTCTCCGGCCGCCTCGGCTACGTCTCCTTCTGGCGCTCGTTCACGCGCCGCTATCCCCTCGCCGACATCGAGAACGCCTTCCGCCTCCTCGACCGTGTCGGCCTTGCCGACCAGGCGGACAAGCGGGCGGACGCGCTGTCCGGCGGCCAGCGCCAGCGCGTCGGCATCGCCCGCGCCCTCGAGCAGGACCCGGACCTTCTCCTCGTCGACGAGCCGACGGCCTCCCTCGACCCCAAGACGAGCCGCCAGATCATGCGCCTCATCGTGGAGATCTGCCGCGAGCGCGAGCTTCCGGCCATCATCAACATCCACGATGTCGTCCTCGCCCAGGCCTTCGCCGACCGCATCGTCGGGCTGCGCGCCGGCCGCATCGTGTTCGACGGGCCGCCGGCCGAGCTCGACACGGCGGCGCTGACGACGATCTACGGCGAGGAGGACTGGGCGGCGATGAAGAGGAAGGCGGACGAGGACGCCGCCGACGACCGCGCCGCGCTCGCCCCGGCCGACGCCAAGCTCGCCGCGAGCGGCTGATGAGCGTTTCTCCGGCCCTCTCGCTCCGGGCGCGGGCGCGCGCCTGGCGCCGCCCGCCGATCCTCATCCAGAGCCCGGCGTGGCGCTATGCCATCTACGTCGGCCTTCTCGCCTACCTCGTCCTCGCCGTCGGCTCGGTGGAGGTGGACCTCGAGCGCATCGGGCGCGGCCTCGACCGCGGCTGGCGCTTCATCCAGGGCTTCATGCCCCCCGACTTCACGACCCGCTGGACCGACATCCGCGACGGGCTGATCGAGAGCCTCACCATGACGGTGACGTCCACCGTCGTCGGCATCATCATCTCGGTCCCCATCGGGATCGGCGCGGCGCGCAACGTGGCGCCGCTCCCGGTCTACCTCGTCTGCCGCGCCATCATCGCCGTGTCGCGCTCCTTCCAGGAGGTGATCATCGCGATCCTCTTCGTCGCGATGTTCGGCTTCGGCCCTCTCGCTGGCTTCCTCACGCTCTCCTTCGCCACCATCGGCTTCCTCGCCAAGCTCCTCGCGGAGGACATCGAGGACATCGACGAGGGGCAGGTGGAGGCCGTGCGCTCCACCGGGGCGGGGTGGTGGCAGGTGGTGAACTACGCCATCCAGCCGCAGGTGATGCCGCGCCTCATCGGCCTCTCCCTCTACAGGCTCGACATCAACTTCCGCGAATCGGCCGTCATCGGCATCGTCGGCGCGGGCGGCATCGGCGCCACGCTCGACACCTCCCTCAACCGCTACGACTACGATTCGGCCGCGGCCGTACTCGTCGTCATCATCGTGATCGTCATGATCACGGAATATTCGTCGTCCTCCGTGCGCAAGTGGGTGCAGTGATGGTGTCCACCGTCTCGCCGGCCGGCAACCGCGTATGGCAGCACAGGACCCCGCGCGCCCGTCTTCTCCTGTGGGCCGGCTGGCTCGCCCTCGTGGCGCTCTTCGTCTTCTGCTGGCAGGTGATGACGAAGGATACCATCTGGGCCTTCGTCTGGGACGCGCCCACGCAGGCGGCCGACATCGCGGAGAGGATGTTCCCGCCCCGCTGGTCCTACATGGACGAGCTCTGGCTGCCGCTCTGGGACACCATCAACATCGCGAGCCTCGGCACCATCCTCGGCATCGTCTTCGCCGTGCCGATCGCCTTCCTCGCCGCGCGCAACACGACGCCGAGCGCCACGATCGTGCGGCCGATCGCGCTCCTGATCATCGTGGCGTCGCGCTCCATCAACTCGCTGATCTGGGCGCTGCTCCTCGTCTCCATCATCGGGCCCGGCCTCCTCGCCGGCATCATCGCCATCGGGCTGCGCTCCATCGGCTTCGTCGGAAAGCTCCTCTACGAGGCCATCGAGGAGATCGACGAACGCCAGGTGGAGGCGGTCCGCGCCACCGGGGCGAGCGGCGCGCAGGTCATCGACCAGGCGATCGTGCCGCAGATCCTGCCGGCCTTCTTCGGCATCACCGTGTTCCGCTGGGATATCAACATCCGCGAGTCGACCATCCTCGGCCTCGTCGGCGCGGGTGGCATCGGCCTCCAGCTCCAGGCCTCGCTCAACGTCCTCGCCTGGCCGCAGGTGATCGTGATCTTCATCGCGATCCTCGTGACGGTGATCGTCAGCGAGTGGGTCTCGGCGAAGGTGCGCGAGGCGGTGATCTGAGAGCGGGCGCGGGCGGCGAGGGGAGGGCGCCGCGTCAGGCGGCGGCACCCTGCCGCGCGACGCGCCGCGAGGCCGCCACCTGGAGGACGATGGCGAGCGTCACGAGGCCGGCCCCGGCGAGATCGGTCCACAGCCCCGGCTTGATGAGCACGAAGGCCGCCGAGATCAGGATCAGCCGCTCCACGATGCTCGCCCGCGTGATGAGGTAGCCGATCATCCCCGCCGCGAGGCAGATGACCCCCACCGTCGCCGTGATGAAGCTCGTCACGATGGTGGGCCACGTGCCGATGAGGAGGATCGACGGGCCGAACACGAACATGAAGGGGATGATGTAGCCCGTGGCGCCGAGGCGAAGCGCCGCGAAGCCTGTCTCCCACAGGCCGCCCCGCGAGATGCCGTTGGCGGCATAGACCGCCATCGCCACGGGCGGCGTCAGCGCGGAGAGGATGGCGTAGTAGAAGACGAACATGTGCGCCGCCTCCACGGCCACGCCGAGCTTGACCAGCGCGGGAACGAGGAGGGCGACCTGCACGATGTAGGCCGGCGTCGTCGGCATCCCCATGCCGAGGATGATGCCGGCGATCATGGTGAGGATCAGCGCCAGCACCAGCGAGTTCTGCGAGACGGCGATGACGATCTGCGTGAACTCGGTGCCGAGGTTCGTCAGCGTGATGACGCCGACCACGATGCCGGCGCAGGCGCACGCGAGCGCCACCGCGACGGAGTTGACGGCACCCGTGATCAGCCCGTCCGTCAGCGTCGTGAGGCGGATCTCCGAGCGCGTCGACTTCCTGAGGAGCGCGGTCGGGATGACCGAGACGATGCCCGCGAGCGCCGCGAGGGGCGCGGAGAACCCGGACAGCAGGGTGCCGATGATGATGACGAGCGGCAGGAAGAGGTGGCCGCGCTCGAGGAGGACCTCGCCAAGCCTGGGGAGCTCGGAGCGCGGCAGCCCCGTCATCCCCGTGCGCTTCGCCTCGAAGTGGACCGCGGCGAAGAGGGCGAGATAGTAGAGGAGCGCCGGGCCGAGCGCGAAGGCCGCCACCTCGAGGTAGGAGATCCCGAGGAACTCGGCCATCACGAAGGCGGCAGCGCCCATGATGGGCGGCATGATCTGCCCGCCCGTGGAGGCGACGGCCTCGACGGCGCCCGCGAAGCCGCGCCTGTAGCCGATGCGCTGCATGAGCGGGATCGTGAAGACGCCCGTCGTCATCACGTTGGCGACAGCGCTGCCGGAGACCGAGCCGAAGAGGCCGGAGGTCACGCACGCCACCTTCGCAGGCCCGCCGGCGGCGTGGCCGGTGAGGCTCATGGCGAAGTCCATGAACAGGCGGCCGGCGCCCGACCGCTCCACCAGGGCGCCGAAGATGATGAAGAGGACGATGTAGGTGGCCGAGACACCGAGCGGGATGCCGAAGATCCCTTCGGTCGTCATGTAGAGCTGGTCGAGCACCATCTGGAGCCCGAAATCTTCCCACAGGAGCGCGTAGGCGAGGAACAGCGCGGCCGTCACGGGAAGCGCCCAGCCGACGGCGCGGCGCGTCGCCTCGAGGATGAGGACGACGGCCAGCGTGCCGAAGACGAAGTCTGGCGTCGTGAGGTCGTCGACGTAGTAGAAGCGGTTGACGATGTAGTCGTAGACGAAGATCGGGTAGCAGGCCGCGCCGAGGGCGAGCGTCAGGAGGACGAGGTCGAGGATCGTCGGATTCTTCCCCGGCGCGCGCCCGCCGCCACCGAGCGGCAGCATGAGGAAGGCGAGCGCGAGGACGAATGCGAGATGGACCGCGCGGAAGATCTGCGCGTCCGGCGGCCCGAAGAACGCGACGTAGAGGTGATAACACGACATCGCGAGGGCGACCGCTGAGATCGCCGCGGCACCCCAGTTCCGGGTGAGGCTTGCCAGCATGGGGTGTCCTTCGCCGGACGGTCCGGACGCGGCGCCGTCGCCGCGCCCGGAAGTGGGCCGGGTCAGCTCGCGCCGTGCTCGGCGTAGAAGCGGACGGCGCCCTCGTGCATCGGCACGCCGATGTCGCGGCCCATGACCTCGGGCGTGATGCCGCGCATGGCGCTCGCGATGGCGGCGAGGTCGTCGCGGCCCTCGTACATGGCCGTGAGGATGTCGTGGACGAGGTCGGCATCCATCGAGCAGCTCGCGATGACGTGGGTCGCGTAGCCGATGGTGTTCACGTCCTCGTCCTGTCCGGGATAGCTGCCGGCGGGGATGACGATGGACTGGTAGCCCGGATTCATCTCCTGCATCTTCGCCAGATGCTCGCCCTCGATGGGGACGACCGTGATGTCCCGCGCGGAGGCGAGGTCCATGACGGAGCCGGCCGGAACCGTGGTGCCGAGCGTGAAGAAGTCGGCGTTGCCGTCCTTCATGAGGGACACGGCGTCGGTGTAGGAGCCGAAGTTCACGCGCGGAAGATCGTCGTAGGTGAGGTCCTGCGTGGCGAGGAGGTGCGCCGTGATCGCCTCGGCGGTGTTGCCGCGCGGCTGGACGGCGGCGGCCTTGCCGGAGAGGTCGTCGGGCGACTGGATGTCGGCGCTCGCGAGGGCGATCACCTGGAAATATTGCGGGTAGAGCGTCGCGATGTTGCACACGTCGGTCGCCTCCCCCTCGAACGGCGGGTTGCCCTCGATGGCGTCGACCGTGGAGACGGAGTTGGCGAAGCCCATGTGCGCCTTGCCCTGCTCCACGGCCTTCACGTTGGCGATGCCGGCGCCCGGCAGCACCTGGACGCGCGCGCCGTCGACGGCGTTCTCCACGAGGTTCTGGATGGCGCCGCCGAGCGGGTACCACGAGCCGCCCTGCGGGCCGGTCATGAGGCGAATGGTCTCGGCCGAGGCGGGGGCGGCGATGCCGGCGGTGAGCGCGGCTGCGATGACGAAGGTTGCCTTCACGGGTATCTCCTCCCTTGGGTGTGGTTGCCGGCGGCCTTCGCGCGTGCCGCTCGTAGGGCCACACTCTGCAAAAGGTCGCATCCGGAAACAAGCGCTTCCGCAGTGCCCGCGTGACGGCACGGGCGGGGAGCGGCTACACGACACGCCGTTCGCAACCGCAGGAAGGGCCACGCGATGATCGACCTCTACACCTGGGGGACGCCCAACGGGCGCAAGGTCTCCATCATGCTGGAAGAGGTGGGGCTCCCCTACGCGGTGCATCCCGTCAACATCACGAAGGACGAGCAGTTCGATCCCGCCTTCCTCAGGGTCTCGCCGAACAACAGGATCCCGGCCATCGTGGACGGCGACAACGGGATGGCGCTCATGGAGTCGGGCGCGATCCTCCTCTACCTCGCGGAGAAGACAGGGATTCTCATGCCCGCGGAGGCCGAGGCGCGCTGGCGTGCGGTGGAGTGGCTCATGTGGCAGATGGGCGGCTTCGGCCCGATGCTGGGGCAGACGCACCACTTCCACCGCTTCAACAGGGGCAAGGCCGACTACGCGGAGGAGCGCTTCCTGAAGGAGACGCAGCGCCTCTACGGCGTCCTCGACAGGCGGCTCGGCGAGGTGGAGTTTCTCGCGGGCGACTATTCCGTCGCGGACGTCGCCACCTGGCCCTGGGCGTCCCGCTTCGAGTGGCACGGAGTCGATCTTTCGCACTTTCCCAACGTGCGCCGCTGGTATCTCGCGATCGCCGGCCGCGAGGCTGTCCGTCGCGGCTACAGCGTTCCTGCCGCGCAGGACATCCCGATGCCGGCCTGACCGGCCGCGCCGCGAGCGGATGGTCGGAAACCGCCCATGGAAAGACCCGGCTGTCCGACGGGGCTGCCGCAACGTTGTTCATTCGCAAGCGCGCTCCGGCTCGGGGGCCGGCGCCGCGGCCTGCCGGAGCCCAATCGCTGGCGGGACCGGGGCCCGCCGGAGGCCGTTCGGCCTCGCCTCCACCCGCCGCCGCCCGGAAGCGCCGCCGTTCCGCCGTCCTGCCGCGCACGCGCGCAGACGGGCTGCGCACGGGGCGGCGCTTCCCGAGTGGCCGCGGCCTGCGGTAGCCGCGGGTCAGGCGCTCGCGCGGGCCTCGGCGATGGCGCGCCAGACGATCTCGGGCGTCGCGGGCATGTCGATGTGCCGCACGCCGGCGGGGGCGAGGGCGTCCATCAGGGCGTTCATGACGCTCGTGATGGACCCCGCGCAGCCCGATTCGCCGACACCCTTGGCGCCGAGCGGGTTGGTGGTCGCGGGCGTCGGGCGGTGGAGGACCTCGAACATCGGCACGTCGTCCGCCCGCGGCATCGCGTAGTCCACGAAGGAGCCCGAAAGGAGCTGCCCGTCCTCGTCGTAGACGGTGCGCTCCATCAGCGCCTGGCCGATCCCCTGCACCACGCCGCCGTGGCACTGCCCCTCGAGGAGGAGCGGGTTGATGACGGTGCCGATGTCGTTGACCATCGTGTAGCGCACCACCTCGACGACGCCCGTGTCGGGGTCGATCTCGAGCTCGGTGACGTGGCAGCCGTTGGGAAAGGCGACGCCGGCCTCCTCGGTCACCAGAGAGACGTCGAGTGTCGGGGGAACATCCGGCGGAAGGTCGGCGTCGCGCACCGCCTCGGCGAGGTCGAGGAGGCTAATTCCCCTGTCGGTCCCGACGACGGTGAAGCGGCCGGCCGCGAACTCGATGTCGCCCGCGTCCGCCTCGAGGACGTGGCCGGCGAGCTGGCGGCCGCGCTCGATCACCTCCTCGCTCGCCTTCAGCGCCGCCGTCCCCGAGGCGATGACCGAGCGCGAGCCGCCGGTCCCGCCGCCGAAGAGGAGGCTGTCGCTGTCGCCCTGGAGGAGGCGGATGCGGTCGAAGGGAATGCCGAGGCGGGAGCCGAGGATCTGCGCGAACGTCGTCGTGTGGCCCTGCCCGTAGTCGAGGGTGCCGGTGATGAATGTGACGGTGCCGTCCGCCTCGAAGCGCACGCCGCCCATCTCCTTCGTCGCCGCCGCGGTCGCCTCGAGGTAGCAGCCTATGCCGAGGCCGCGCAGCCTGCCGCGCGTCTTCGCCTCGGCGCGCCGCGCCTCGAAGTCCGCGGCGTCGGCGGCCCGGAGCGCCTCGTCCATCAGGGCGGTGAAGTCGCCGGCGTCGTAGGTCATGCCGGACTGGGCGGTGTAGGGGAGCTCGTCCGGCCGGATCTGGTTGATGCGGCGCAGCGTCACCCGGTCGATGCCGCAGACGCGGGCCATCTCGTCGACGAGGCGCTCGGTGATGTAGTTGCCCGCCTGTCGCCCGGCGCCGCGATAGGCGCCGACGGGGCTCTTGTTGGTGACGAGGCAGCGCACCGACACCTCGAGGCACGGCAGGCGGTACATGCTGCACGCGTTGATCACGATGTTGCGCGTCGCCGGCATCATGCCGACGGGGGTGAGCCAGGCGCCCATGTCGCCGAAGCCGTCGATGCGCAGCGCGAGGAAGCGCCCCTCGGCGTCGACGGCGAGCTCTGCGTGGTAGCGCGTCGCCCGGCCGTGGTTGTCGGACAGGAAGCTCGGCGTGCGCTCCTCGAGCCACTTCACGGGGCGGCCGAGTTCGCGGGCGGCGTGAAGGGCCGCGATCTGCTCGGGGAAGGGGTGGATGCGCATGCCGAAGGAACCGCCCACGTGGCCCGTGCGCACCGTCACGAGGTCCGGCTCGATCCCCATCACCTGCGCGATCCCGCCCTTGAGGCCATAGACGCCCTGGGAGGGCGTGTGCAGCGTGAAGTGGCCTGTGGCGGCGTCGTGGAGGGCGAGGCAGGCGCGCAGCTCCAGCGGGTTGATGACGACCCGCGGGTCGTCGACGGTCACGCGCGCGACGTGGGCCGCCTTCGCGAACGCCTCGCGCGTCGCCGCCTCGTCGCCGTGGTGGAAGTCGAGGACGAGGTTGCCCGGCACCTCGTCGTGGAGCTGCGGGGCATCGGGCGCCGCCGCCGCCTCCACGTCGACGATCGCGGGCAGGATGTCGATGTCCACCTCCACCGCCTCGGCGGCGTCCCTGGCGAGCGCGGCGGTCTCCGCGGCGATCACGGCGACCGGCTCGCCGGCGAAGCGCACGCGGTCGACGGCGAGGGGAAAGCGGTTCGTCTGCCGGAAGGGCGTGCCGTCGCGGTTCCTGAAGGGGAGGGCGCTCGCCGTCCAGGTGTAGCCGGCGGCCTTGAGGTCCGCCCCCGTCCAGGCGCCGACCACGCCCTCGAGCCCGAGCGCGGGGGAGACGTCGACCTTGCGCAGGACGCCGTGCGCGACGGGGCTCCTCACGATGGCGAGGTGGATCTGCCCGTCCGCGTTGAGATCGTCCGTGAAGCGGCCCTCGCCGCGGACCAGCACGGGATCCTCCGTGCGCGGGACGGGCTGACCGATGCCGAATCGGCCGACGTCGAAGGAGGCCTGGTCAGGCTTCTGTGTCATGGTGCCACGGGATGCTGGCTGCGGGAGGGGTGAGGAGGAAAGGCTACGGCAGGCCGCGCGCCCTGTCGAGGATGCCCCTCGCGCGGCAGGGGAAAGATGCGTGTGGCGGGTTGACGGCTCGGGAACGCGCCGGCCCGCCCGCCCGTTGATCGAGCGCGACGGGGCTTCGTGACGGGGCTTCGTGACTGGGCTTCGTGATGGGTCTTCGTGACTGGGGCATGGATCGATGGCCGCGAGGGCGACCTGGAAGGGCACGATGAAGCTCGGCGAGCTCGCCTTTCCCGTGGCGCTCTACGCCGCCGCCACCACGTCGCGCCGCATCTCCTTCCACGTCCTCAACCGCGCGACGGGAAACCGGGTCGAACGGCAGTACGTGGACGAGGAGACCGGCGCGCCGGTGGAGAAGGACGCGCAGGTGAAGGGCTACGAGGTCGGGCCGGACAGCTACGTGGTCCTGACGCCCGCGGAGATCGCCGCCGCCACCCCCGCCAGCGACAAGACTCTGTCCATCGAGGCCTTCGTCCCCTGCTGCGAGGTGGAGACGGTCTACTTCGACAGGCCCTACTTCATCGCGCCGGCGGACGCTGCATTCGCCGATTCGTTCGCTGTGGTGCGGGAGGGGATGCGGCGCCGTAAGGTGGCGGCGGTCGCCCGAGCGGTCCTCTTCCGCCGCGTGCGCACGGTGATGCTGCGGGCGCAGGGTCCCGGTCTCGTCGCCCACACCCTCAACTTCGATCACGAGGTCCGCTCCGCCGCCGAGACCTTCGACGACATCCCCGACGTGAAGATCGAGGGGGAGATGCTGAACCTTGCAAGGCACATCATCGAGACGAAGTCCGGCTCCTTCGACCCCGCGACCTTCGACGACCGCTACGACGATGCCGTCGCCGAGCTCGTGAAGGCGAAGATGGAGGGGCGAAAGATCAGGGCGCCGAAGCCCGCGAAGGAGGGGAAGGTCACGAGCCTCATGGACGCGCTGCGCCAGAGCGCGAAGGCCGCTGGCGGCGACGGTGCCGCCAGGCGCGCGCGCAGGAAGCCGGCGTCCGCCTCGAGCGGGCCCGGCAAGCCCACGGCGGCGCAAAGGCGCAAGGCGGGCTAGGGTGGGCCTCGAGACCTATCAGGGCAAGCGCGACTTTGGCGCGACGCCCGAGCCGCGAGGCAAGGTCGGCGGCTCGAAGGGGGGCGACAGCTACTTCATCCAGAAGCACGCCGCCCGCCGCCTCCACTACGACCTCAGGCTGGAGCTGGACGGCGTCCTCCTCAGCTGGGCGGTCACCCGCGGGCCGAGCCTCGTCCCCGGCGACAAGCGCCTCGCCGTGCGGACGGAGGACCACCCCCTCGACTACGGCGACTTCGAGGGGACAATCCCGAAGGGCGAGTACGGCGGCGGCACGGTCATCCTGTGGGACCGCGGCCGCTGGAAGCCCCACGGCGATCCGCGCAAGGGCCTTGCCAAGGGCCACCTCGAGTTCGAGATCGACGGGGAGAAGCTCGGCGGCCGCTGGCATCTGGTGCGCATGGCGAAGAAGGCGCGGGAGAAGCGGGAGAACTGGCTCCTCATCAAGGGCGACGACGACTTCGCCCGTGAGGAGGGCGCTGCCGAGATCGTCGACGAGCTGCCGCGCTCGGTGAAGACCGGCCGCCTCGTGGAGGACGTCGCCGGGGAGGCGCCCGGCTGGTCCTCCAGGACCGGCCGCATCGACGGCGACGGTCAGGCGGCGGCGCCGAAGGCGGACACGCCGGCGCTTCCGAAGGAGGCCGCGAAGGCGGGTTTTCCGGGCTTTGTCGCCCCGGCTCTCGCGACCCTGCGCCCGAAGCCGCCGAAGGCCGGCACGTGGATCCACGAGATCAAGTTCGACGGTTACCGCGTCCAGTCCCACGTGCTGAACGGCCGCGCAAGGCTCTTCACCCGCAGCGGGCACGACTGGACCGCGCGGTTCGGCGAGGCGATCCCGGCCGCCCTCGGCAGCCTTCCCGTCCGCGAGGCGATCATCGACGGCGAGCTCGTCGTGGAGGGCGGCAACGGCGCGTCGGACTTCTCCCGTCTCCAGGCCGACCTCGGCGAGGGGCGGACGGACCGTCTCGTCTACTACGCCTTCGACCTCCTCCACCTCGACGGGCACGACCTGAGGCCAGCGCCGCAGATGGCGCGCAAGGAGGCGCTGGAGGCGCTCCTCGCAGGCGCCCCGCCGGTCTTGAGGGTGAGCGCCCACGTGGAGGAAGAGGGGGAGCTCGTCCTGCGCCACGCCTGCCGCATGAGCCTCGAGGGCGTCGTCTCGAAGGACAGGAACGCGCCCTACCGCTCCGGCCGCACGAAATCGTGGATCAAGTCGAAGTGTTCGCAGCGGCAGGAGTTCGTGGTGGCGGGCTTCGTGCCGTCCACCACCTCCTCGAAGGCGGTGGGCTCGCTCGTCCTCGGCACCTGGGAGAAGGGGCGTCTCGTCCACGCGGGCCGCGTCGGCACCGGCTTCTCCCAGAAGGCCGCGGCGGACCTCTTCGCCCGCCTCGACCCGTTGAGGCGCAAGACGAGCCCGTTCGCGCAGAAGCTGTCGGCGGAGGAGGCGCGCGGCGTCGTCTTCGTCAGCCCCGACCTCGTCGCCGAGGTGGAGTTCCGCGCCTGGACGGCGGACCGCGTGGTGCGCCACGCATCGTTTCGGGGCCTCAGGGAGGACCGCGATCCGAAGGAGGTCACGCGCGAGAACGGCGCGGCGGTGGGCGCCGCGGAGGACAGGCCGCGCCCCCCCGTCCGCCTCACCCATCCCGACAGGATCTACTGGAAGGATGCCGGCGTCACGAAGGAGGGGCTCGCCGACTACTATGTGCAGGTCTGGCCCAGGATGGCGCCGTTCGCGGTTGGCCGCCCCCTCGCCCTGGTGCGCTGCCCCGGCGGCGTCGACGGTCAGTGCTTCTTCCAGAAGCATGCCTGGCGCGGGCAGTCCGCCGAGATCCTGAAGGTCCACGATCCGAAGGACGATTCGGACCAGCCGATCGTCGCCATCGACGGGCTGCCGGGGCTCCTCGGCCTCGTCCAGGGCGGCGTCCTCGAGATCCATCCCTGGGGCGCCACCCTCGCCGACCTCGAGCGGCCCGACATGATCACCATGGACCTCGACCCCGGCCCCGGCGTCGATTGGGCGGAGGTGATCGCCGCCGCCCGCGAGGTGCGCGAGCGGCTCGCCGAGGCGGGCCTCGAGAGTTTCGTGAAGACGTCCGGCGGCAAGGGCCTGCACGTTGTGGCCCCGCTCGTCCCGCGGGCACAGTGGCCGGAGGTGAAGGCCTTCGCCAAGTCTATCGCCGACGCCATGGCGGCCGACGATCCGGACCGCTTCGTCGCCACCGTCACGAAGGCGAAGCGCAAGGGCAAGACGCTGGTGGACTACCTGCGCAACGGTCGCGGCGCCACGGCGGTCGCGGCGTACTCCACCCGCGCCCGGCCGGGCGCCGCGGTCTCGATGCCGCTCGCCTGGGACGAGCTCACCGAAGCGATCGGGCCGGACTACTTCACCGTCGCCAACGCGCCGACCCGCATCTCGTCTACCGACGACCCGTGGGAGGATTTCCGCCGGGCTGCGCGCCCGCTCGGCGGAAAGGGACGGAAGACACGGAAGACACGGAAGGCGGCCTGATCAGCCGCGCCTCTTCCCGCCCTTCTCCTGGGCGATGGACTTCTTAAGGGCGTCCATGATGTTGACGACGTTGCCCGGGGGCTCTGGCGGCTCCTCCGCGCGCTTCGGCGCCTTCGCCTTTCCCCCCTTCTTCCGCTTCGACGCGATCAGCGTCTTGAGGTTCTCCTGCACGGGGTCGGACACCATCGACGGGTCCCAGGGCCGCGACCGCTCGTCGATCACCGTCTCCACCAGCGCGACGAGCTTCGGATCGGCCTCGGGCGCGGCCGCCTCGCCGAACACCTCCTCCGGCGCGCGCACCTCGTCCCCGTAGCGCAGCGTCCACAGGAGGATGCCCTTGCCGCAGGGCTGGAGCATCACGGCCCGCTCGCGCCGGCCGAGCACCAGGCGCGAGATGCCGACGGTCCCCGTCGCGCCCATCGCCTCCCGGATCACCGCGAACGCCTCCTCGCCCACGGCGTCGTCGGGCATGAGGTAGTAGGGCGTGTCGTACCAGATCCACGCGATGCTGTCGGAGGGGACGAACTCCTCGATGTCGATGGTGCGGGTGCTCTTCAGGCCGACCGCCTCGAGCTCCTCGTCCTCCACGACGACGTGCCTGTCCTTCTCCACCTCGTAGCCCTTCACCTCGTCCTCGTCCGCCACAGGCTCGCCTGTGCCCGCGTCCACGTAGCGGCTGCGCACGCGGTGGCCCGTCTCGGCGTTGATGGTGTGGAAGCGCACCTTCTCGCGCTCGGAGGTGGCGGGCGTGAGGGCGACGGGGCAGGTGACGAGCGAGAGCTTCAGGTAGCCCTTCCAGCTGGGGCGCGGCGCCATCGGCGTTCCTCCTTGCCTCCTCGTCTCCTCGCCTCGACCACAACGTGGCGAGGCCGCCGACGGTTCAGGCGCCCGCCTGTCGGCGAGGCGGCCCGAGGCGCGCTCGCGACAGGAGCCCCGCGGCGGGCGCTTCGCGACAGGATTCGGCACGGCGGCGGACGCTTCGCGACAGGAACCGCACGGCGGCGGCGGGCCGGCGCGGCGACGGATCGTCCGCGCCCGCATGACGTGGTGGGCGCTCAGGCAGCCCGGCGCGCGCTCCGCAGCACGAGCGCGAGGCTGCCGGCCGCGACGATGAGGAGGCAGGCAAGGCTCATGGGGTCGGTGAGGAAGACCACCGGGTCGCCGCGGGAGAAGAGAAGCGTGCGCCTCACGTACTCCTCGAGGGCGGGGCCGAGGATGAAGCCGAGCACCACCGGCGTCGGCTCGAGCCCGAGGCGCACCAGGAGCCAGCCGAACGCCCCGAACAGCAGCATCAACCACACGTCGAACAGGGACCCGTTCACCGACCACACGCCGATCAGCGCGAGCACGACGATGACGGGGACGAGCTTGCGGAACGGCACCCCGAGAAGGAGCGCCCACACCCCCGCGAGCGGCAGGTTGAGGACGACGAGGATGAGGTTGCCGACGACGAGACTCGCGACGAGGGCGGCGAAGATGTCGGGGTGGGCGGTGACGAAGCCGGGACCGGGCGCGATGCCGTGAATCATCAGCGCTCCGGCGAGGACGGCGATCACGGGATTGCCCGGGATGCCGAAGGTGAGGAGGGGGACGAGCGCGCTCTGGGCGGAGGCGTTGTTGGCCGCTTCCGGCGCCGCGACGCCGGCGATGGCCCCCTCTCCGAGGGGCCTGTCGGGGGTCCTGAAGGCGCGCTCGAGCCCGCGTGCCGCGAGCGCGGACATGACGGTGGTGACGCCCGGCACGATGCCGAGGAGCGCGCCCACCACCGAGCCGCGCACGCTCGGTGCCGCGGCGGCCGCGATGTCCCGCCGCGTCGGCCATGGCCAGCCCACTGGCGCGATCCGCTCGGGCCGCGTCCCCGTCTCGAGGGTGCGGATGAGCTCGGCGATGCCGAAGAGGCCCATGACGAGGGGGATGAAGCCGATCCCGTCGGAGAGCTCCGGGATGCCGAGGGTGAAGCGCGGGCGGCCGCCGCCCGAATCGGTTCCGATGAGGCCGAGGCAGGCGCCGAGGAGGATCAGCGTCAGCGCGGCGAGCTTCGGCCCGGGAGCGATCACGGCGGCGGCAAAGAGCCCGAGCGCGATGAGCCCCGCGAGCCCGGCCGGAGACACGAGGAGCGAGAACTCTGCCACGGGTCGCGCTGCGAAGGCGATGAAGGCGGCCGTCAGCAGCCCCGCCACGAGGGAGGCGAGCGCCGCGACGGCGATGGCCGGCCCCGCGCGGCCAGCGAGCGCCAGGCGATGGCCGTCGATGGCGGTGACGATGCCCGACGCCTCGCCCGGCAGGTTGAGGAGGATCGCCGTGGTCGATGAGCCGTACTGCGCGCCGTAGTAGATGGCCGCCAGCATCACGAGCGCGCCTGCCGGCTCGATCTGGAAGGTGAGGGGGAGGAGGAGGGCGAGCGTCGCCGCGGGACCGATCCCCGGCAGGACGCCGACGAAGGTGCCGACGAGCGCGCCCAGAAGGCACCAAAGAAGGATCTCGGGCGTGAGGGCGGCCGCGAACGAGGCGACTGCCGCGACGAGTGCTTCCATTCAGAAGGGGCTCCACGGGAAGATGCGCGTCGTCGGCGGCAGGAAGAAGGTGCCGATGGCGAGCGCGAGCGCTCCGCCCGTGGCGGCGGAGAGGGCGACGGGGACGGGCGCCCGCTCGCCCGCGCCGACGGCCGCGAGCGCCGCCGCCACGGCCGCCGAGCCGACGAGGCCGACGGTCGGCACCAGCGCGAGGAAGAGCGCGACGGAGCCGAGGAGGGCGATGCCCGGCAGGAGTCGCGCGTGCCCGGCGTCCGGCGCCGGCGTGTTCCCCGCCGCGGCACGGCGCGGTGCGCGGGACGCCGACACGAGCGCGACCGAGAGCCACAGGAGCGACGTCGCGACGACTCCCGCCGACAGCCACTGGGCGAAGAGCCCCGGGCCGATGCGGTCCGCGACGAACGCCGGCTGCGTCTGCGCGAGCGCCGACAGCGCGAGGCCCGCGAGGAGGAGGACGAGCGGCCCGGCGATGGCGCTCCGCCGCGACGGGTCTTGCGGTGGTGAACTCAAGAGGCGGTCTCCAGGATCAGGATTGAGAACTATTCCAATTCAGGAATACTCGGTCGGTCGGAATATTTCCAGATCGTGCGGTGAAGTTCAAGCACGCTTGACAGCATAGACAAGACAAAGCATCTCGACACCGAGTTTATTACACAGAGGCCGAGCGGCGATCTTCGCCGCCGCGCCGCGCTTCCATGGAGGATGACACCGATGATCACCAGGCGCACGTTCGTGGGCGGCGCGCTCGCGACCCCGTTCCTCATGTCCACCGGTCTTAGCGCGCGGGCGGCCGACTGGCCGTCCGTGAAGCCGATCCGCCTCGTGGTGGCCTCGGGCGCCGGCGGCAACGCGGACGTCGTGGCGCGCATCGTCTCCGCCGAGCTCGAGCCGATCATCGGCCAGCGCATCCTCGTGGAGAATCTCGGCGCCGCCTCGGGCATGCAGGCGACCGAGGAGGTGAGCCGCGCCGAGCCCGACGGCTACACCCTCCTCGTCGGCACGTCATCGCAGCTCGTCCACAACATCGCCCTGTTCGAGCCGCTCCCCGTCGACATCACCGCGACCCTGAGGGGCGTCGCGATGATGAACGAGGTGCCGATGATCATGTGCGTCAACAACGAGGACCCGGCCGAGGACCTCGAGGGTATGATCGCGCGCATCACCGCCGATCCCGACGCCTTCCAGTACGGCTCGGGCCCCGCCGGAACGACGACCCACATCACCGGCGCCCTCTTCCTCGACAGGATCGGCGCGCCTCAGGTGGTCCACGTTCCCTATCCGAAGAGCGGCGAGGCGATGCGCGACCTCATCGCCGGGCGCCTCAGCTTCGTGTTCGACCCCTCGCTGACGGGCGTCACGCAGGTGCGCGAGGGCGCGGTGCGCGCGCTCGGCGTCGCGGCGCCCGAGCGCCTCGCTTCGGCGGCTGACATTCCGACCATGTCCGAGGCGGGCCTTCCCGACTTCGTCTCGCAGACCTGGAACACCATCGCCGCGCCGTCGGAGACGCCGGACGAGATCGTCACGGCGATCAACGAGGCCGTCGACGGCGTCGTCCAGTCGGCGGCGGTGCGGGACCGCCTCGTGGAGCTCGGCTCCATCGTCCCGGCGGCGATGACCCCGGCGGAGGTGGACGCCTACTATGCGCAGCAGCGCGAGGTGTGGATCCCCGTCGTGCGCGACACCGGAGCGCGGCGCAGCGCCGGCTGACGGCACCGCCCGCCGGGAAGAGGCTTGCGGCCGGTCGAGGAGACCGGCCGACCGCAGCGGGTGCTCGTGCAGAGGATGCTCGGGCGGCGCGTGCTCGGGCGGCGCGTGCTCGGGCGGCGCGTGCAGACGGGCGGAGACTGGCGGAAACGGGGGCGGCGGGCGGCGGCGCGCGCCGTCCCGACCTCGATTGGCTACGGGGCGCTCCCCGGCCGGTCCCGTCAGCCCGCGGCCGCCGCGGGGAGCGCCGGATCCTTCGCATCCGCAGGCACGATGCAGCGCGCCCAGCGGCTCGCGCCACCCCGCCAGACGGGGATCGGCCCCGTGGCGCAGCGCGCCTCGGCATGGCGGCAGCGGGGAGAGAAGGCGCAGCCCACAGGCGGCTCGTGGAGCGCCGGAGGGGCGCCCGGGATCGCGTCGAGCCGCGAGCCGGGCGTGGCGCCCACGAGGTTCGCCGCGAGGAGGCCGTGGGTATAGGGATGGCGCGCGTCGCGGATCACCTCGCGCACCGATCCCGTCTCCACGAAGGCGCCGGCGTACATGACAGCGATGCGGTCGGACACTTCCACCGCGACCCCGATGTCGTGGGTGACGAAGATCACCCCCATGTCGAGCTCGCGCTGCAGCTCCCTGAGGAGAAGAAGGATCTGGATCTGCACCGTCGCGTCGAGCGCCGTGGTGGGCTCGTCGGCCAGCAGCAGCTTCGGCCGGCAGGCGAGGGCGAGCGCGATCATCGCGCGCTGGCGCATGCCGCCCGACATCTCGTGCGGGTAGCTTTGCAGGCGCCGGGCGGCGGATGGGATGCGCACGCGCTCCAGCATCTGGAGCGCGCGCTTCATGGCCTCCGCCCGGCTCGTCCCCTCGTGGCGCACCACCGCCTCGGCGATCTGGTCGCCGACGGTGTAGACGGGGTCGAGGGCGAGCGCGGGATCCTGGAAGATCATCGAGGCGACGCCGCCGCGATAGTCGGCGAGCGCCCGGCCGGAGAGCTTCAGGACGTCCCTGCCGTCCACGTGGACGCCGCCCGTGATGTCCGTCCGCTTCTCGGGGAGGAGGCGGAGCAGCGTCTTGAGGGTGACGCTCTTGCCGGAGCCCGATTCGCCGAGGATGCCGAGCACCTCGCCCGGCGCGAGGCGGAAGGAGACGCCGTTCACGGCATAGACGTCCTTCGCGCCGCGAAAGCGGACCGAAAGGTTCTCCACGTCGACGAGGGGGGTCATGCTGCGTCTCGCTCCTCGCTCAGGAGATGGCATGCGGCCGTGTGCCCGGTTCCGACGGCGAAGGCCTTCGGCGCGACGGCGGAGCACGGCGCGAAGGCGTGGGCGCAGCGGGTGTGGAAGCGGCAGCCCGGCGGGGGGTCGATGGGGCTCGGCGGATCCCCCGCGAGCGGCGCCGCCTCAGTCCGCCTGTCGGGGTCCATGGAGGGCATGGCGGCGAGGAGGGCGGCCGTGTAGGGGTGGCGCGGGTTCGCGTAGAGGCTTTCCGCGGGGCCGATCTCCGCCACCTCGCCGAGGTACATGACCATCACGCGGTCCGACACGTGGCGGACGACGTTGAGGTCGTGGGAGATGAACACGTAGGTGAGGCCTCGCTCCGCCCGAAGGTCGAGGAGGAGGTTGAGGACCTGCGCCTCCACGGACTTGTCGAGCGCCGACACCGCCTCGTCGAGGACGATCACCTTCGGCGAGAAGGCGAGCGCGCGGGCGATGTTGACGCGCTGGCGCTGTCCGCCGGAGATCTCGTGCGGGTAGCGCCCAGCGAAGCGCGCGGGCGCGAGGCCGACGCGCTCGAGAAGGTCCCGCGCGAGCCGCCGCGCCTCGCCAGCTTCCATGCCGTGGACCTGCGGGCCGAAGGCGACGGCATCCTCCATGGTGAGGCGCGGGTTCAGCGAGGCGTAGGAGTCCTGGAACACCATCTGCACCTGCCGCCGGAACTCGCGCAGGGAGAGGTCCTTGCCGACCGTGCGCCCCTCGAAGCGGACCGTGCCCGCGTCCGGCTTGAGGAGGTGGACGAGAAGCCTCGCGGTGGTGGACTTCCCGCAGCCCGATTCGCCGACGACGCCCAGCGTCTCGCCGCGCATCACCTGAAGGTCGATCCCGTCGACGGCGCGCACCACCTTCCTGCCGAACATCCCCCCGCCCGCGGAGAAATGCTTCGCGAGGCCCGAGACCTCCAGGATGGGATCGCTCACTGCTTCACGTCCATGGCCGACCTCAGCCCGTCCGACAGGAGGTTGAAGGAGATGGAGGTAAGGAAGATCATCACGCCCGGCAGCGCCGCGAGCCAGGGCTCGACGTAGATGGCGTTGCGCAGTGTGTTGAGCATGAGGCCCCACTCGGCCTCGGGCGGGCGGACGCCGAGGCCGAGGAAGGAGAGGCCTGCGGCGAGGATCATCGACACCGAGATGAGGCTGGTGGCGTAGACGAAGATCGGCCCCAGCACGTTTCCGAGGACGTGGACGCGCACGATGGTGAAGGACGAGGCCCCGCTCGCCCGCGCAGCGTCCACGTACTCGAGCTGCCGCACGCCCGTCGTCACGCTCTCCGCCACGCGCGCGATGGGCGGGATGAAGACGACCGTGAGCGACAGGAGCCCGTTCACGATGCCGGCCCCGAGCGCCCCCGAGAGGGCGATGGCGAGGAGGACGGACGGGAAGGCGTAGAACACGTCGAGGACGCGCATCGTGATGGTGTTCACCCACCCGCCCACGTAGCCCGCGACGATGCCGATGGTGCCGCCGATGACGAACGCGATGAGGACCGGCGTCACGCCCATGAAGAGGGAGAGGCGGGCGCCGTGGATGAGGCGGGAGAGCATGTCCCGCCCGAGCTCGTCGGCGCCGAGCGGGTAGCCGGGCGTCCCGATGGGGGAGAGGCGGGAGAACATGCGGCCCTGGTTGGGGTCGGCCGGGGCGAGCCAAGGTGCGAAGACGGCCATCAGGACGAGGCCGAGGGCGACTGTGGCTGCGATCAGCGCGATGGGGTCGCGCAGGAAGCGGCGGCCGACGGAGGACCAGTAGCCGGGCGACTTCTCGATGGTGGCGAGGGCGCGGATGTCGTCCGATGAGGCGATGGCCACGGGTCAGCTCCGCTTGAGGCGCGGGTCGAGCGCCGTCTGCGCCACGTCCACCACGAGGTTGAGGACCACGAAGAAGAGGGCGAGCACCAGGATCGTGCCCTGGAGGAGCGGCAGGTCCCGCTGGAAGATCGCCTGTCCGAGGAGGAAGCCTGTGCCGGGCCAGGAGAACACCGTCTCGATGAGGATCGACCCGCCGAGGAGATAGCCGAGCTGGAGGCCCATGACGGCGAGCGCGGTCGGCGCCGCGTTCTTCACGATGTGGGCGAGGACACCCCGGTCGAGGAGGCCCTTCGCGCGCAGCCCGGTCACGAACTCCTGGGCGAGGATGTCGGCCACGAGGGCGCGGACCGTGCGAGCGACGATGCCCATGGGGATCACCGACATGGTGACGGCGGGCAGGATCAGGTGGCGGATGTGCGCCCAGTCCCACGCCCAGGAGGAGGAGCCGAGCGGCCCCGCGCCGGTGGCGGGCAGCCAGCCGAGCTGGACGGAGAAGATGATGACGAGGACCATGCCGAGCCAGTAGTGCGGCACCGAGACGCCGGCGACGGCGATCATGGACGCGAGCTTGTCGATCCAGGTGCCCTGGAAGTAGCCCGCGACGAAGCCGAACAGGGAGCCGAGCACGAAGCCGATGACGGTGGCGACTGCGGCGAGCATCAGCGTGTTGCCGACGGCGCGGAACACCTCCTCCGCCACCGGGCGCCCGGTCGCGATGGAGGTGCCGAGGTCGCCCTCCAGCGCGCGCGTCAGCCAGATGAGGAACTGCTCGTGGTAGGGCCTGTCGAAGCCGTAGAGCACCATCAGCCGGTTCTGGAGCTCGACGGAGGCGTCCGGCGGCAGGACCGAGACCAGCGGGTCGCCCGGCGAGATGTGGACGAGCGCGAAGCAGACGAGCGCGACGCCCAGCATGATGGGCAGCGTGTAGACGATGCGCTTGGCCGAGTAGAGGAGCATCGGGCTTCCCTCCGGAGGGGGCCGGCGCCCCGGGGAGGCGCCGGCGGGGCGGATCAGTCCGCGATGGTCATCGGGGCGATGTCGATGAACCAGCTCTTAGGCTGGACGACGCCGCCGACGCGCGGGTGCATGGCGCGCGGGCCGACGTCGTGCGCGATCCAGACGAACGGCGCCTCCTCGACGATGCGCTTGTGGAGGCGGGCGAGTGCCGCGTCACGGCCGGCGTCGTCGAAGGTGGTGCGGGCGTCGGCGATCAGCGCGTCGAACTCCTCGTTGCCGAAATGGCCCCAGTTGTTCGACACCGGCGGGAAGGTCTCGGTCGACACGAAGCGGACCATGGCGAAGAACGGGTCCATGGTGGCGAAGGACACGTTGATGGCGTTCGCACCGCGCGCCGTCTCGTCCATGGCGCCGCGCCGCCAGTTGGTGAACAGCGTGTTCCACTCGATGACGTCGAGCTCCACGTCGAAGAAGCACTCGGCGAGCGCCTGCTGGACGTACTCGTTCATCGGGATCGGCTGCATCTGGCCAGACCCGGAGGCGGACGTCTGCACCTTCACGCTGAGCGGGTTGTCGGCGGACCAGCCGGCCTCCTCCATGAGCGCGCGGGCGGCGTCCGGGTCGTAGCGGATGTCGAACTCGGGATCGCCCCACCAGGGGTGGTCCGGCGGCACCGAGCCCTTCGGGATGCCCATGTAGCCGCCGAGGAAGGACTGGAGCTCCTCGCGGTTGATGCAAAGGTTCGCCGCGTGGCGCACGCGCCTGTCGAGCCAGGGCGAGCCCTCCACGAACGAGAGCTGCCACGGCCACACGTGCGGCTGCGGGTTCGCGTAGATCTCGAAGCCCTGGCTCTCGATCCGGGGGATCGCGTCGGGTGCCGGCGCCTCGATCCAGTCTGCCTGGCCCGAGAGGAGGGCGGCGGTGCGGGCGTTCGCGTCGGGCAGCGGCAGGAGGACGACGCGGTCGATGGTCGGCGTGCGCTCGGGATCCCAGTAGTCGGGGTTGCGCACCATCTCGAAGCGCTCGCGCGGCACGAAGCGGTCGCCCATGAAGGGGCCGGTGCCGGACGGGTCGGCCGCGAAATCGGTCCAGGCCTCGGCGGCGCGCTCGGCCGGGTCGGCGATGTCGGAAAGCGCGTCGTACTTCGCCTGCCAGTGGGCGGGCGAGGCCATGAAGAGGTTGGTGAGGTTGAGCGGCAGGAAGCTGTCCGGCTGCGAGGTGGTGAGCTCCACCGTCAGGGCGTCGATGGCGCGCGCGGACCGCAGCGTCGGCATGCGCGAGACGGTGACGCCGATCTGGTCGGGCGCGTAGTGCGGCGCGTCCTCGTCGAGCACCTTCTCCACGTTCCAGACCACAGCGTCGGCGTCGAACGGCGAGCCGTCGTGGAAGGTGACTCCCTCGCGCAGATTGAAGATCCACTTCGTCTGGTCGTCCGGATCGACGGACCAGGAGGTGGCAAGGCCCGGGACGACGACGCTCGGCTCCGTCTCGGACGAGAGGTCCCAGTGGGTGAGGGCGTCGTACATGGGGATGCCTGTGAAGCGGTTCCCCTCGAAGCCCTGGTCCGGCTGCCCGGACGTGCGGGGGATGTCCGCGGCGGTCATGCCGATCGTCAGCACCTTCTCGGCGGCGGCGGGTCCTGCCGTGCCGAGGGCGATGGCGAGGGCGACGGCCGCGCTCGCGTGCCGCAACCTGTGGAAATTCATGGGTGTCGCTCTGCTCCTGTGTCGGCTTCTTCCGTGGGCGCGCGACTGTCTCGCGGGCCGCGCCGCCTCGTCGGAAAGCAATCGCCATGCCACCGGGAACGGACGCCCGCTGTGGCGACGGGCTCGCGGGGACTGCGCGGCAGCGCGCCGCGGCCGGGCGGCGGCCGTTCCTCGCGCGCGTGGGACCCGTCGACGGCCGCCGCCGGAACGTCGACGCCGGCCCCGACATTGCCGCCCCGATGTTCAGGGGAGCCGCGTCCCGGGCAGGGGCCGTGGCGGCGTTTGCGGCCAGCGTGCCTGTGGGGGCGCGGAGGTGAGGGAGGAGCGCAGCGCGATGGCTTGGCTCAGCGCTCCGGATGGAGGAGGCGCAGCATCTCCACGAGGCGCTCGTCGCGGGTGCGGCGGAGGGCGGCGTCGTCCCGCCCACCCTTCGCCTCCTCGACGCCGTCCACAAGCGCGGCCCGGACCTCCGGCGTGAGCGGCGTGTGGCCGAGCGTGTCCCACCAGCTCTCGATAGGTCCGCCGAGATGGTCGAGGAAATGGGCCATCCCGCCCTCGCCGCCGCCAAGGTGGAACGTGAGGTGCGGCCCCATAATCGCCCAGCGCAGGCCCGGCCCGTCGGAGATCGCCGCGTCCACGTCCCCGACGCTCGCGACGCCTTCCGCGACGAGGTGCACAGCCTCCCGCCAGAGCGCCACCTGGAGGCGGTTCGAGACGTGGCCGGGGACCTCCTTGCGCACGTGGATCGGGCGCTTGCCGACGCGGCGGTAGAAGTCGATGGCCCACGCGACCGCGGCCGGATCGGTCCGCTCGCCGCCGACCACCTCCACGAGGGGGATGAGGTGGGGCGGGTTGAACGGATGGCCGACCACGAGCCGCCCGGGGTGGGCCATCACCGACTGGAGGCGCGAGGGCGTGAAGCCGGAGGTGGAGGAGGCGATCACGCGGTCCGCCGGCAGCGCCCCGTCGAGCCGCTCGAGGAGGGGGAGCTTCACCTCCGCCTTCTCCGGAGCGCTCTCCTGGACGAAGCCCGCACCTTGCACGGCCTCCTCGAGCTCGGTGGAGAGCGTGACGCGGGAGAGGGCCTCCTCGCGCGGCTCGGTGGCGACGCCAAGGGCGATGAGCGAGGGCCAGGCCTCCTCCACGATGCGGCGCACGGTGGCACTCGCCGACGGCGAGGGGTCCCAGCCGCGCACATGGAAGCCGCGGGCGAGGAACCATGCGGCCCACGATGCGCCGATGGTTCCGCACCCGACGAGGGCGACCGTGTCGACCCGTGAGACGTCCGCAAGTGGCATCGGAAGCTCCGAGGGAAGGCCGGGCGCCTCTGCGCCGAGGCTCACAGATAGGTGGATGACAGGAGCGACTCGGCGCCGCGGGCGAGGAGGTCCCGGCTCTCGCCCGACAGGACCATGCGCCCGTTCCTGAGCACGTGGCCGTAGTCGGTGACCTTGAGCGCCATCGCCGCCATCTGCTCGGCGATGATCACCGTCGTGCCCGACTCCCGCGCGTAGGCGGAGATGAAGTCGTAGATCTGCGTGACGATGATCGGCGCGAGGCCGAGCGAGGGCTCGTCGAGGAGGAGGTAGCGCGGGTTGCGAATGGTGGCGCAGGAGAGGATCGCCATCTGCTGCTGCCCGCCCGAGAGGAGGCCGGCGCGCACCCTCGCCTTCTCCTTCAGGATCGGAAAGCGGTCGTAGATGGCCGCGCGCGCTGTGGCGTAGGCCGGCGTGCGGGCGCCGAATGACCAGGCGAGCTCGAGGTTCTCCTCCACCGTGAGCTGCTTGAAGATGCGCCGCCCCTCCATGGCGTGGGAGAGCCCCATCCGTGCCCGCTTCTCGGCGGAGAGCTGGGCGATGCTCT
>Ga0076929_100509_pt1 | contig 32039 bp, 30 predicted proteins | sample HotLakConUCCSL28_FD_87104 | JGI IMG/M metagenome (GOLD analysis project Ga0076929, IMG submission 87104) | Hypersaline microbial mat communities from Hot Lake, Washington, USA - Hot Lake Consortium UCC-SL28 (version 3) (version 3) | ecosystem: Environmental > Aquatic > Thermal springs > Hot...
CTCGGTGGTCGCCGTAGCATTAAAAGAAAAAAGGTCGAGGCCGAAGCCGAATTCCTCGAGGAGGATGATCTCGAACCGCACGCCCGCCTCACCGGCCGCGGGCGGCAGGGCGAAGGCGCCGACGAGGGCGTTCGCCGCAGCATAAAGCCGCGGGTGCGGGTCGCGCTCCGGCAGGAATGCGAGGAGGGATGCCATGGAGGCGAGGCCGAACGCGCCCCAGGCGCTGTCCATGACGGTTCCGGCCCGCGCCTCGAGGAGCTCCAGCGACAGCGTGCCGAGCTGGTCGTCGAGCCGCGCGCGCCAGGTGGCCTCGACCCGGTTGCCGGGCTGGAGGAGGGCCCGCATCTCCTTCGACCGCGCGCCCCGCACGAGGCCGGCCGCCCGTCCCTGCGAGGGGGTCAGCACCTCGACGATCTTGGAGCTCTCCCCCAACGGTCGCGCCGACAGGATGACCGCCTCGTCACGCCACTCCACGCCGCCTCACCCGTTCCTGGCCGTCTTCGTCCGGGGACGCGACGTTCCACCGCGTGCGCGCAGCAGACCCGGTCTGACGGAGCGCGTGCCCCTCGGGAGGCGCCCGCCCCGGTGCCCGCCGCCGCCATGAAATGCGCGATCGTTGCGGAAGGCGCCTCTGCGGCGACGGCTTGTCCGACGAACCTCCGGTCACCGCACAAGCTCCAGTTCCTCGCAATCACGCGCTTTCCGGGCGACGGACCGCACACGCTCCGCCCGGAAGCGCCCCTAGTCGGGCGATTTGGGTTCGCGCGGCATCGCCATCGTCCTTCGGTGAAAGCGGAGGCCCTGAGGCTTCTTCTCGAACACGACGACGCTGTCGTAGACGCATATGCTCCGCGTCGCGGCCGTGAAGTCGCTGATCGGCAGCTCACCATCGGTGTGAACGGCGTTGAGATCGTCGAGCCTGTCCTTCACGAACTCCATGAAGCTCCCGTCCTGCCCGACACCTCCGCCGAACTTCTTCCAGTAGCATGCGTGAAGATCTTCGATGAAATAGACGCCATTCGGATGAATTTTGTCGTACAGGAAATCGAATGAGGCGCGAATATCCGCATTCCGATGACTTCCGTCGTCGAGGACGATATCGATCCGCGGGTACTTTTCGACGATCTCCGAAAGGACCTTCTCGTCGCTCTGGCTCCCGATGATGACATCGACGCCTTCACCAGCGTACCGCATGCATTCCGGCTTGATATCGAGCCCGATTATCTGAGCCCCCTCGCCAAAATACTCCTTCCACATCCAGAGAGATCCGCCCCCGGACACGCCGATCTTCAGCATCACCGGCGACTTGCCGACGAAACGTTGAAAGTGCATCTCGTAGATATCGAAGTAGTGGGCCCACTTGTGGAGCCTCAGACCACCGTTATTCAAAAAATATTTGTGAAGAAAGCCTTCATGCACAGTTTCGTTCTCCCGTTGCAGATGTCGCCGGCCGGCGCTTCTCGCCATCGGCTCCGAACGTTCGCCCCGGCGGCACGAGAGGCGCATGCTGCCGGGCCGACCGCATCATGACTGCGGCGAAGGCGGAGGATCAGTCACCCTTGCAGCCATCCTCGCGCATGGGAAGCCCGCGCACGGAATTCACCGGGAGTAGTCGAGCCCCATCTCCCGGTAACGCTCGGGGTCGTCCGCCCAGCGGGGGCGCACCTTCACGAACAGGAAGAGATGGACCGGGACGCCAGCCATCTTCGCGATCTCGTCGCGCGCGGCCATGGAGATGGCGCGGATGGTGCGGCCCTTCTCGCCGAGGACGATCTTCTTCTGCCCCTCCCGCTCCACGAAGATCGCCTGCTCGATCCGGGCGGAGCCGTCGCGAAGGGTCTTCCAGGTCTCCGTCTCCACGGTCGCCGAGTAGGGGAGCTCGTCGTGGAGGCGGAGCGTCAGCTGCTCGCGGGTGATCTCCGCGGCGAGCTGGCGCTGGGGAAGGTCCGAGATCTGGTCGGGCGGGTAGAGCCAGGGGCCGGGCGGCACGGATCCGGCGAGGTGGCGCTTCAGGTCAAAGACGCCGTCGCCGCGCTGGGCGGAGAGCATGAAGGTGGCGTCGAAGTGGGTGGCCTCGTTGGCGCTCGCGGCGAGCTTCAGGAGCGAGGGCGGGTCGACGAGGTCGATCTTCGTCAGGATCAGCGTCTTCGGCAGGCGCACGTCGGTCAGCTTCTCGAGGATCTCGGCGTTCTGGTCGTCGATGCCGCGGCGGGCGTCGACGAGGAGGCAGACGCGGTCGGCGTCGTAGGCCGAGCTCCACGCGGTCCGCACCATCGCGCGGTCGAGACGGCGGCGGGGGGCGAAGATGCCGGGAGTGTCGACGAGGATCACCTGCGCGTCGCCCTCGAGGAAGATGCCTCGCACCACGGCGCGCGTCGTCTGCACCTTGTGGGTGACGATGGAGATCTTCGTGCCCACGAGGGCGTTGACGAGGGTGGACTTGCCAGCGTTCGGCGCGCCGATGAGGGCGACGAAGCCGCAGCGCCCGCCCGCTCCTGCGGGAAGATGGCCCGCTTCCTCGCTCATGCGTCTTCCCTGAACGTGTCGAGGGCGGCGCGGGCGGCCGCCTGCTCGGCCTCGCGCTTCGAGCCTCCGGAGCCGACCGCGAGGACACCGCCGCCCCCCACCACCTCGATGACGAAGTGGGGCCGGTGGTCCGGGCCGGTGCGCTCGCGCAGGCGATAGGTGGGCGGGGGATGGCCGTCGGCCTGGAGGCGCTCCTGCAGGGCGGTCTTCGCGTCGCGCGCCGGCTCCACGGCCCCCTCGATCAGGGGCTGCCAGACGCGCGCCACGACGGCCGCCGCCGCGTCGAACCCGCCGTCGAGATGGACCGCGGCGAGGGCGGCCTCGCAGGCGTCGGCGAGGATCGCCGTCTTGCGCCGCCCGCCGGCCATCGCCTCCGCGGGACCGAGGCGGAGCGCCTCGTCGATCCCGAGGGCGAGGGCGCGGTCGGCGCAGGTCTCGCGCCTGACGAGCGCGTTGAGGCGGCGTGCGAGATCGCCCTCCTCGGCGCCGGGAAAGCGCTCGTAGAGGATCGCCGCGATGGCGAGCCCCAGGACGCGGTCGCCGAGGAACTCGAGCCGCTGGTAGCTCTCGCCCCGCCCGCCTTCGTGAAGGCTCGCATGCATCATGGCCTTCTCCAGAAGGGAGCGGTCCCTGAAGGTGTGGCCGAGGGCCTCCTCGAGCCGCGCCAGGGGATCGCACGCGCGCCTCGCCATCGGCCTTGGCGCCTCAGAGGGTGTCGAAGATGCGGCCCCACCGGACCGCCCAGGGCCACTCCCACACCTGCCAGACCGGCGTCCCCTCGCGGATCGAGAAGAAAACCACCTCCGCACGGCCGACGAGGTTCTCGAACGGAACGAAGCCGACGAGCATCTGGTTGCGGCTGTCCATGGACCGGTCCCGGTTGTCGCCCATCATGAAGTAGTGGCCCGGCGGGACTGTGTAGACGTCCGTGTCGTCGTAGGGGCCGTTCTGCTCGCCGTCGAGCACCTCGTAGGAAACGCCGTTTGGCAGCGTCTCGCGGAAGCGCGCCGAGCGGATCTCGCGCCCGTTGAGGCCGATCTCCACGTAGTCGGAGATGCGCTCGCGCTCCACCGCCACGTCGTTGATGTAGACGATCCCGTCGCGCAGGTGGATCCTGTCGCCAGGCATGCCGATGATGCGCTTGATGTAGTCCGTCGCGTTATCACGCGGGAGCTTGAAGACGGCGATGTCCCCGCGCTCGGGCTCGGAGGCGAACACGCGCCCCTCGATCGGGACGATGCCGAACGGGAACGAGTAGCGGCTGTAGCCGTAGGCGTACTTCGACACGAAGAGGTAGTCGCCCACCAGCAGCGTGTCGATCATCGACCCCGACGGGATGTTGAATGGCTGGAACAGGAACGTCCTGATGACGAGAGCGATCAGGAGCGCCTGGAAGATGACCTTGATCGTTTCGTACAGACCGCCCTCGCGCTCCGCCGCCTTGTTCTTTGCCACGCTCATCACTACCCCTTGAGAAGACGCGCGGAAGGCGCCGGCCGCGGGCCCGAGGGCACGGATCATGCCCATCTAAGCGCTGAAGCCTTACCGTGCAACGAACGTCGGCACCGGGATGACAGGTTCGGCGAGCGGGACCGCCTCGATGACGACGAAGGCCTGCGCCATCGGGTGGTCGTCGGTCATGGTGAGGTGGATGGACGCTGCGTGCCCGTCCGGCACCAGCGCGTCGAGCCGCACCCTCGCACCGCCCGTCAGGTGGAGCGTCGGCTGGCCGGACGGAAGGTTGACGACGCCCATCTCCCGCCAGGCGACGCCCATGCGGATCCCCGAGCCGAGCGCCTTCGAGCACGCCTCCTTGGCGGCGAAGCGCTTGGCGTAGGAGGCGGCGCGGGTCGCCCGCCTGTCGGACTTGGCGCGCTCGATCTCCGTGAAGACGCGCGCCGTGAAGCGCTCGCCGAAGCGCTCGAGCGTGCGCTCGATGCGGCGGATGTCGATGAGGTCGCTGCCGATGCCGACGATCATGACGGCGGCGCACCGTCCCTGGCGGAGGCGAGAGGATCCGCATTCCCCGCCTCCGCCTCCCGCGCGGCGAGCCTTGCCTTGAGGCGCGCCTCCCTGAGCGAGCGCGAGACGAGGACCGCGGAGCGGGTGAGGAAGTAGAGGATCGCGCCGATCACGAGGCCGATGATGGTGCCGCCGAGGAGCATCGGCTTCAGCGTCGGCCACAGGGTCGCGAAGGAGTTCCACAGGAGGTCGAAGGACAGGTCGAGCTGGAGGGGGGAGACCGCCCCCTCCTCCCGACCCAGGATCGCCTGGCCGAGCTTGAAGGACGACAGCCAGATGAAGGGGAAGGTGAGCGGATTGCCGACCGCCGTGCCGAAGGCAGCGGCGATCATCGAGCCGCCGACCATCCAGGCGACGATGAAGGAGAGGAGGAAGTGGAAGCCGACGAGGGGGGTGCAGGACGCGAAGGCGCCCGCCGCGACCCCCGCGGCGATGGCGTGGGGCGAGGCCTCGAGCCTCAGGACGCGGTGCCTGTAGTAGCTGAACGACCGGCCGAAGGAGCGCCGCGGCCACAGCGCGATGCGCACCCTTTCGGACAGCGTCGGACGCGCCTTGCGTCGGAACAGCATCGCCTGTGAATTCTCCCCGGGATTCCGCCGCCCTCGATCAGTGCGTCGACCTGACGGCTTCGGCGACCGATCCGAGGCTCTGGAGACGGTGCAGGATCCGCGACAGATGCTCGCGGTCCCTCACCTCGATATGGAGGTTCATCTCCCGAAAGTCAGGTGTCTTGTGGGACATGGTGAGCCCGTCGATGTTGCTCCCCTCGGTGGCGATGACGCCTGCGATGTCGGCGAGGGCGCCGCACTCGTTCTTGACCACGAGGCGCACGCCGACGGGAAACAGCGCGCCCTTCGCCTCGTCGAGGTCCCAGCTCAGCGGCAGCCAGCGCTGCGGCTCGTCGGCGAAGGCGCTGAGAGCCTCCCCGGCGCTGGCGGGATAGATGGTGACGCCGTGCCCCGGGTCGAGGATGCCGACGATGTTGTCCCCCGGGATCGCGAGATGGTTCGGCGCGAAGTGGACCGGCAGTCCGCTGCCGACGCCTCGGATCGGCATCGGGATGCCGTTCATCGCCTCGCCGTCGCTCGCGGGGTCTGGATGGCCGGTGGCGTCGAGGACGGCCCCGGCCGCAAGATCGCTCCGGCCGACGGCGTAGGCGACGCTCTCACCGTCGTGGAACTTCAGCCGCTCGGCGGCGAAGGCAAGGTCCACCGGCTCGCGCACGCGGCGGCGGGCGGCCTCGTTCTCGATGAGCTGGTTGCCGAGGCGGACGAAGTTGCGCCTGCCGTTCTCCTGCATCGCCTTGCGGATCGCCGCCCGCGCCTTGCCGGTGACGACGATGTCGCTCCAATGCCGCATGGGTGCGGCGCCGGCCTCGCACAGGATCTCCACCTCGTCGCCGCTGTGGAGCGGCGTCATCAGGGGGCGCGCCCTCCCGTTGATCTTGCAGCCGACGCAGGTGTTCCCGATGTCGGTGTGGACCTGGTAGGCGAAGTCGATGGGCGTCGCCCCGGGCGGCAGGGCGATGAGGCGGCCGCGCGGCGTGAAGCAGAACACGCGGTCCTGGAAGAGCTCGAGCTTGGTGTTCTCGAGGAACTCCTCCGAGCTTCCGCCGCCGTCGGTCAGGAGCTCGATGGTCCGGCGCAGCCAGGCGTAGGCGCTGGATTCCCTGGCGAGCTCGCCGAGGCTCCTCGCCTCCCCCTCCTTGTAGAGGACGTGGGCGGCGACGCCGTACTCGGCGACGTGATTCATCTCCCGCGTGCGGATCTGCAGCTCGACCCGCTGCTTGCGCGGGCCGATCACGGTGGTGTGCAGCGACTGGTAGTCGTTCTGCTTGGGCGTCGAGATGTAGTCCTTGAAGCGGCCCGGCACCGACTGCCAGACGGTGTGGATCACACCGAGCGCCGCGTAGCACTCCGGCACCGTGCCGACGATGATGCGAAACCCGTAGATGTCGGACAGGTGATCGAAGTTGATGTCCTTGCGCTTCATCTTCAGGAAGATGGAATAGGGCTTCTTCTCCCGCCCCGTCACCCGCGCCGTGATGCCGTTCTCCGACAGGCGGGCGACGAGATCGGCCTCGATGTCGGTGAGGAGGGTCCCGACGGTGGCGCGGCGGTCGGCGAGGCGCTTCTCGATGAGCGCGGCGTCCTCGGGATGGAGGACGCGGAAGGCGAGCTCCTCCAGCTCCTCGCGCATCCACTGGATGCCCATGCGCCCGGCGAGCGGGGCGTAGACGTCCATCGTCTCCTCGGCGATCCGCGGCCGCTTGCCCTCCGGCACCCAGTGGAGGGTGCGCATGTTGTGGAGCCTGTCGGCGAGCTTCACGAGGAGGACGCGCACGTCGTCGGCGACTGCGAGGAGGAGCTTCCTGAGGTTCTCCCCCTGCTTGTCCTGGTGGCTGACGAGGTCGAGGCGGCCGATCTTGGTGAGGCCCTCCACGAGCTTGCCGATCTCCTCGCCGAAGAGGTGGTCGATCTCGGCGCGGGTGGCGTCCGTGTCCTCGATGGTGTCGTGCAGGAGGGCCGTCGCGATGGTGGCGTCGTCGAGCCGCATCCCGGTCAGGATGGCCGCCACCTCGAGGGGATGGGAGAAGTAGGGGTCGCCGGAGGCACGGGTCTGGTTGCCGTGCTTCTTCATGGAGTAGACGTAGGCGCGGTTGAGGAGCGCCTCGTCCGTGTGGGGATTGTACTGCGCCACCCGCTCGACGAGCTCGTACTGACGCATCATGGTGCGCTGACCGCCCTTCTCCGCCGTCCCTTCCCGTGAGATGGTCCGCCGGTCGGCCTCCGACAACGCATCGGATGGCGCGAGGCCGGCGCGGGGTGGCGCGATGCCGGCGCGCGCGCCCGGCGTCGCCTTGTCCGGGCGCGCGTCGACGTCAGACCTCCTCGGTGCGCTCGGGCGGGACGAGCGTCTCCATGGCACGCAGGAGCTCCTCCTCCGAATTGGAATCGAAGGTGCGGTCGATGGTGTCCTCGGAGGCGCCCTCCTCGATGGCGGCGCCGGCGTCGGCCTCCGGCTCGTCCACCTCGACGCGCTTCTGGAGGGAGTGGATGAGGTATTCCTTGAGATCGGAGGGATTGATCTTCTCGTCCGCGATCTCGCGCAGCGCGACCACGGGATTCTTGTCCCTGTCACGATCCACCGTCAGCGGCGAGCCGCTCGAGATCATCCGGGCACGATGGCTCGCGAGCAGCACGAGCTCGAACCGGTTCGGCACCTTGTCGACGCAATCCTCGACAGTGACGCGCGCCATGGCGGCCTCCCACGATTTGAGTTGACAGCGAACCGTTCACATATCAAGCAGACCGGAATGATTCAAGCGCGCATAACGCATATTGATCGGTTCGTCACGACGCGCGAGCTGCCTGGCTCCCCGTGCAGCCGGTTTGCTGCCAGCGCATCGCGCCGCGGTCGTCGCCCCTGAGGCCGACCCGACACAGCTTCACGAAAGGCACATCATGTTCGACGAAAGAGAGAAGATCGCGCTCTTCATAGACGGCGCCAACCTGTACAGCGCTGCGCGGGCTCTCGGCTTCGATATCGACTACAAGCGCCTGCTCTCCGTCTTCGGCAAGTCGGGCTACCTCGTCCGCGCCTACTACTACACCGCGCTCGCCGAGGATCAGGAATATTCGACCCTGCGGCCGTTGATCGACTGGCTCGACTACAACGGCTACACGGTCGTGACCAAGCCCCTGAAGGAGTTCTTCGACCAGAGCGGTCGCAGGAAACTCAAGGGCAACATGGACATCGAGCTCGTCATCGATGCCATGGAAATGGCCGAGTACGTGGATCACATCGTCCTGTTCTCGGGCGACGGGGACTTCCGCCGTCTCGCGGAGGCGATCCAGCGCCGCGGCCGCCGCATCAGCGTCGTCTCGACGCTGCAGACCCAGCCGCCGATGATCGCCGACGACCTGCGCCGGCAGGCCGACCGCTTCGTCGAACTCGCCGATCTCCAGTCCCTCATCGGCCGCGACCCGGCCGAGCGCGCCGCGCGCATGGAGCAGAGGGAGCGCGCCACCAGCCAGTCGCCCGACCGCTCCGTCGAGGCCGACGCCTGACCGAGGCGGAACGGGACCGCATGAAGGCCGCGAAGGCGCCGCCCGCACGCGGTTCGACCGCACGCCGTGCGACCGGAAGAACCGGAAGACGTTCGACCGGACGACATGCCGGGGACGCCGTGGAGGAGATCCGGGCGCACGGAATGCTCATGAAGGAGCCGCCCGCGCAGACACGGCCGCCGGCGTGACGGCGATGGACGAGCCGGAGCGGCAGGAAGCGCACTTCGCAGAGGAGCCGACCCGCGACTGCCCGCGATGCCCGCGCCTCGTGGCGTTCCGGGAAGCGCAGCGCGCGCTCCATCCGGACTGGCACAACGCGCCCGTCCCCACCTTCGGCGACCTCGCTGGCGCGCGTCTCCTCGTGGTCGGGCTCGCGCCGGGCCTCCAGGGCGCGAACCGGACCGGCCGCCCCTTCACGGGCGACTATGCCGGCGACCTCCTCTACGGGAGCCTCGCCCGCCACGGCTTCAGCCGCGGCACCTTCGCCGCGCGGCCGGACGACGGCCTCGTGCTCATCGACGCCGCCGTCACCAACGCCGTGCGGTGCGTGCCGCCGCAGAACAAGCCCACGGGGGCGGAGATGCGCGCCTGCGCCCCGTTTCTCGGCGCGACGCTCGAAGCGATGCCCCGCCTCGCGGTGATCCTCGCCCTCGGCCGCATCGCCCACGACGTCGTGATGCGCACCCTCGGCGCGCGCCTCGCCCTGTTCCCCTTCCGCCACGGCGCGATCCACGCGCCGCAAGGCGCGCCCCTCGTCGCCGACAGCTACCATCCGTCGCGCTACAACGTGAACACGGGCGTCCTCGACGAGGCGATGTTCGATGCCGTGGTCGCCGCCGTGCGCGACCATCTCGTCGCGACGCCTGGCCGACGCTGACGAGACGTCGCCCCGAGGGGCCGCGTCGGCCCGGGCGGCCGCCTCAGCGCTGACCGATCAGTCCGGCTCGACCCCAAGCGCGGCACGACGCGGGTCCCGTGCCCGGGCGATGCACGCGCGGATGGCCTCGCCGTCCCCGAGGGCATTCATGAGGAGAAGGACGAGACGGGCGTTGAGTTCGGCGCTCTCCTCCTCCGACAGGCCCTCGTGCGCCTCGAGAAGGGCGGCATAGAGATCGTCCCCCTCGGCGCCGAGCCTGTCCTCGTCCAGTCCGGCACTCATTCCGCGGCCGCCTTCACCGCGGCCGGCAGGACCCGCGACAGGGCCGCCGCGATGCGCCCGGCCTCTGCGGCCGCGAACCGCGCCGCGACGTGCTGGTCGGGCCGCACGAGATAGCCGACGTCCCGCCCGTAGCGCGCCGCGACGTCGCCGCCGTCGACGAGGTCGCCCACCGCGGCGGCCTCGCCGGGCAGCGCCACGTGGAGCCGCTCCAGGCCCGGCGCGGCCAGCCCGCGCGCCCCCTCGCCCACGGTGAGGAGGACGAAGCGGCCGCCGAGCCGCTCCAGGAGCCAGGCGGGGCTGCCCTGCGCAGACACGCGCGCGTCGGGGCAGGGCGCTCCGGGGACGATCCCCCCTCCTCCCCCGTCGCCGCTCACGATACAGACGCCGGACAGGACCGCCGGCGTCGACAGGCGCCCCGAGTTCACGAGCCGCCGCGCGAACGGCGCCTCGTGGGCGAGCGCGAGGACGGCGTCGCGGAAGTGCCGCTCGGCCGGGGACTTCGGCGTCATGAACCGCGTCGCGCGCGAGGAATGGCGGATGTTCTCGTCGGCGGCCCTCCCCCGCTCCTCGTCGTAGGTGTCGATGATGGAGGGCTCGGCCTCCCCCCTCAGAACCAGCGCGAGCTTCCAGCCGAGGTTGTCCACGTCCTGGATGCCGCCGTTCCCGCCCCGCGCACCGAAGGGCGAGACGAGATGCGCCGAATCGCCCACGAACACCACCCGACCGTGAACGAACCGCTCGAGCCGCGCGCAGGTGAAGCGGTAGATCGAGAGCCAGTCGATCTCGAACGGCCGGTCGCCCACCATCTGGCGGATCCGCGGGATCACCCGCGCCGGGTCGCGCTCGGCGTCGGCGTCCGCCTCGGGGCCGAGCTGGAGGTCGATGCGGTAGATGTCGTCAGGCTGCTTGTGGAAGAGCGCCGACTGGCCGGGGTGGAACGGCGGGCGAAACCAGAACCACCGCTCGGCCTGCGCCGTCGCGAAAGGGCTCTCGGGCATCTCCACGTCGACGATGAGGAACTTCTCCTCGAAGGTCTCCCCCTCGAACGGCAGACCCATGCGCTGGCGCGTCGGCGAGCGGGCGCCGTCGCAGGCGAGCATCCACCCGGCGGTCAGCCCGTAGGCCCCGTCCGGCGTCATCACCTCGAGACGGACGCCCTCGTCCGTCGCCTCGTGACCCACGACGCGGTTCTTCCAGCGAAGATCCACGAGATCCGGGAAGTCTGCGCACCGCGCGACGAGCAGCTCCTCCACATGATATTGCTGGAGGTTGATGAAGGCGGGCATCTTGTGACCCGCCTCCGGCAGGAGGTCGAAGCTGTAGACCTCGTCCGCCCCGTGGAAGAGCCGCCCCGTCTTCCAGGTGACGCCCTTCGCCACCATCGCCTCGCCGACGCCGAGCCGGTCGAAGATCTCGAGCGTGCGCTTCGCCCAGCAGATGGCGCGGCTGCCGACCGAGACGACGTCGTTGTCGTCGAGGACGACGCTCGCGATCCCGTGCAGCGCGAGGTCGATGGCCATGGCGAGGCCGACGGGTCCCGCGCCCACGATGGCGACCCGCGCAGTGCCCTCCCGCGGGGAGCGGGCGAGCTCGGGCGGCGGCACGTAGGGGAAGCGGCGATACTCGTAACGGGCCATGATCGGCTCCATCGCGTGCACCCGCGCACGGGGGGAAGCGGCACGGGCGCGGCTTCGGTCCGGGAGAGCTTGAGCCCGTCCCGCGGCGCGTGCAAGCGTCAGCCCTGGAGCGCCGCCCACATCTCGCGATCCCGCTCCGCCGTCCAGATCCGCGGCGTGTCCACGCCGCGCGCCTCGTCGTAGGCGCGCGCCACGTTGAACGGAAGGCAGTGCTCGTAGATGGCGTAGTCGCTGAAGTGCGGGTCGCACGCCTCACGGCAGGCGGCGAACGCCTCCTTCAGCGTGCCGCCCCTCAGCGCCACCCGCGCCACGGACCCGTAGGTCGCCGAGAGGAACGCCTCGGTGGACGAGAGCGCCGCCTCCACCATCTCGCGGCCCTTCAGCGCGTCCCCGCGGCCGGGCGCGATGGCGTCGACGCCGAAGCTGCGGATCGCCGCCAGTGTCCCCGGCCAGTCGCCGAAATGGGCGTCGCCGCAGTAGCAGGCCGAGCGATATTCCACGATGTCCCCGGTGAACATGACGTTCTCGTCCGGCACGTGGACCACGATGTCGCCCGCAGTGTGCGCCCGGCCGAGATGGATGAGGTCAACCCGCCGCGCGCCGAGATAGAGCGTCATGCGCGAGCGGAAGGTCTGCGTCGGCCAGGTGAGCCCCGGGATCTCCTCGTGCCCCTGGAAGAGGCGCGGGAAGCGGCCGAACTCCGATTCCCAGTCCTCCCGGCCCCGTTCCACCACCATCGCCCGCGCCATGTCGCTCATGGTGACGGTGTCGGCCCCGTAAGCCGATGCGCCGAGGACGCGCACCGCGTGATAGTGCGTCAGCACGACGTGGCGGATTGGCTTGTCGGTGACGGAGCGGACGCGCTCGATCACCTGCCGCGCGAGGCGGGGCGTCGCCTGCGCGTCCACCACGAGAACGCTGTCGTCGCCGACGACGACGCCTGTGTTGGGATCGCCCTCGGCGGTGAAGGCGTAGAGGCCGCGGCCGATCTCGCTGAAGGTCACGCGCTTCTCGGCGAGGTCGCCCGACGATGCGAATGTGGGTGTGCTCAACTCACTCTCCCCGGGGATCGCTGTGCGGCCGGTCGCCCCGTCGCGGGCGCCTTCCCAGCGCCGATGCGACCGCCTCCGGCCGGACTGACCCATGCCGGACGCCGTGGCAAGTGCGAAGGGCTGCCCGGGGCTCCGCGCGAGGGTCGGAACGGGCGGAAGGGGCGGAAGGCGGCCCCTTCCCGTCAGTCCTCGAAGAGCTGCTGGATGGAGCCGCCCTCTCGCGTCAGCCCGGTGAGAGGCCGCACGATCTGGTCGAGGAACTTGCCGAGCTCCGCCGTCGGGTGATTCGAGACGTAGAGGATGTCCTCGTTCCTCAGCTGGAAGAGCTTCGCGAGGAAGAGCGACTTCGGATTGCGCATGTTGATCCGGTAGATCACCGGCACCATGGTGCCCTCCGGCGCCGTCACCGCCCGCTCGCTGATGGCCTTCGCGATGAAGTCCGGCTCGAAGCGGAAGAGGAAGACGCCCTGCGGGTTCGCGAGGTTGTCGTTGAGGCCGCCGGCGCGCGCGATGCCCTCGGCGAGCGTCACGCTGCGCGTCTCGAACGGCACCTCGGTCTGCCGCGTTCCGGCGCCGAGCACCGTGTAGGTGCGCGGCACGGTGTTCACGATGATGGTATCGCCCGGCTGGACCGAGATGTTCTCCGCGGGATCGTCGAAGAGCTGCTCGAAGTCAGCGCTCACCACCTGGTCGTCGCGCCTCAGCAGGACGCGGGTCTCGTAGGTCTTGGCGGAGAGGCCAGCGGCGGCGAGAAGGTCGAGAACGCGGTAGCCGGAGAGGGGAACGGGCACCTGGCCCGCGGTGCCGACGTCGCCGAGGAGCGTGACCGAGTTCGCGAGGCTCTCGGTGACGACCACCTGGACTTGAGGCTGGATCGCCTTGTCCTCGAGCGACTGCTCGATGCTCCGCCTGAGCTCCGACACCGAGCGACCCGCAGCCTGGATGGCGCCGACGTAGGGCACGAAGATGCGCCCCGTCTGGTCGACGACCACCTGGAGCTGCGTCGATTTCTGCGTCTGCGAGGAGAACAGGCCGTCAGCGCCCGCCTCGAAGATGTTGATGCCGAGCTGGTCGCCCACGGCCACCCTGATCTCGGTGGCACCGTCCCCCAGCCGCGAGAGGGAGGCGAAGCTCGGCGGCCTGAACGTGCCGACGACGTTGTTCACCTTCTCGTCGATATCGACGAGGATGAAGGAGGATGCCGGGCCCGGCGGGTCGCCGTCGGTCGCGATAGCAGTCGCCGAGGGTCCGGCCGCGGGCAGTCCGCATCCCGCGAGCAGGAGGGTCATCGCAAGCAGGACCCATTTGACGAGCATATTCGCAACCTTCGTCGGCACGCGCGAAGCACTACACACCCGTCGCTTAACATCACACTGCGAATGCAGACAGTGTCGAGAGCCCTCCGCCTGCCTTCCACATCCGACCGTTGCAGGTCGGACACAACAGCGTCGCCCGAGGGCGCTTCATGAGCCGATTTTCGGCAGGATCCGACACGTCAGGTGGGGAAAACTTGCCGCCGCACGCGTCGGACGCCGGGGCGGCTAGGCCTGGTCCCGATGCGGTCCTGTCGTGATTCGGGCAAGGCGCGAGCGCCTGTCCGGCGAATCACATGTGGATGGCGCGTCCCGCGACGGCGAGCGCCGCCTCCTTCACGCCCTCCGACAGAGTCGGGTGCGCGTGGCAGGTGCGGGCGATGTCCTCCGACGAGGCGCCGAACTCCATGGCGAGAGTCACCTCGGCGATCATGGTGCCGACGTCGGGGCCGATCATGTGGACGCCGAGGACGGCGTCGGTCCTCGCGTCTGCGAGAATCTTCACGAAGCCGTCGGTGGTCCTGTTCACCTTGGCGCGGCCGTTGGCGGTGAAGGGGAACTTGCCGACGCGGTAATCGACCCCCTCGGCCTTCAGCGCCTCCTCGGTCCGCCCCACCGAGGCGACCTCGGGATAGGTGTAGACGACGTTGGGGATGGCGCCGTAGTTCACGTGGCCCGCCTGGCCCGCGAGGATCTCGGCGATGGCGACGCCCTCGTCCTCGGCCTTGTGGGCGAGCATCGGCCCCGCCGTCACGTCGCCGATGGCGTAGATGCCGGGAACGCTGGTGCGGTAGTGCGCGTCGGTCTTCACGCGGCCCTTCTCGTCGGTCTCCACGCCGGCAGCCTCGAGGCCGAGCCCGTCGGTGTAGGGGCGGCGGCCGATGGCGACGAGGACCACGTCCGCCTCGAGGATCTCCGCCTCGCCGCCCGCCGCCGGCTCGACGCTCACCTTCAGCGTCTCTGCGCTGGTGTCGACGCCCGTCACCCTGGACTTCAGGCGGAAGCTCATCCCCTGCTTCTTGAGGATGCGCTCGAACTGGCGGGAGATCTCGCCGTCCTCGGTGGGCAGGATCCTGTCGAGGAACTCCACCACGGTCACCTCGGCGCCGAGGCGGCGCCAGACCGAGCCGAGCTCGAGACCGATGACGCCGCCGCCGACGAGGATCATGCGCTTCGGGACCTGCTGCAGCGACAGGGCGCCTGTGGAGGAGACGATGCGCTTCTCGTCGATCTCGATGCCGGGGAGGCGGACGATGTCCGATCCGGTCGCGATCACGATGGCCTTCGCCTCGATCTCCTGCGCGTCGCCCTCCTCCGGCGTGACGCGCACGCGGCCGGGGGCGGCGATGGAGCCGGTGCCGCGGAAGGTGTCCACCCTGTTCTTCTTGAAGAGATAATCGACGCCCTTCACGTTGCCCGAGACGCCCTCGTCCTTGAAGGCGAGCATCTTTGCGAGGTCGAGGGTCGGCTCGACGGCGATGCCCATCCCGGAGAAACCGTGGCGGGCCTCCTCGTAGAGCTCGGAGGCGTGGAGGAGGGCCTTCGACGGGATGCAGCCGACGTTGAGGCAGGTCCCCCCGAAGGTCGGCCACTTCTCGACGACGGCGGTCTTCAGGCCGAGCTGCGCGGCCCTGATGGCGGCGACGTAGCCGCCAGGCCCGCTCCCGATCACCACAACGTCATAGGCCGCCATCGATGGTCCCCCTGGGTCGCTCCGGATGTGCGCCTGACCTGACCCGGCGCATCATTCCGGTCAAGCCTTCCGCGCCGACGGTGTGCCGCCCGCTCACGGGACGGCGCTGCGGCCGCCGGAAATGTCGATGAAGGCGCCGGTGGTGTAGGAGGCCGCCGGCGACATCAGCCAGACGATGGCCTCGGCCACCTCCTCCGCCGTGCCAGCGCGGCCCATGGGCTGGCGGCTTCCCTCCGTCCTCGCGCGGTCGGGGAGGCCGATGCTCGCCTGGAGCTCGGTGTCGATGATGCCGGGGCGGACGGCGTTGACGCGGATCCCGTCCAGCGCCCACTCGCGGGCGAGGCCGACGGTGAATGTGTCGATGGCGCCCTTGGTGGCGGCGTAGTCGACGAAGCTGTCCGCCGAGCCGAGCTTCGCGGCGGCCGAGGACAGGTTCACGATGGCACCGCCTTTCCCGCCGAAGCGGGTCGCCATGCGCATGACCGCCTGCCGCGCGACCCACATGGCGCCCGTGACATTGAGCGCGACGATCCGCTCGATGCGCCCGAAGGAGAAGTCGGTGATCCGCCCGACGCGGTCGGCGATCCCGGCGTTGTTGACGAGCGCCGTGAGCCTCGTGCCGCACTCTGCGGCAAAGGCGTCCACACCCGCATAGACGGCGTCGATGCCGTCCTGCGTCGCGACGTCCCCCACCAAGACGCGGGCGCGGCGCCCGGCAGCCTCGACGTCGCGCGCGACCTCCTCGGCCCGCGCGCGGCTCGTGCGGCAGTTGATGGCGACGTCCCAGCCGCGGGCGGCCGCGAGCCGGGCGGTCGCCGCGCCGATCCCGCGCGAGCCGCCGGTGACGAGGCAGACGCCGTTCGTCACGGAAAGGCCGCCGGCAGGCCCGCGACGAAGAGCGGAACGATCACCATCCCGAGACCCGCCAGCGCCGCGATCCACACGAGGGAGCGCAGCATCGGCACGTGGAAGACGTAGGCCGGCACGTAGGCGAGGCGGCCGAAGAAGTAGATCTGCGCCCCGAGCACCGTCACGGGCGAGGAGATGCCGGCCACCACGACGCCGATCGCGGCGACGGCGAAGATCGGAAACGTCTCGAGGATGTTGCGATAGGCGCGATCGAGCCGCATGGCGCGCGGCGACACCTCGCCCGGCGTGTCGTCACGCGGGCCGGCCGCCCAGTCGAAACCGAACGCCATGGCCCGCGCGCCGGACGCCAGCAGCATCTGCACGAACACGAGGACGCCGGTCAGCGCGAGCCAGAAGAGTTCCGCCGGGACTGCGCCCGTCTCCACCGATCCGTCCATCGTCACAGGTCGAGCAGCAGGCGCTGCGGATCCTCGATCGCCTCCTTGACGCGCACGAGGAAGGTCACCGCCTCCTTGCCGTCGACGATGCGGTGGTCGTAGCTGAGGGCGAGGTACATCATCGGCCGGATGACCACCTGCCCGTTCACCGCCACCGGCCGCTGGTCGATGCGGTGCATGCCGAGGATGCCGGACTGCGGGGCGTTGAGGATCGGCGTCGACATGAGCGAGCCGTAGATGCCTCCGTTCGTGATGGTGAAGGTGCCGCCCTGCATCTCCTCGAGCTTGAGCTGGCCGTCGCGGGCCTTGCGGCCGAAGCCTGCGATGGTCTTCTCGATCTCGGCGAAGGAGAGCTGGTCGGCGTCCCGCACGACCGGGACGACCAGCCCCTTGTCCGTGCCGACGGCGATCCCGAGGTGGTAGTAGTTCTTGTAGACGAGGTCGTCACCGTCGATCTCGGCGTTGACGGCCGGGATCTCCTTCAGCGCCTGGACGCAGGCCTTGCAGAAGAACGCCATGAAGCCGAGCTTCGTGCCGTGCTTCTTCTCGAAGACGTCCTTATATTCCTTGCGCAGCTCCATGACGGCGGTCATGTCGACGTCGTTGAACGTCGTGAGCATGGCCGCGGTGTTCTGCGCGTCCTTGAGGCGGCGGGCGATGGTGCGGCGAAGCCGGGTCATGGTCACCCGCTCCTCGCGCTCGGCGTCCGCCGGGGCGGAGGCGGCGCGGGGCGCCGAAGGGGCAGGGGCCGGGGCGGGTGCCGGAGCAGCGGATGCTGCGCCGGCCGTCGCGCCGCGCTCGATGGCCGCGAGGACGTCGCCCTTCAGGACCTGGCCGCGGCGGCCGCTGCCCTGAACCTCTCCCTCGGAGAGGCCGGCCTCCGCCATCGCCTTCCGCGCTGAGGGGGCGGGCGGCATCGCGCCGCCGCCCGCGGGCGTTCCGGCGCGCGCAGCGGGAGCCTCGGCCTTCGCCGCCGCGGCGGCCGCGCCGGCGCCCGCAGCGATCGTGCCGAGGACGGCGCCGACGGCAACGGTGTCGCCCACATTCACCTCCATGGCGCCGACGGTGCCGGAAGCCGGGGCCGGGACCTCGACGCTCACCTTGTCCGTCTCGAGCTCGAGCACGGCCTCGTCGGCGCTCACGGCGTCGCCGGCCTTCTTGAAGATCTGGGAGACCGTCGCCTCGGTCACCGACTCGCCGAGGGCGGGGACGCGGATCTCCACCGCGCTGCCGGAGGCGGCCGTGCCCGCCGCGGCGGCGGCGACCGGCGCGTTCGCCCCGGTCGTGCCCTGGCGCTCGGCCGCCTCGGCGCCGGCACCGGCACCGGCCACGGTCCCGGCCTTCGCCGCGGCCGCCGGCGCCGCTCCGGCCGCCGCCCCGGCACCGCCAGCGATCTGCCCGAGCAGCGCGCCGACCTCGACGGTCTCGCCAGTCTTCGCCGTGATCTCGGAGAGGGTTCCGGCGGCGGGGGCAGGCACCTCCACCGTCACCTTGTCGGTCTCGAGCTCGACCAGCGGCTCATCGGCGGCGACGCTGTCACCGGCCGACTTGTACCACTGTGCGACCGTCGCTTCGGTCACGGACTCGCCCAGGTTGGGGACGCGGATCTCGGTCATGGCTCTTTATAATCTGGCGTTATGCGGCGGGCGGCCCTGCGAGGCGGCGCGACGTGGCCCGTCACGCCGCGTTGAGCAGCCTTCTGCACCCGTTCCCTTGTTCCTGGCAAGTGCGCCCGGCAAGAGGGGAAGCCTGCCGGGCGCGGGAGGGGTCGCGGCGGCTCAGTCGAGCGCCTGGGCGATCAACGCCTCCATCTGCTGGAGGTGGCGGCCCATGAGGCCGGTCGCGGGCGATGCGGCAGCCGGACGGCCGGCATAGCGCGGCTTGCCCTCGCCGATCCCCGCCTGCTGTGCCGACCACTCGAGGTAAGGCAGCACGAACGTCCAACCGCCCATGTTCGCCGGCTCCTCCTGGCACCACACGAGCTCGGCGTTCCGGAAGCGACGCAGCTCGGACACCATCGACTTCGCCGGAAACGGATAGAACTGCTCGAGACGCAGGAGATAGACGTCGTCGATCCCCTTCTCCTCGCGCGCCTCGAGAAGGTCGTAGTAGACCTTGCCGGAACACACGACGACGCGGCGGATCTCCTCGTCGCCGCGCAGCCTGAAGTCGCCCGTGCGGCCGATCTCCGCATCGTCCCACAGGACGCGGTGGAAGGTGGAGTCCGGCCCCATCTCGTCCAGCGTCGACACCGCCCGCTTGTGGCGCAGGAGGGACTTCGGCGTCATGAGGATGAGCGGCTTCCTCACGTCCCGCTTCAGCTGGCGGCGCAGGATGTGGAAGTAGTTGGCCGGCGTCGTGCAGTTGGCCACCTGCATGTTGTCCTCGGCGCAGGCCTGGAGGAAGCGCTCGAGGCGGGCGGAGGAGTGCTCCGGCCCCTGCCCCTCGTAGCCGTGCGGCAGGAGCATCACGAGGCCCGTCATGCGCAGCCACTTGCGCTCGCCGGACGAGATGAACTGGTCGATGACCACCTGCGCGCCGTTCACGAAGTCGCCGAACTGCGCCTCCCAGCAGACGAGCGCGTTGGGCTCGGCGAGGGAGAAGCCGTACTCGAAGCCGAGCACCGCCTCCTCGGAGAGCATCGAGTTGATGACCTCGTAGCTCGCCGCGCCCTCGCCGATGTTGTTCAGCGGGATGTAGCGATCCTCCGTCTCCTGGTCGTAGAGCACGGAGTGGCGCTGCGAGAAGGTGCCGCGCTCCACGTCCTGTCCGGAGAGGCGGACGGGGAAGCCTTCCAGCATGAGGGAGCCGAAGGCGAGCGCCTCCGCGGTCGCCCAGTCGATCCCCTCCCCCGTCTGGACCGCCTTCGCACGGTTGTCCATGAAGCGGCGGATGGTGCGGTGGATGTTGAAGTCGTCCGGCACCCGCGTCAGCTTCCGGCCGATGTCGCGCAGGACGTCCATCTCGACGCCGGTCTGACCGCGGCGCGGCTCGTCGACGTCGCTCGCGGGCCGGATCTTCTTCCAGCGCCCGTCGAGCCAGTCCGCCTTGTTGGGCAGGTACGCCTGGCCGGCCTCGAACTCCTCCTCCAGGTGGCGCCGCCAGTCGGCCTTGCGCTGCTCGACGTCCTCGGCCGTCACCTCGCCCTCGTCCACGAGGCGCCTTCCGTAGATCTCGAGCGTCGTCGGATGCTGGCGGATCGCCTTGTACATGAGGGGCTGCGTGAACGCCGGCTCGTCGCTCTCGTTGTGGCCGAAGCGGCGATAGCAGAACATGTCGATGACGACCGGCTTGCCGAACTTCTGGCGGAACTCGGTCGCGACCTTCGCCGCGTAGACCACCGCCTCAGGGTCGTCGCCGTTCACGTGGAAGATCGGCGCCTCGATCATCTTCGCGACGTCCGACGGATAGGGCGAGGACCGCGAATGGTGCGGGTTCGTGGTGAAGCCGATCTGGTTGTTGATGATGACGTGGACGGAGCCGCCCGTGTTGTGGCCCTTGAGGCCCGACAGGCCGAAGCATTCCGCGACCACGCCCTGCCCGGCAAACGCGGCGTCGCCGTGAAGGAGAAGGCCGAGCACCTTCGTGCGCCCGGTGTCCTTCCACTGGTCCTGCTTCGCGCGCACCTTGCCGAGCACCACCGGGTCCACGATCTCGAGGTGCGAGGGGTTCGCCGTCAGCGACAGGTGGACGTCGTTGCCGTCGAACGAGCGGTCGGACGAGGCGCCGAGATGGTACTTCACGTCGCCCGACCCCTCCACGTCGTCGGGCTTGAACGAGCCGCCCTTGAACTCGTGGAAGATCGCGCGGAGCGGCTTGCCCATCACCTGGGCGAGCACGTTGAGGCGCCCGCGGTGGGCCATCCCGATGACGATCTCGCGCAGGCCGAGGTTGCCGCCGCGCTTGATGATCTGCTCCAGCGCCGGCACCACCGCCTCGCCGCCGTCGAGGCCGAAGCGCTTTGTGCCGGTGTACTTGACGCCGAGGAACTTCTCGAAGCCCTCGGCCTCGATCAGCTTGTTCAGGATCGCCTTGCGGCCCTCGGGCGTGAAGGCGATCTGCTTGTCAGGCCCCTCGATGCGCTCCTGGATCCAGCTCTTCTCCGCGGCGTCGGAGATGTGCATGAACTCGACGCCCATGGTCGAGCAGTAGGTGCGCTCGAGAATCTCGATCATCTGCCGCACGGTGGCGAACTCGAGACCGAGGACGTGGTCGATGAAGATCGGCCGGTCGAGGTCCTGCGGCCCAAATCCGTAGGCGTGCGGGGAGAGCTCCTCGTCCGTGTTGCCGACGATGCCGAGGGGGTCGAGCCTGGCATGGTAGTGGCCGCGCATGCGGTAGGCGCGGATCATCATGATGGCGCGGACCGAATCGCGGGCGGCGCGCTGCACCTCCGCCTCGGAGATCTCGACGCGCGCCTTGTGCGCCTTCTCGACCACCTTCCTCTCGACCCGGGTCTCGATGGCGCCCCAGTCGCCGTCGAGTGCGGAGACGAGCTCGCCGTTCAGAGGCACCGGCCAGTCCGTCCGCTTCCAGCGTGGACCGCGGGCCTCGCGGATCACGTCGTTGCGGTCGTCCTTGAGCTCGGCGAAGAAGGCCTGCCAGCCGGCGTCGACGCTCGACGGGTCCGACTGGTACTGGGCGTAGAGCTGCTCGATGTACTCGGCGTTGCCACCATAGAGGAAGGAGGACTGGAGAAACGCGGCGTTCGCGTCCTGGCGGGCCATGGCACCTGATCCGTGATTATGCGCGACGGGGAGAGTGTAGGGCTTCCTGCCGTCGATCTGAACCGCTCTGGCGCCGCCCGAGTGTCACGGTCAAGGAAATTCGGTGCCCTCGAGGCCCAGGAGCTTGAGCGTGGCTTGATCCGACGCGCCCCCGTAGAACACGCCGAGCGCCTCCGCGAAAAGCCGATCGTGCGGATCGGCGACGCAGAAGACGGGGGCGATCCCACCCGCGCCGATGCCGGTCCGATGCCGCGATCGGGACATGCCGCCACTTCGGCATATCCCCGCCTTTTCGGCCTCCCGGCCCGGCATTGCCGCCGGCCGCCTCCGCAGGATCGCAGGAAGGCGCCGGGATCAGCCTAGCGCGCTCGCGAGCGCCCGCCGCGCCTCATCGATCTCCTGCGCGCTGCCTGAGGCGATCGCCTTGATGAGCTCGCGCACCTCGTCCGACCCGACGCCGTCGGTCTCGAACACCGGGTCCCGGACGATGTCGCCTGCATCGAGCCTCTCGCCAGGCTTGCCCTTCAGCATCCCGTTCAGGAGCGTGTCGATGGCCCGGTCGCCGGTGGAGCGGGCGAGCGAGTTCTGGCCGACCTGCGTGTCCGGCCCGACCGCGCGGGTGTCGATGGCCGGCCCGCCGCCCCGCTCGAAGTCCCGGAGCCTTGCCTCTCGGTCCGCGTTCCAGGCGGACGCGGGCAGGACTGTGTCGTTCATCAGAAGCTCATAGGCCGTTGTCCCGAGGCTCCAGATGTCGACCCTGTAGTCCACGGTCACGCGCGAGGCGACCTGTTCCACGAGCTCGGGCGGGACCAGGTCCGTCGCGATATTGCCGCAGAGCTCGCCGATGAAGATCCGTCCGTCGTCGTCGTTCGGGTTCATACCGAGGAGGCTCATGATCTCGGGCATCTGCGCGGTCAGCTCTGCCTTGCGGTGATTTTCGATATACGCACTGTATTCCTCGATGGTTCCGATCTCAGCCTCACGCAGGAGAAGCTCCGGAGCCTTCCACGTCGGGTTGTCGATCGGCTTCTTGCCGTAAACGACGATCTCGTCGCCGGTCGTGCTCTCGCCGAAGTCGACGATCTTCGCGAGACCGTCCGCGCCGATCATGCAGTTCGCTCCCTTGAAGTCGTAGTGCGTGACTCCCGTGACGTCGTGCATGTGCTGAAGACCCTTCGCCATGTCCTGGATCAGGGTCAGCGCCACCAGCCTTGCCTCGTCCTGCGTGATCCTGCCGGACTGCGGATCGGTCACACCCGGCTCGACCGCGGCGTGAAGCTTCCTCTTGAACGCATGGACGTCGCCGTTGGGCAGCACCTCCATCGTCAGGGCGAGACGCCCGCCGGGAAGGCGAACGAAGTCGCCACCATTCATGACATTGTCGTTGCCGTCGCCGACCGCCGTCCTGTGGAGTTGGAACTCCTGCACGTCGAGCTTCAGGTTCTTCAGAACCTCTTCGGGCGTGTCGCCCTCTTCCTTCGGAAGCTTGATGGCAAGCTCCGCCGGCGCGCCGTCCTGCGGCGGATCCTTCTCCCGGTAGAGGACGACGTGGGCAAAGCCTCCCTCGCCGAGATCCTTCACCGGCGTATAGAGAATGCCGCCGACAGTCATCTCCGGCGCGTCGTAAGGGTTTCCGACCGTGGGCGTGATGCGGACAGTCGTCTCGTGCGCCTGGTTGTCGGCGACCCTCGACGCGGCGCGCAGGAAGGCGCCTTCGAGGACCTGGTCGAGGTCCGGCATGGCACCGCCACCCTCGCCGAGGGCGGCGGCGAGCTCTCCGCGCAACGTCTCACCGCTCGACAGGGCGAACGCCTCGCGCGCCGGAGCGCCCTGGTTCTGCTGGCGGAACGCGGCGGCGATCGCGTCGCCGAGGTCGTTGGCGAGCGCCGTCTTCCGCGTGTTGGACAGCTGCCCCGTGGCGAGTTCGTCCCGCGCGTCTGCGAAGATGGCCGACTGGGTGAATCCGTCGCCGAGGCTCGTGAGGTTGACCGCCGGGTTGTCCACCGTCACCCGCGCGAGCTGCCCCTGGGGCAGGGGCTGGATGTCCGTCAGGCGGGTGTTCAGCCGCGAAAGACCCTCGAGGACGCTGCGCGTGTCCGAGGCGCGCAGATCGCCGGCGCCGCCCTCGAAGAAGTAGCCCGTGATCGCCGTGCCGAGGTTGGTGAGCTGGCGCCTGAGGTTGTCACTACGGGTCGGCAGCGCGTTGAAGGCGTTGTCCGCCATGTCCCGCATGATTGTCCGCGCGGCATCGCGCTTGATGTCGGCCTTCCCCTTGAGGAGATTGCTGAGGCCGGCACCGCTCTTCATGTAGAGGATCGTATTGCCGTCCTGGTCCTGCTTTGCGTAGAGCTTCGACTTGTCTCCGGCGTTCTGGTCGAGAAAGGTCTTGACCTGATGAAGGGTCGTGGCGTTGTCGATCGTGAGCGTCGGCCTCGGAATCGTCCCCTCCCTCAGATCCGGAACGTGGCTTCGCTGGCGAGGCGAACGGAGGCAGGCTCTCCGGCCGGCGCACCCGCCTCGAGGATCGCCGCCCAGACGGCCGCACGGCCGGCCATGTTGACGGCCACCGCCGCGATGGCGGCCGCGCTGATCCCCGCGCCGACGAGATCGGCGAGCATCACGAGCTCCTCGTCGAGCCCGTCGAGCGCCATGCGGACCGAGCCGGTGTCGCGCCAGATGAAATTGTAGTTGAGAAGCGCCTTGTAGACGGCGAGCTCGCGCCCCGCGGGCGGCTTCCCGATCGAGACTGTGAAGACGAGGCGCTGCTCCGCCTCCACGAACGACGCCTCGACGTCCCGGTCGGCGAAGCGCAGCACCCACTCGCCCTCGGCCACCTGCAGGATCGCGAGAAGCGTGTCCTCCAGCGGCCCGGCGGCCGCCATCAAGGCATCGATGTCGTCGATCGTCGTGGTCTGCCCTCCCTGGAGCGCCGGCGCCCGCGTCGTGCGGCGGCTCGTGAGGACAGACCCTAATGCACCTGGCGCCGGCCGCTTCTGTCGTACGTCACAGCAGCGTCATGCTCCCGCCGGGGCGAGTGACGATCGTCACACCGCCCCGCAAAGCGGCGCCCCGATCAGCCCTTCAGCACCTCGACCAGCGTCTTGCCGAGCTGGGCGGGCGAGGGCGAGACCCTGATGCCGGCAGCCTCCATGGCCGCGATCTTGTCCTCCGCGCCGCCCTTGCCGCCGGAGATGACCGCGCCCGCGTGGCCCATGGTGCGGCCCGGAGGCGCCGTGCGGCCGGCGATGAAGCCCACCATCGGCTTGGACCGGCCGCGCTTGCGCTCGTCGGCGATGAAGCGGGCGGCGTCCTCCTCGGCCGATCCGCCGATCTCGCCGATCATGATGATCGATTGCGTCGCGTCGTCGGCGAGGAACATCTCGAGGATGTCGATGAACTCGGTCCCCTTCACAGGGTCGCCGCCGATGCCGACGGCGGTCGTCTGCCCGAGCCCCTCGGCCGTCGTCTGGAACACGGCCTCGTAGGTGAGCGTGCCCGAGCGCGACACGACGCCGACCGAGCCCTTCTTGAAGATGGAGCCCGGCATGATCCCGATCTTGCACTCCTCGGGCGTGAGGACGCCCGGGCAGTTGGGGCCGAGGAGGCGCGAGTGGGAGCGGTCGAGCGCAGCCTTCACCTTCACCATGTCCATCACGGGAATGCCTTCGGTGATGCACACGATGAGCGGGATCTCCGCCTCGATCGCCTCGATGATCGCGGCGCCGGCGCCCGCTGGCGGCACGTACACCACCGTCGCTGTGGCCCCTGTCGCCTCGCGCGCCTGCGCGACCGACGCGAAGATCGGCAAGGGGCCCGCTTCGCCGTTGGCGCCGGTCCACGTCTCGCCGCCCTTCTTGGGATGGACGCCCGCGACCATCTGCGTCCCGTGGTAGGCGAGCGCCTGCTCCGTGTGGAAGGTGCCCGTGCGGCCGGTGAGGCCCTGCACGATGCACTTCGTGTTTCTGTCGACGAGGATGGACATGGGATCTCTCTTCAAGCCTCGGGCGGGCCGTCCCTGTGGCGGGGCGGGCGGGGACGCGGCGGGACGTGGCGCACGGTGCGCTTCGCTGTCGCAGCACGCCCCTCCCCGCGGCCGTGGCTAGAGGATCAGGCGGCGACGCTCAAGCCGTTTCTGCCGATGAGCGCCCGCGGGAGCCGCCGCCGGCCGAGCCATCCGCCCGCGCATGGCCGCGTTGCGGCCGCCCCGCTACGCCCGTCGCCGCCGGCACGCCATGTGATGTGCAGCGCAACATTCATGCGGCACCGCAACATCAGGCGCCGTGAACGGAGACGGAGGACCATCATGAGCCTTCGGGACACCATGCCGGCGACGATCGCCCACAACCTCGCCACCGGCCTGAGCACAGGTCTCGCCCATGCCCTCGAGAGCTGGCGCCATCGCCGTGCCGCCCGCCGCGCGTGGCGGGCCGAATACGCGCGCACGGTCGCCGAACTCTCCACCTACACGGACAGGGAGCGCACCGACCTCGGGATCGCCGAGGCGGACATTTTCGTCCTCGCCCGCCAGCAGGCCGACCTGAAGTCCGGCCGGCTCTGAGACCGACGCGCCGGACGCGGGCCAGACAGCGATCTCGCCGCGCCCGCGTATGAAGCTGCGCCGCGGCGACAGGCCCGCGCAAGGACTTCTGCCCGACAAGGTGCAGCGGCATGACGACGGCGGCGTGACGGGCAGGAAGCCCGCCCGCCAAGCCAACCCTTCCGGAGGATTTGCCGAGGCTTCCGGCAGGACGGATCGGCGGCCTCCGACGGGGCCGCCTTCCGCTCGTCAGATCCTGCGGGCAGCCGTCACGGCGAGCAGGAGCCAGCCAGCGATCAGGAGCGCGCCGCCGACGGGCGTGACGACCCCGATGGCCGACGGAGCCCCGAGCGCCAGCGCATAGAGCGAGCCCGAGAACAGAAGGACGCCGAGGGCGAAGGCCCAGGACGCCGCGCCCAGGAGGGCCGGCATGACATGATCCTTCAGCGCGCCCATGGCGACCATCGTCGCCGCGTGGAACAGCTGATAGAGCACGGCCGTGCGCACCAGCTCGGTGTCGGTGACGACGAGGCCCGTGTCTCCCAGATGGGCGGCGAACGCACCGAGCCCGACCGCGACCGCGCCGTAGAGCGCGCCGACCACAACAACCCGCATAGAAAATCCTCTCGTCTCGCGGCCGTGGCCGGACCCTTCGCGGAATCCGTCCTGCCGGCTCATCCCTTTGCGCGGCGGGTCTAGCAAGATCCGTGCGCCTTGTCCGCGCCGAGGCGGCGAGCCTCGCGTTTGTCCCCGCCCTGCTGCTGCGAGGGCACACCGTCACACCGTCCCGACGCCGTCCCGCAAAGAAAGAGGCAGGCCCATGGGCCTGCCTCGGGAAGCGCGCGCCGGCTTTTCGGCTCAGTTCGGGACGCCAGCCTCGGGATCGGGCGGGAACACGCTGTTCACCTTGATGCCGCGCAGAAGGTCGAGGGCGTACTTCAGCTGCTCGTCGTCGTCGCGCTCGCGGGGGACGAAGGCGAAGGAGCCGCGCCTCTCGCCGTCCTCACCCTCCTCGGCGATGATGTGGCCACGGAGCGACGCCTCGCCGCGCGCCTCCACCTTGCCCTCGAGATCCTCGGGCAGCGGCTGGATCACCTCGAGGTCGGGGTCGATCCCCTTCGCCTGGATCGAGCGGCCGGCCGGCGTGTAGTAGAGCGCCGTGGTGAGCCGGATCGCACCCGAATCGGAGCCGAGCGGCCCGAGGGGGATGATCGTCTGCACCGAGCCCTTGCCGAAGGAGTGGGTCCCGAGGACGGTCGCGCGGCGATGGTCCTGCAGCGCGCCCGCCACGATCTCCGACGCAGACGCCGAGCCGCCGTTGATGAGGACGATGACGGGCTTGCCGCCGCTGATGTCGCCGGAGCTCGCGTTGTAGCGGACCGTGCGCGCCTCCTCCTTGCCGCGGGTGGAGACGATCTCGCCGCGCTCAAGGAAGGCGTCCGTCACCTCGATCGCCTGCTCGAGGAGGCCGCCGGGGTTGTTGCGAAGGTCGAGGACGAAGCCCTTGACCGTGTCGGCGCCAAGCTCCTCGGTCAGCTCACGCACGGCCTGGCGGACGCCGTCGGAGGTGCGCTCGTTGAACTGCGAGATGCGGATGTAGCCGACGTCCTCGCCGAGCGGCTCCCAGCGGACGGAGCGGATGCGGATCGTGTCGCGGACGATGCGGATGTCGATGGGATCGCTCACGCCCTCGCGCCGCACGGTGATGACGATGGGCGTGTTGACCGGCCCGCGCATCCTCTCCACCGCCTCCGCCAGGGTGAGGCCTGCGACCTCCTCACCGTCGAGGTGGGTGATGAGGTCGCCCGCGAGCACGCCAGCCTCGAAGGCCGGCGTGTCGTCGATGGGGGTCACCACCTTGATGAACTCGTTCTCCATCGTGACCTCGATGCCGAGGCCTCCGAACTCCCCGCGGGTCTGCACCTGCATGTCCCTGAAGTCGTTCGGCGGGAGATAGGTCGAGTGCGGGTCGAGCGAGGACAGCATGCCGCGGATGGCGGCGGAAATGAGCTCCTGCTCGTCGGGCGCCTCGACATAGTCGCTGCGCACCCGCTCGAAGACGTCGCCGAAAAGGTTCAGCTGACGGTACGTATCCGAGGAAGCCGCGTTCGCCTTGAGCGGCATGACCATGTACGGGTCCGTGACGGCGATCATGGCCGCCGCTCCGAACACCGCGCCGGTCAACACCAGACCAATCCGACGGATCATTCGCTTGTCCTTCCAACCTCGGCCGGGGTCTCACGCCACCAGCCGGAACTATCGACCGCCACGCCGTCCTTGCGCAACTCAACATAAAGTGCGGGACGAGTCCCGAGAAGCGAGGATCCGCTGACCCCCGCCGCGGCCAGCGCGGAGGGCATGCCATCGTCCCCCATCCTGCCGAGCGGCGCGCCCGCCCTGAGCCGGTCGCCGGGAGCGACCCCGGCGGCCCGCATCCCCGCCAGCACCATATGGTAGCCATCGCCGGCGTCCAGGATCAATACGTGCCCGTAGCCGCGGAAAGGCGAGGAGAACAGCACCGATGCCCCCATGGGCGCGAACACGGTCGCCCCGGGAAGCGCCGCGATCGTGTGCCCCGCAGTCACGTCACCCGCCCCCGTCGCCTCACCGAAACGCGCGACGATCCGCCCTGCGACGGGAAGCGCCAGGGTGCCGCGCCGCGCCGCGAAGGCCTTTCCCTCGGGAGGCGGCGTCGTGCGGCCCTCCTGCGACAGGCGCTCCAGAAGGGCCGACACGCTGCCCTCCTCCTCGGCGAGCCGCGCAAGCTCCGCGGCAGCCCTGTCGCGCTCGTAGAGCGAGAGCGCGCGCCGCCGCTCGATCTCGGCGCCGACGTCGTCGAGCCGGCGCCGCTCGTCGGCGGCCGCCTCGAGGTCCTGCCGCAGCCGCGCCCAGCGCGCCCTCTCGTCCTCGGCGATCCGCGCGGCCTCCGCCAGGGTCTCCCCGAGCGCCCGCGCCTCGCCATCGAGAACGGGCAGGACGGCGTTGAGGAGGATCGCGCCGCGCACGGTCTCCGTCGCGCTTCCCGTGTCGCCGAAGAGGGCGGGCGGCGGGCGGCGGCCAATGCGCTGGAGGGCCATCAGCACTGTGGCGAGCTCCTCGCGCTTCTCGGCGAGGCCCTGGCGGATGCGGGCCTGCCTGTCGGTCAGCCCCTCGAGCGCTTCCTCGTCCGCGGCGATGCGCCGCTCGAGCTCCGCGAGGCGCGCCGCCACCTCCGCCTGCCGCGCGCGCAGCCGAGCCTCGTCCCCGCCGATCTCGACGAGCTCCTCGGAGAGCGCCTCGGCCCGCGCCTCCGTCGCCTCGGTCTGCTCGCGCAGCCGATCGAGGCGCGCTGCGAGCTGCCGCCGCTCGCGCTCCACGGCGTCCGCGCCGTCGCTCTGCGCAGCCGCGCCGCTCCCGCCTGCGATCGTGGCGACGAGAAGGATGGCTGAAAGACTGCGGAGCGAAGGCATTCGGCGCGGCGCGGGTCCCGTCATGGGCAGTGGCTCGGGGCAGTGGCTCGGGGCAGTGGCTCGGGGCAGTGGCTCGGGGCAGTGGCTCAAGGGCGGTGGCTCATGGCCGGTAGCTCATGGGCGGTGGCTCATGGGCGGTGATAGGGATGTCCGAGGCGGATCGTGATCGCCCTGTATAACTGTTCGAGGAGCACAGCCCGTGCCAGGAGGTGCGGCAACGTCATCGGCGAGAGGGAGAGGACGATGTCGGCGGCGTCCCTGACGGCGGAGGGGTGTCCGTCGGCCCCGCCGATGGCGAAGGTGACGGCCTCCCGCCCGTCGTCGATCCAGCCCTGGAGGCGGCCCGCGAACGCCTCGCTCGACGTGCCCGCGCCCCGCTCGTCGAGTGCCACGAGGACGCCGGGGACGCGGCGGGACAGGATCTCTGCGCCTTCCGCCTCGGCCCGGCGCGGCCCCTGCCCGTCAGGCAGCTCCCGCACGTCGATCCGGGCGATGCCCAGCGCGCGCCCTGTCCGCGCCACCCGTTCGGCGTAGCGCTCGCAGAGCTCCCGCTCCGCCCCCTTCGTCGCCTTGCCCACGGCAAGGACGAGGATGTTCAGACCACGAGCTCCACATGGCTCGGGCTCTCCGCCTGCCACATCTTCTCGAGATTGTAGAAAGAGCGGACCTCCGGCCGGAAGATGTGGATCACCACGTCCCCGGCGTCCACGAGCACCCAGTCGCAGCTCGAAAGCCCCTCGGCCTTCACCTGCTTCACGCCACCGTCCTTGAGGTCGCGCAGAAGACGGTCCGCGATGGATCCGACGTGGCGATGGGATCGGCCCGAAGCGACGACCATGTAGTCGACGATCGGCGTCTTGCCGGTCACATCGATGGCGACGATCTCCTCCGCCTTGGCGTCTTCCAGGCTGTCGAGGACGATGGAGAGGCATGCGGCAGGATCGCCGTCCACCTCGCCATGGGACTTCCTCACCGTCCCATCGGGCGTCAATGCCATGTGTGCACGGATTCCTTTCCTGAGGCTGTGCAAGACGAAGCACGAATCCCGCTTCGTCCGAGTCCAACATAGGTTTTTCTACATGACGATTTCAAGACGTGTCCCATTAGCAAACGTTATGAGCGCGCAGCAGTGTGGAAGACGTGGGATCCCGTGGAACATGCAGGAAAACCCATGCCGGCGCAGGAAGATCCGCCAGAGTCCGCGCGGCATGCTCGGGAATTCGGCTCCGGGCGAAGGCGCGGGCGGCCGGCGCGCTCACCGCGGACATGGTGGCGCCCGGACGGTCGACCACAGCCATCGGCACCGTGCGCACGATGTCGCGCCAGCGCTGCCAGCGGTGAAGCGTCGCGAGGTTGTCCGCGCCCATCAGCCAGACGAAGCGCACGGTGGGATGGCGGCGGACGACGTAGTCCACGGCCTCGGCGGTGAAGCGGGTCCCGATCGCCGCCTCGAACGCAGTCACGGCCATGCGCGGGTGCCTCGCGAGGCGCCCGGTCCTGTCGAGCCGCTCCTCGAGCGGTGCGAGCCCGTCACCGGACTTCAGCGGGTTGCCGGGGGTCACCATCCACCAGACCTCGTCGAGGGCGAGGCGCACGAGGCCTGCGAGCGCGACCCGAAGGTGCCCCCTGTGCGGCGGATTGAACGAGCCGCCGAAGAGGGCGATCCTCTGCCCCTCCCCCGCCGGAGGAAGGCGCAGGCGGGGCTCCCCGACGGCGAGCCGGGAGAACTCGCCCGGCGGTGAGGGGATCACGGGCGCGTCTGCCCCGCGCCCCGCACGCGGTACTTGAAGGTCGTGAGCTGCTTCACACCGACGGGCCCGCGCGCATGGAGCCGTCCCGTCGCGATCCCGATCTCGGCCCCCATCCCGAACTCGCCACCGTCGGCGAACTGGGTGGACGCATTGTGCATGACGATGGCCGAATCCACCTCGGCGAGGAAACGTTCGGCGGCGTCGGCATCCTCGGTGATGATCGATTCGGTGTGGCTCGACGAATGGCGGGCGATGTGGTCGAGCGCCCCGTCGAGACCGTCCACCACCGCCACCGACAGGATGGGGGCGAGGTATTCCGTGGAAAAGTCCTCTTCGGTGGCCTCGTCCATCCGGTGGATGGCGCGGGCGCGGGCGTCGCCGCGCAGGGCGCAGCCCCGTGCCTCCAGCGCCGCCGCGATGGCGGGAAGGTGCGTGTGCGCCACGGCCGCGTCCACGAGAAGCGTCTCGGCGGCACCGCAGATGCCCGTCCGTCGCATCTTGGCGTTGACGGTCACCTCCACGGCCATGGCGCAATCGGCGGCAGAGTGCACAAAAACGTGGCAGAGGCCTTCGAGGTGCGCGAACACGGGAACGCGCGCCTCCCTCTCCACACGCTCCACCAGGCTGCGCCCGCCCCGCGGAACGATGACGTCGATGCCGCCGTCGGCGCCGGCGAGCATCGCGCCGACGGCGTCGCGGTCCTGGACGGGGACGAGCTGGACGGCATCCTCGGGCAGCCCCGCCGAGGCGATCCCCTCGCGCAGGGCGTGCGCGATGGCGGCGGCCGTGCGCGCCG
>Ga0076929_100510_pt1 | contig 31994 bp, 23 predicted proteins | sample HotLakConUCCSL28_FD_87104 | JGI IMG/M metagenome (GOLD analysis project Ga0076929, IMG submission 87104) | Hypersaline microbial mat communities from Hot Lake, Washington, USA - Hot Lake Consortium UCC-SL28 (version 3) (version 3) | ecosystem: Environmental > Aquatic > Thermal springs > Hot...
GTGATTCCAGCTAATCGTCATCGTGCTGTTGGCAAAGATAGCGGCTTGACAAGCTATATAGAAAGGTTCAACAACACGCTGAGACAGAGGGTTTCGCGGTTAGTGAGGAAAACGCTGTCTTTCTCCAAGAAACTAGAAAACCACATTGGTGCGATTTGGAATTTCATCCATGAGTACAACCGCTTAATCAGAGAAAAGACGGTCGGGAATGATCCTAACGCTATTTTCTCTATCCTTTACTAAAATGGACTACCGTTTCATTTATCCCTGGCAGGAAGCGACTGTACGCACAGGTATAGAGTCGTTTTACAGTAAAGCTGTTTCTTTGGAAAGATAAGAGGTTCATCAGGAGAAGCACTTTAGGCAGAGCGGGCTAAAAACTTTGTTGCTTAAACTCTTTGGAGACAGTTCAAAACATAAAGAGGGTTTCACCTATGAAAAAGATTGTTTCTAGTGCCATTATTCAGCTTCGCCGACTTTTGGTTGTTGGATTGGTGAGCCTCAGCCTATGGAGCGCTGCGCTAGTTGCACCCGCCCAAGCTGCTGACACCAATGACTATTACACCAATGACCGAGGCTCGCTCCAAACGACTGAGCGCTACGACCAAATTCAACCCAAAGCCGGTGGGATGAATGAGTTTGACGACGTGGACCCAAGGCGCGATACAAAAGCCGCTGAAGCCAAGGCCAAAGAACTCACGAGCTCTACTAAGCGTATTCAATCTAGACCTAGCGATCCGCTTGAGCCTGCTCGTGAGACTATTGGTGGTATCAAAGAGAATATTAAAGGCGCTGCTAGTGACCTGTTAGACTAACCTGCCGATTCTCTAACCTGCCGATTCTCTAACCTGCCGATCCTCTAACCTGCCAATCCTCCCTTCCTATTTTTCCTATCGGTTGGGAGGAGCCAACTCTAAATTGTTTGGTAGGCCACTTTCTCCAGTCGCTGACGCTGGTGAGGATGTTTCAAAATTGCTAGGGCGACGAGATTCTTCTCGCTGGAGGTCTGCTTGCCAGTCTTGAATTCTGGTTTGCGCAGAATCGTAGGCTTCAGCTTGAGCTGGAATGCGGCTAGCCAGTGCGATCGCGGCTTTAAAGTCCCGATTGGCTTCTGCCTCTGCCTCTTGCAGCAAGTCCCAGCTCCAGTTATTGATTTGGCTGTCGGCGCGGCTACGACTGTCGCTTTGAACCGGCACGCGCTGGGCAATTTCAATGGCATTGCCCAGCGAATTGGCATCACCTCGGGCTGCGACGCTAATCGCTTCGTCTAGCCGCAGTCGCCCGTTCTCTTGGGCCTGCCATGTCGCAATATCATCTTGGGCAGCGCCATAGAGCGATCGCCCTTGATCAATGCTCTGGGCCGTTGTGATCGCCCCTGCTAAGTCGCCTGATCTCGCTTGTTGCCTAGCGCGATCAATGATCGGCTGATCTTCAATTCGCTGAATGCGGCCTGTCCAAGTCGCAATGCGATCGCTAGCTTCTGCCCCAAGGGTTCGCTCGGGTGATATCTTACGCGCCTCTTGAATGGCCGCTCGTAGACTATCAGGCGTACCCGCAGCGGCAATCCGGTCGGCTCGTTCTAATATGGGTCGATCTTCTACTGTTTCAACCCTTGTTTGCCACTGGTTTATTTGCTTGGCGGCTTCTTCCCACTGCGGCGAATTGCGCGAGACTTGCCGAGCAATTCCAATAGCCGCCACTAGGTCAGACGTGCTTCCCCGGCTGGATCGCTCTTGGGCTTGATTGATCCAGGAAAGATTTTGAATCTCGCCCTGCCACTGGGCAATGAGTTCTTGACCTTTGGCATAGCGAGGACGATTTCTACCCAGTGTTTTCATCCGGCTAATGGCTCCTTCTAGGCCGCCAATAGTACCGCTCCAAGCCTGCTGATAGGCCGTTACAAAAATTTGAAAGTCGTCGATTTCTTTTTCGAGGCCAGTATCGCGAGGAATCGCGGCCAAAATCGCCTGAGCATCGGAGAGCTGCCGCTTGGCGAGCAAGCCTTCGCCAACTTTGAGCATTTGGTTAGCAATGTCTTTGCGCTTGCCTTGGGCCTCGGCATAGTACACGCTTTCTTTGTCAATTTCTTTGAGCCGCTTGAGGGCTTCGGTAAAGCCTTTTATAGTGCCTTCTTTGGCAAAGTCTAGGGCTTCTGACATTTTACGGCTATCTTCTCTAGCCTTGCCAATTAGCTTAGTTAGCTCGTTGTACTTGACTGTAGACCAAAATTTATTAGGCACATCTAGCAGCGCCACCGATAGGCTAAAGGCCGCCTCAAATTGCTTTGCCTTTAGCTTTTCGACTGCCGCATTAAAACTGTCTTCGCCCTCTTTCCAAATCTTTTGCCAGCGGGCGATGCGATCTTCTACAACCTGGGCAGCGGCTGTTCTTGCCGGGATTTTTCTAGCGGTATCAATCGCTTCTGTGAGGTTGCCTTCTTCAAAAGACCGTTCGGCCAAATCCAATACCTGAGTGGCCCAGTCTTCAATTCGATTGTTGATATCTGGACGAAGGGGATGGTCTTCGGGCAGGCGGTCTACCAGGGCGATCGCAGCCAGCAAGCTTTTGACATCGCCCTGGTTAGCGTAAGACTCAGCGCACTGAAGGCGTAAAGCTGCCGAAGCCGTCGGCCAAAAAATTGCCCGACAGTTGGGCAAATTCGGCATTCTAAAAAGGCTGACAACTGCGGTAGTTCCAACTGTGCCTAGCACGCCAAATATTATGAGCATCACCAGCGGCCAGCTCTGAAGCCAGCGCAGTTTGCCCAGGGAAGCGTCGGGCGATCGCAAACTCGCTTTTTCTAGCCTATCTGCGTCAATGTTTACTGTTTGACCACTGGTCATTTGGCTACTGGCCATTTGGCCACTGGCTGTTTGACCACTGGCTGTTTGATCTCTATTGAGCTGCTTTCCAGATTTAGGATGAGCGGCTGAGTCAGGGATCGAACGAGGTGCTGTGGGTGGGCTAAAGCGGGGTCGCATGGCGTTCTTTTGACCCTCTAAGTGAATAGGCTGTTGAGACGAAATGCCAGCAGGAATGCCTGGAGGGGGTGTGAGACGATCTGAAGAAGCGCTGTGGTCAGCGTTGGGTTTCGAGGCCATGAGTGTCCTAGCGATCACGCGTCCTAATACGTCCTAATACGTCCTAATGGGTCTGTCCTAAAGGTCTGTCCCGAAGGTTTGTCCTAACGAATCTTTTATCCCACTTTAACAATTGATTGATTTTACCAAAAATAGCTAAGTCCTCAGCCATTCGTCAGCCATTCGTCAGCTATTCGTCTTTAGCACCTTACAGCTTCAACACTTTCACTTTCTCACCTGCTGCAATTTGAGTTTCGCCCATGGGCACCATTGCCAGCCCACTGATGCGAACTAAGTTCACCAGATTACCAGAGCTGTGTCCTCCTGCTGCCCGAGAAAACTCGTAGCCCGAGTCCCCCATTTGTAAATGACCCCACAAATAAGTTTCTCTGCGTCCGCCTGCCATTAGGGGCATGGTTGTAGTGGCCCATACAAAGTCAGGTGACCAAGGCCCGACTCGACCCGATAGCTTCGCGATCGCACCCGCTACAAACCGCCAAAATCCCACCATTGCCGAAGCTGGGTTTCCTGGTAGGCCAAAGTATAGCTTTGATCCTAGCGTGGCTACCGTCAGTGGCTTTCCGGGTTTTATGGCGACTGCCTGAATATGCAGCGTTGCGCCTAACTCTGCAAGCACATCGTCAATGTAGTCATAGTCACCCACGGATACTCCGCCCGACGAGAGCACCATGTCGCATTGATGCATGGCCGGATTGATGGCTGTAGCGATCGCGCGTTTGACCGCATCCCTATTATCTTCTACAATCCCCAGCAGCACGGGCACTGCCCCTGTTTGTGCGACCAGTGCAGCCAAGGCATACTGGTTAGAATCCACAATTTGCCCCGGCTGCAAAGATTGATCAGGGCGCACCAGCTCACTCCCCGTAGAAAGAATTGCCACGCGAGGCCGCCGAAATACCGGAATTTGCGTTTGCTGAGCAGCCGAGAGTAAGGCCATTTCTGCTGAGCCAATCACCTCACCAGCCGCTAACAAAACATCCCCTACGCGGGCAAAGCTACCCCGCCGCCGAACAAAAGACTGTGCCTTGGGCGCTTGCAAAATGGTGACTGACTGGCCATTGGCTGAGCGCTCAGTTTCTTCTTGCATGACAACCGTATCTGCCCCTTCAGGCATCATTGCTCCAGTCATAATTCGCGCTGCCTGACCGGGATTGAGGGCTTGCGTAGGTCGCTTACCCGCTGGAATTTCTTCCACAATTTGCAGCGTTGCGGGCACCTGCTGAACATCTTTAGATCTCAGCGCATAGCCATCCATTGCCGAGTTGTCCCAATGGGGAAAATCAAGCGGGCTAACGACCTGCGCGGCCAGCACTCTTCCCAGACAGTCAGCCGCGCCCCACCCCGATACCTGATCTAACCGAAGCTGTTCTACGGTTTGAATCGGATCAACTAAAGTAAAGATTAACCGCTCAGCTTCAATTGCAGTGAACATATTGGATGGCAGTGAACATAATAATAGAGATGAGAAAATGATTTTAGTTTAGATACATAGCCCATCAACCGATAAAGCTAACCGATAAAAGCCAACCGACTAAAAGCAAAAAGCAGCACCAGGCACCATACTACACTCGCTATGCATACGGCCACACCTACCGTTCCCTCTCGTCTGTTTGTCCCTCAAGGCAATGGCTCACCGCAGGGTGGTGCTGATTTGGCAGATGTTTTGCGATCGCGTCGTCAGCGCCTTGCTCAGCTGATCGACTTTCCGGTACTGCTGTGGTCAGGCACTCCTAAATCTAGAAACTTCGCTGCCAATATCTATCCCTACCGAGCCAGCAGCCATTTTCTGTACTTTGCCGGGCTGCCGCTAGAAAATGCCGCCATTCGGCTAGAGGGCGACCAGCTGACGCTATTTATAGACGACACTAGCCCCGAAGAAGCCTTGTGGCATGGTCCGACTCCCAGCCGAGAAGAAATCGCCCAAAAGATGGGTGCAACTGAAGCTTATCCGCTGAATGCGCTGGCAGACAAGGCGCTAGGAACGGCCACGCTAGGAGAATCAGACGAAACCGTACAGATGCTAGAAAAGGCGCTGCTCAAGCGGGGTATTGTCATTCCTCGCCATCACCCTGGCGGCAATCAGGCGCTTGAAAAGGCGATTGTACAGCTGCGGATGATTCAGGATGAAGGCTCGCTAACGGCTATTCGTCAGGCGATCGCTGTGACCGTAGAAGCACACAAAATGGGTATGCGAACGACGCCTCAGGCCCAAACAGAAGCCCAGATTCGGGCTGCTATGGAAGCGGTAATCATCGGACAAAACATGACCTGCGCCTATGGCAGCATCGTCACCGTGGCGGGCGAAGTCCTTCACAACCATCACTATCACAACTCGGTCGGCGCAGGCGATTTGCTGCTGGCCGATGTGGGCGCAGAAACCAGTGACGGTTGGGCGTCAGATATTACGCGCACCTGGCCTGTTAGTGGCAAGTTTTCGGCAACGCAGCGCGACCTGTATGACATTGTGCTGGCTGCTCACGACTTTTGTATTGAAAAGGCTCAGCGTGGTGTGGAGTATCAGCACATTCATTTGATTGCCTGCCAGATTATTGCTGCTGGGCTCGTGGAGCTTGGCATTTTAAAGGGCAATCCAGAAGACTTGGTGGCACAGGATGCGCATGCGCTGTTTTTTCCTCATGGGGTGGGGCACCTGATGGGGTTAGATGTGCATGATGTGGAGGATTTGGGCGATTTGTCAGGCTATGCAGAAGGGCGAGAAAGAAGCGATCGCTTTGGGCTTGCCTTTTTACGGCTCAATCGCCCATTAGAGGTAGGCATGGTGGTGACGATTGAGCCCGGATTCTATCAGGTACCTGCTATTTTGAACGATGCTAAGAATCGCGATCGCTATACCTCAATGGTTGACTGGGAACGCCTCGAACAATTCTCTGACGTTCGGGGCATTCGTATCGAAGACGATATTTTGATCACTGATCTAGGCTGTGAAGTCCTAAGTAAAGATTTACCCACGACAGCAGCAGAAATTGAAGATTTGGTAGGTAATTCTGCTGATGACTACCAATAAATCCTGAATACGGCAAAAATCTTTGTATAATAAATTACAGCCATAATAAAAAATACCTGTGTAATATTGAACGACTTGATCAGAAAACTTTAAGCAGCAAAATTTCAACAGTAAAAAAACTGAGCAGTCACTGAAGATTTAACCAATATCTTCCTATTACAGGTAAGTTTACAGGTGCATCATCTCGATTTTTTTGGGCTTCGCAGACTGTTTCACAAACACTCTCGCAAGCACTCCTTCAAAGCAGCGCTTGACCTAATCGCTTAACCTATAAAGTTATGACTAACGATCCTTTAGTCAGCATAGTTATCAACAACTATAACTATGCTGACTTTTTGTCCAAAGCTATTAACAGCGCTCTCAAACAGACATACAACAACATTGAAATTATTGTTGTAGATGATGGCTCTACCGATCACTCTCGTTCATTGATTGAGTCATACGGTGAAAAGATTATTCCCGTATTAAAAGAAAATGGTGGACATGCCTCTACCTTTAACGCCGGGTTTGGGGTGAGCAAAGGCGAGATTATTTTCTTTTTAGATGCAGACGATATCTTTGAATTAAACAAAGTCGAAAAAATTGTAAAAGTTTTCACCTCTCATCAAGATGTAGGCTGGTGCTTCAATGCACTTAAACTGTTTGATAGCAAAACAGCCGAAACTATCGCAGTGACCCGCGCCTTCCCTGATAAAAATGAAGATACTTCTGGCATTTACGATTTTCGTGAAGCGATTAAACAGGGTCAGCTCAGGTTTTATCCGCCTTCAACCTCAGGTTTAAGCTTTAAGCGAAGCCTGCTCGCTCAAATTTTGCCAATGCCTGAAGCCTTACAGATGGCCGCAGATCGCTATTTAGTCAACGCAGCCATCTTATTAGGCATTGGCTACTTTGCGCACACACCGCTGACAAATCAATGCATTCACGGCAACAACGAAGGCACCTTGCAAAATGACCGCATCGCCCAAAAAAAATGCGGCCGCAATGAGATGTTTACAGCGTATTTTTTGCACAAAAAGTTTCCTCAAGGATGGAAATTTAGCCATCGCACCTTTGCCCGTGGTTGGGGTACTGCCCGTAGATATGGTTTTATTTCCGATGAAGCCAAGCAGATTCAGCAACAGTACCTTATCTCAGTTTCATGGTGGGAAAAAGCAATTATTCTAATGATTTCTTGGTACCAAAACCGGCCGTGGAAAAAAGTAAACCTGTATCGTAGTTGGCCGCCATCGAAAAAATCTTTTCCTCTCACTGAGGGCACTGCTCGGAACGGCTCTCTCTCCTATGAGAGAAAACTATAAAGGTGAAATGTCTGTCCATAGGGCATTTGGTTAGCTATGCGGTTCGCCTACTGTAGGTGAGTAGCACTAAAGGAAATGTCTTCTATGACATATACAACTGTTGAAAGCATCAAAAAACCTCTCAAGGCGTTTAATACCTTTGATGCTGATACCAAACTTGCTTTACTCTGGTACGGCTACCTAGACATCAAGGAGAATCTTCAGCCCAATCCTAATAACGATGTTGAAGTGATGGGCAACGCCGTATACGACCAGATAAAAGTCCTCTCTAAAGATGAGCAGCTACAGGTGCAAAGAGACGTCGTAAATTCCGCAGGCACCCAAATTTGTAAGGAGTACGGTGCATTGAGTACTAGCGGGATGCTGGAATTCTGGCTACTGCTAGCTCGGGGAATGGAGGAAGGTGCTATTGTTAATGTGCCCAAAGATTACGAACTGCCTGAAGAAACCAGTGAATTTGTCGAAATGATTAAAAACCTGGATTTTGAGGAGAGAGTAAACTTTACGCGGAATGCGATCGCCGAAATGGGCAGTAAATAATAGCCCAAAATAGTAGCCAACCTTGCGGGAAAGCTTAGATATTAGAAAGCATCATTCAGCCGAGTGAGATTTGATCGCCAGGCTGAATGGCTGCTCTAATGCTATTCAACATTCTTTTAGTCAGTCTAGTTCCTGTTACTTGAAAGATTAAACTGCTGCTAGACTTATCCTAGAGCTGAGCTATAGATCTGAAATAACTGTAAAACAAAGAACAGAGAGGAGAGAACAGAGACATACTGTACACACTGTATTAAGTTGACCTATCACGACTGCTTACGATTGACCTTCAAGGTCTTGGATCAGCATTTTCATCTCATTAATTTCTCTGTACTGCGTCGTGATGATCGATTGAGCTAGATCTTGAACGCGTGGATCAGAAAGATTAGCTCGCTCACTTGTCATGATTGCAATTGAATGGTGAGGAATCATGGCTTTCATCCAGGATATGTCGCCAACTGTGACCTGGCTACGCACTAACCAAAGCGAAAGTACAAATACCCCGATACTGCCAACAAAAATACCGATGTTTATTTTCCGGCTATTATACATGCTTAGCATGTATCCGAGCATAATACCTGCCATTGAGGCTCCCATTAAAATAGCCATATAAACCCGCGTTTCGCTGAAGTAAATATGGTTCCACTGGTAAGTGTTAAGGTACATTAGCCCAAACATTACAACCGTAGATGTCGCAACCATTGCAGCGAATCTAGAGTAAGGACTTTTGAACATCTTTTCGCTTTTCATTGTAAGTCTCCGAGTGAAACTGAGTAATATTAGCAACTGAAATAGGAACTGGTTAGGGACACATGTTTAACCCAGAGAGCGTTGATAATAAGGCGCACGGAGCACAATGCTGCTGAGCCTCTATATCGGTAAGTTATTTAATCACGACTTCATGCATTTCAGTTGTACATATTAATCATTAGCTTTTAACTGTAAGGATAGACATAAGAGTTATACATGGACGCCTACCCTTGTACATACTCTATAAAGTAGGTTGAATATCTATTAATAGAAAAGTAATAAAAAAGTGATAGAGCAGGTTATCTCTTTTGGAAGAGATGTATCTCATCTTGGTATTCTCTTCCTATGAGTTTGCTCATGGAGTAAAGGTTATAGGGCAAGGATTATGAAGTAAGCGCTATGAGGCTACTTTCTCTTTATACCTTCTACTGTACTTCTTGCTGTGCACCCACTAACCCTATTGAGAAGAGCCAAGGTGAAGGGATGGAGTTAACAAAAAAGGAGTTGTAAGTTATTCGATTCGAATGATGTTTCGCAATCCAAACCAGTTGTATTGACGAATTCCCCAGGGTAGGAGGACTAGGAGTACAATAAATGCGATGGATAGAGCGATCGCGCCGGGAATGCCAACTGTGAAAGACTCTCCTAAATATGTCAGCAGCAGCGTAGACGGAATCATCCCTAACAATGTTGATAGGGCATAGATAGGAAGCGACAAGCCAGTGAGTCCGGCACCGTAGCTGATTAAATCGAAAGAGAGTACCGGCAGTAGACGAGTTGTAAAGATCACAATACCAAGCAGCTTCTCTCCTCGGTCTTTTGAGAAGTAAATGATTTTCCCTGTGAGCGCTTTTACCGTTGAGCGACCTAGCGTGCGACCGATAAAGTAGGCGATTAATCCTCCTGAAAAACCGCCGATAACACTGTAGATAGCTGCTGGGATTGCGCCCCATACAGCGCCTGCTGCAACTGTCAAAGGTGCGCCAGGAATAGGGCTAATGACAACCGCTAGGGCGATTACCGCCATGTAGACCAAGATGCCTGAAATGCCTGTGCCTATGACAACCTGCTGGAGGCATTCAGGCGTCAAGAGATTGCCCTCAACCCGGTTAGATATCCAAAGATAGGCCAGCAGAAATAGACATAGAAGTCCTAACGCAATGATGTTTTGACGCTTGTTTTTACGTTGCAATAGTAATTTTAGTCGCTGTCTTTTGTTAGGCATCACTTTACTTCAATATCGCTGGGTACAGCTGTGTGCGGATGCATTCGTACGCTGCGATGCACTGAACCTCGTGTGTCTTACTCTAGTGTGTCTTACTCTAGATGGCTTACAGATGACTCACGGGTCGTAACTTTCAGATCGTGACTTTAGGGGCACAAAAAAGACTTTTTAGGCTGCTTTAATCTCTAGAATCCCCATCATGCCGCGATCTTCATGATCCAACACATGGCAGTGGTAGACTGTTTTTCCTGTATAGTCACGAAATGCCATCCGAATGCGAACGCTTTCGCCAGGGCTGATCGATACGACATCCTTCCAAGCAGGATAGAGCATCGGCTGACCGTTTTGACTAACGATCTGAAACTTGTTGGTATGAACGTGAAACGGGTGAGCCATAGAGCCAGTGTTGGTAATCTCCCAATCTTCGATCGTATTGAGCGTCACCTGGGTATCAATGCGGTCGGGATCAAAGGCTTGACCATTGATTAAAAACACCATTCCACCGCCCATCCTTTCACCGCTCATCATTCCCTTGCCCATCATTCCTTTGCCCATGCCATGATTCAGCACAAACTGACGGGTAATCTGCGGCTCTGGTAGGGGCTCAACTGGGATTAGCTGAGTCGGCAAAGGTATTTGCGTCGTCTGAACATTGGCCGTCTGAGCGCTAGTAGTCTGGCTGTTATAGGTTAAGGTGGCCACCGTTTCAGCCTGGGTTGTATGAGTGCGATCGCCCATCATGCCGCTCTGCGCTGGATTAAAGGGTTTGTTCAGCAATCGATACTCTCCCGGTGCTTGATTGCCCTGTACCAGTACTTCAACCCGTTCGCCAGGTGCTAGCACCACTTCACTCAGTGCTACAGGCGTAGCAATAGCACCGCCATCTGTGGCAATTAAGTGAAGTGGATGATCTTCTAACGAGAGACGAAAGAAGCGGGAGGGAGAGGCATTGAGGAGACGCAGGCGCAGCAATCCTCCTTTGGATATTGGCATTGCTGGATTGATTTGGCCGCTAGCTGTGAGCAAGCTACCTGCCCGTCCAGTCATCGCCGCCATATGTCCTGTGTCGGCAATACTACCGCTATTGTCGAGCGCAAAGTCTTTAAGGACTAAAAATTCTTCCTGAGCGGCTTTGATTTCAGGAATTTCATCAAGTTCTCCCCGGACGATAAAGAGTCCGGCTAAGCCACCAAAGAGCTGTTCGGCGACGAGCCCATGCTGGTGAGGATGATACCAAAAAGTGCCTGCTGGATGGTTATCAGGAATTTTAAACTCATAGGTATGGCGATCGCCTGAGGGAACTGTTAAAAAAGCGTTATCACCTGTGCCTGTGGGGGGAATATGCAACCCGTGGTAGTGAAGGTTAGTAGGTTGGTTGAGCTGATTGCTAAAGCGAATTTGTATATTGTCTCCCGGTTTTGCTTCTAATAACGGGCCAGGAACATGGCCATTGTAAGTGAGTAATTTGGCATTGAAATTCCCTAGCGGTACGGGCTGCTCGTTTGCAACTAAGTCCAAGCTGAGTAACCCATTTTTGCTGCTATAGGTTTGCCATTGAACAGGCACAGAAACAGATGCAGCTGATTGCGGACGCAACTGAGTAGATGGCTGCGACGGAGAGCACTGAGATAACAGCATGGCCGCTGTAGTGCCAGTGCTCAATTGTAAAAAGTCTCTGCGTTTGAGCGATTTCATAGATTTAAGCTCACAGGTTTTAAGCTAGATGTTCTATTGATTTGATGCCATTGGCCTAGAAATCTTGAACGCTAGCTGTCAACATTTTTGTTTTGAGAATCGTTTTGTATTAATCTTACGGTCTACAGTGGGCTGTAGAGTCAAGGACTGAATTGCAGTGGCTTGCGGTATACAAATGGATTCACATGCCACAAGTCACTTGGCCTGTTGTTTCGTAAAGGTTTAAGCCATGTTGCTATATTTCATCCGAGCGGCCAACGCTATATTTTCGGTGTCGTCATCATGACGGAAAATAGTGAACGGCAATCAAAACGTAGCATTTTGTAGAGTGCTTTTAGCGATCGCCCCACCGCTAGCACTCACTTATGAAATTAGGATGAAATCGCCTTAGTCCAAAGGAGAGAAAACATTGTTCGCTCTTTCGCCTGGCTATACGCCTGAGCCTATGAGCCTTTTAGTGACTGATCGGGCACGAGGAGAAGAACCGGCCCTATTGCTATCGGGTGGCGTACTGCTGGTAGATGATGCCGAAAATGCTGGCTAATTTAGTCTCACCGGATGAATTCTCGAAACAGTGTCTTAACCGCTCAGAACTCCCTACTGTACCGCCCTACTGTACCGCCCTACTGTACCGCCCTACTGGCCCAGAATGCACCAAGCAAATCGCTAGGGCCTCCACTACTGGACGTGCGGAGCGATCCGCCGCCGCTGACGGTCAGTCAGTTTGCGCAACAGCGTCAAGCCGGTGCGATGGTTTTAGACTGCCGATCGCCAGAAGTGTTTGCTAGCCCTATTCCTAGTGCGATTAATGTTGGCCTTGGCTCATCGTTTACGACTTGGGCTGGTTCTGTTTTGCTCCGCGATGTGCCGTTGGTTTTGGTGCTGGCGCGATCGCAAGACTTGTGGACAGTTTGTTGGCAGCTACTCCGCATCGGTTACGACTTGCCAAAAGATTGGCTTTCAGGCGGCATGAAGGCATGGCGCACAGCAGCGAAAGACATTACACTAATGCCGCTGTGGGATATTCACGTTTTAAAGCAACAACTTCAACGAGATGACGATTTATTTGTGCTAGACGTTCGCCAGCCAGAATGGAGAGTGGAGCTCGGGACATATTGAAGGTGCTGTTCATATCACCGGAGCATCACTGCCCAAGCGCATGGATGAAGTCCCTCGCGATCACCCTGTTGCCGTCATCTGTGGGAGTGGCTACCGTGCTTCGGTGGCGACTAGCCTGCTTAAATATCGCGATTGGGATAACGTGTTTAACGTACTAAGGGGGGATGACAGCTTGGAATCAGGCTGGCTTTAATGCCGTTAAACCCACGTGACGTTCTTTTGTGCTTTATCAACTTTTGGGGATCGGCTTCATTTTAATTGCCTTTGTGGATGTGTACCTTACTGTTCTCTACCCACGCACAGGCAAAAGCGTTATCAGCTTGCGATTGTGTCAGGCGACTTGGGAAATGTTTCGTAAGATATCCCGCTTGCCTGTGATTGGCAGCAATTATCTCCTATCATACTGCGGCCCTACACTGTTGGTTTTAACGGCAACGCTTTGGGTAGTGACATTCGCTATTGGCTTTGCCTTACTCATATGGCCGACTTTAGGCACGGGCATTCAGGCCAGTCAAGGCAAAACACCCACTGATTTTGCAACTGCGCTATACTACAGCGGCTTTACCCTTACCACACTTGGGGTGGGCGATCTTGTTCCGACCACTGACTTTTGGCGTCTCATTACTGTGTTGGCTTTTCTATCATCACCGTCTCTTTAACCTATTTATTGTCGGTGTACAATTCACTCACTAAGCGCAACACATTTGCGCTCAGTTTGTATCATCGTTCAGGCGGTAGGGCAAGTGCTGTAGACTTGCTAGTAGGCCTTAAAGGCTACGGCAAGTTTGAGCTAGCAACGCAGGACATTTTGAGCATAGGCCGCGATTTGCTATGTCTTTTAGAGTCTCATCATGCCTACCCTATTTTGCACTATTTTCGCTTTCATGAGCCTCACTACGCACTCGCTCGGATGGCGTTAATTAGCCTTGACTTGGCGACGCTAATTAAAACGGCTTTGCATCCTCAGGTGTATCAGTCCCTCATTGGATCTTCAGCTGTTAAAGCGTTAGAAAGTGGTGGGCTAGATATGCTCTTTCAACTTGCTGATTCTTTTTTAAGTTCAAATCAGCTGGCAAAACCTCAGCCTACGTCAGAGTGGCGGCACCAGTACTTCAAATCGATGAAGGCGCTCCAACAGCAGGGTATTGAAACGGTGATAGATTGGGAGACAGGGGCAGATGCTTATGTAGCACAGCGATCGCGATGGGATGCAACAGTGCGATCATTCGCAGCTTATATGGAATATCAGTGGTCAGAAATCGCGCCTGTTGAACAAGAGGGCGCATAGAAACGAATGCAGGTAAAACGGGGCGGCATGGGTCTTTGCCTATAAAAGTTGCGATCGCAGATGACCACCACTTATTTATTCCCAGTACGAACCTTACCAACTGTGCATTATCTTCTGGTGTAGCAATAGGCCCACCTATTCTCTCGGACTGGTGCACACATGCTAGGTGTCTAAGCGGGTGAGTAAAAACACACCCTGAACTTTATGACCTTGACATCTGATAGTCTCTATTGAAGACACTCGGCTGTTTGCGAGGAGATTTAAACTGTTTCTCAATTAGTAATAACGACAGAACAATCTCGGCTAGCGTTCTTTCCCAGGCGTAGTACCATCCAGCCCGCCCATCAAAAATAACACCTCGGACAAACAAGCAGTAAAACAGTACCAATAGCGGTGCCACAACTTTGTATTGCCGTATTCTATCAGCCATGCTTAGCTCACGAGGATTCATCTGATTGAGCTTTTCGACTTCTAAGATGGCATATCGTTCTTGAGCCCACAGCCAACGCTTCAGTGACTTACGATCGTCATGTAAAATAGAATGCTTTAGTGTTTGAATAGTACCTTCAGCTTTGAGCTGTTGAGTATGGCCGTCGTCAACATAGGTGGCTTCGTGTCGATTAAACAGGGATAATCGAGGCGGTAAGATAGCACCTCTAAGTGGTTTTCCATTGATACAATATTTGAACTTTATGCTGTAGGCTGTCGCAGTTGGCGTTAGCTGACTGATTTCTTCAATTAGTTCATCCGACAGGTAATAATCTGCATCTAGAGAGAGCACCCAGGTGGTGTAGGACTGGCGCAGGGCGTAGTTCCATTGAATGGCATGAGTATCAAAAATTCGCTGGTAAACTTCTACGTTTGGATAACGACTCAAAATTTCCAGGGTGGTGTCGGTGCTGAAACTATCTACAACCACAATTCTTGCGGCCCAGCTTAGCTGGCTCAATGTTCTAGCGATATTTTCTTCTTCATTAAATGTTAAGAGAACGGGCGTTATTTGGTCTAGCATAGTTGAGCAGTTTGTAAGGTAAGAGGTGTATTCGGTAAAGGAGCGTACTGTTCGTACGATTGCGCGATTTGATGGGCAATTTCGACCCAGCTAAATTGCGATCGCGCTATCTGATGAGCGCGCTGGCCCATTGCTGGATAGTCTTCTGATTGAGTCAGTAACTGTTGCAAAGTTTGTGTCAGCGCTTCCACAGTGTTGTCGCAAATCCATCCCAGCTGATGTTCTTGAATTAGCGGTGATAGCGCCACTTGTGGACTGGTCAAGACCGGCAACCCAGCCGCCAGCGCTTCTAGAACCGCAACACCAAAATTTTCTGAATGAGAAGGCAACACAAAAACATCTGCACCCTGCAAAAGTTGTTGTTTTTGTTCACCGGTAACGAACCCAACTCTATGGGTACGTGCTTTTAATCCTGAAGATTCTAGCTGTCGGTCTATTTCTGCTTCATAACTAGGGTCACCGCTACCAGCAATCACCAAATGAAACGGAAGCATATCTGCATGACTTAGCGATTCAATTAAGCGATCTAATCCTTTTTTGGGATGTAGACGAGAAAGAAACAGCAAAATGGGCGTTTGTTCAGGAATGTTTAACAGCCTTCTTAACTGAGCCTGGGGCTGCTCAATTCGCTCTGGTAAATGAACCCCGTGGGGTATTACTAGTTGGGGAGGCGTTAGGCCCAACAATGAGGCTTCTTCTAATTCCTGATGGGTTGTAAAGTGAAGGGCACTGGCTTTTTGTAGATTGGCATGTTCAATTAGTGCTAAATAAACCTTTTTCTTGATAGCGCTTTGAGTCAGTGACCAGTGGCAAAGCTGACCAATTGGCCTTAGTAAATAAGGTACTTGGTGCCATCGTGCGATCGCCATCGCAGCAGTAGAAGGATAGGAAAACAACACATGAATATGAAGCAAATCATAGTCCGAGATGTGGTGCCAGAGCCAGTGCGTCAAATCCCAAGAAAAAAGAAATTCAGTGAGCGATTCGCTTTTTGTTTGTTGGCGTTCAAAAAAACGGACCGGCACTTGCATGCCATCTTGAACTGCGATATCTACCGGATAGTTGATTTTTTGGCCGCAAGTTACATCTAGAACAGTTGGCCCATTATCGTTGGTAGTCGCAATTTCTGCATCTATGCCAGCTATTCGCAGAGCGGATACCATTTCTAAGACCGCTTGACTTGGACCACCACGGACTTGGGCGACTGATGGAATAATATGTAAAACTCTCATAAGGAAAAATTAAGTTTAAAGGTGTTATTCAACCTGGGCCAAGTAAGTTGAGACATGTTCAAAGCAGCCTGTTCAATGTGAAGTATTGCAGACCACGAAACTAAGCCGTGACCGGTTGCGGGGCAGAAGAAAGGCCGACTAGGTCGCTTAAATGCGATCGCTGCAGCAGCATCGATAGTTTGTTCTCAAAAGCATGTATACCGTATGTTGAAATGACGGATTGTCTTAAAGCCTGAGGATGATACAACAACTCATTAGGATATTCTCCCTGTAAAATACGTATCAGATTGCTAGCGATGTCATCTAAGTCATCTGGGTTTACCAAAGCTCCTAGCCGCCCATTATCTAAAGCATCTCTACCACCGTCTTGATTGCTCCCTAGAACAGGTTTTCCACAGGCCATTGCCTCTAATAAAACAATCCCAAACCCTTCCATTTTGCTGGGCATAGCAAACACATCGCAAAGGTTATAGTAATCCGACAAGATATCATCCGAAACATAGCCTGTAAGTGTGACACTATCTTGGAGGCCTAATGCCGAAATCAGCTTTTCTAACCGAAGTTGGTCATCCCCCTTTCCTACAATCACGTAGTGAAAATCAGGAATAGCTGCTTTGATTGCAGGCATGGCATGTAAAATCTGATCATAGGGATGGAATTTTTCACCTGCTGCTAACCGATTGACGGTCAAACAAATAGGCTGGTCTAGCCGAAAGCCATATTTTTCCAGGAGATAGCTAGGCTTCTCAGCAGGCTTAAATCGTTCAAGATCAAACGTATTAGGTAACTTAACAATTTTTTCAGGGCACAGAGACTGTTCCGTTATCAACCGCTGGCGAGTATACTCACTAACCGATAAGATGCGATCAGCATTCTGCAAGCCTTTTTGTACGCTGGAGCGCTTTAAATCCCAGACCTCAAAACCATGTGCAACAGTCCAATAGGGGATACTTGCAATCTGTTTTAAGTAACTTGCTACAGGTGTAAAATTAGGATGAGTTGTAATGATTAAGTCGGGCTGCTGATTCAGTCCAGCTATCGCTACTCTGGCCCCATATGCCGGAATACGTACTTTGGCAGGCCAGTTGCCCATGCCGTGAAATTGGCTAGTGATTTCGCTTGCAGTTTCGCCTGTAGTTTTGCTTATAGTTTCTTCTACGGTTTCTTTGCCTAACAGGCTGGGTTGGTGGCTAAGGCCTTTTCGCTTTAAAGGCTGATTAGGGCAATCGTGGGTAGAGAAGATCTGGATTTGAGCTTCGGGGCAGAGCCGCTCAAGTGATTGCAAAAAGAATTTTGAATAGGTTTGAATACCCCCTTTAAAGTCATATATACCAGGTGTCCAAACGTGAATTTTGAGGTTTGAAGAAGATGCAAGTAGCATAATAATCAAGAGAAAATAGATTTAGGCAAACCAAATACGCTATAGCTAAGGAGGCGATACGAAGCCCCCAAGAGCAAAGGTATAGCCAAGAGATCTTAAACTGTGATTTAAGAGCGTTGTGCTGTTGGAAAAAATCGCGAAAAGCGAACTAGATTCCATGTGAAGATCACGATCATTAGTGCAATTGAAGCTATTGCAACCCATCTAACACCGGCCATATAAATCGCTAGACCGCCTGAAATTGCCGTAAACGCATACACATGATTAACTGTTGCTTCGTAAGAATAGCCAAAGTCTAATAGGCGATGGTGCAGATGACGACGGTCAGGATAAAAGGGAGATTTCCCTTCATTCATCCGGCTGATTATGACGTATAGCATGTCGAGAATCGGCACTGACAAAATTAAGTAGGGAATCCACAAAATTGCACCAGAAGTGGCATGACTCATCGGCCCCGTGACAGCTAGGCTAGAAAGCAAGAAACCAATCAGGTAAGCGCCTCCATCCCCCATAAATAGCTTAGCAGGACGACTGTTGTAGTATAAAAAGCCCAGCAGTGAGGTTGATAGACTCAAGGCAAGTGTGGCTTCCAATGGACAGTCGAGCTGGACGCAAACGATCGAGAGCATGGCTGCTGCGATCGCAACTGTTCCGGTAGCGAGTCCATCTAACCCATCTAGCCAATTGACTGCATTCGAAACACCTGCTAGCCATAAAAAGGTCACAGGTAGACCTAACCATCCGAGTGGTAACGGGCCAAACATAGGAATAGGCAAGACCTCAATCCGAATACCAAGACTCCAAACAATACAGGTCACACCTGCTTGCAGGGCTAAGCGTGCGATGGGAGAAAGGCCGCGAATATCGTCAGTAATGCCAATAGCAAATGACAACAAGCTGCCAATCATCAAAGCCACCAAAATAGACTTCGATTCAGAAGATACTGCACCTTCGACAAAAAACAACCCCAAAAATGCAATCATCAGCCCCAAGGCAATGCCGATGCCACCTACTCTCACCGTAGGTATATGATGCTGCTTCCGGGCTCCGGGACGATCTACCCAGCCAAATCGCATACCGAGAGAAATAACAGTAGGCGTGATCTGTAAAGCCCCGTAACCTGAACATGTAGCAAGTATGCACTCAAACATATTGCTAGCCTCCTGTAACAATTGATACGCTTAGTATCCGTGCTCAGGTATTGCGATCGTGTTTGCAATAACGTTAGTGTTCACTAATCTCAGTAGGTATTCTTAACCATTTTTGACATTTGTTACGGGCTGGATGTCTTGATGCCTGCTTTCCTAATATCTGCCGAATGTTTGTAGTGTTAGTCAGCAAGTATTGAAGGCAGGAGCCCAATAAAAAACGTTCAATCTAAAAAGCAGCCAGTATTATTACTAATGCTGGCTGCTTTTGCATGAATATTATCTGTTTTGACGAAAAGCCAGTAGGCTATCCCTTAGAATTAAGAAGAATAGAATTAAGTGCGAAAGATCTTTCGTTCTGATAGGTTGATGCCAGAGAGAGACCTGTTGGGAAAATATTTTTTCTTTTTCTTTCGGTATATTTTCATAAATATACCCATTCCCAAAATCGGTACTGTACTTTGAAATAACGCTGCTGCATAGACACCTGCAGTCCACTCAGTCGAAGCAAGCGCAAAGCTTAAAATCAAAACGGTAAACATAGAACGCGTGGAAAAAGCCGATGTTCCTACGGATATAGCAGTCATACTGCCATAGAAAAAACCAAAAAAAGCTCCTACTACTATCGCTCCTGGCAAACCAAAATTGGCATAGGCTTCTGGTAAGAGTCCCCAAGCAATTGTCGTTTTTTCAGTTTGCTCCCAGGTTTGCCGCTCGATATGCACATTGAGGGTATGAGTTCCAATATGAGAGACTGGTTTATTTTTTATAAAGGCACGAGGCACGATCAAAATAGGTACATAACTGTAGGTTTCTCCTGCAAGATAAGGATAATCCTGAGGGATTTTTGTTTGGGCCATCATTAGCATATGAATTACGCTAGATCTTTCCAAGAAAGATTCGCCCTCCTCTTCTGGCTCTTCATATCGAACTGCTTCACTATTTTGACCCTCGTCAGCATATTTCCGCCATTCCGAAAACCAAGCAGGATATTCCCAAGGCTGAACAAAGTGCGCAGGGCCTTCCCAGTATTTGTGGCGCATTGCATGCTTACCGTGATGCAATGGCAATAACAGCAGTATGCCTAACGTCATTGGGAGTAGCGGTAATCGTCTCCCACCTACTACAAACGCAAAAGTCGATAGCAAAAATAATGTCAGGGCTGTCTTTAAAATGAGTCCAGCTGCTGCAGAAATAATATTTAAGCACAGGACGATAAAAAACAAGTATATTTTCCATTTTCCCATCTTTCCTGAACCAGCTCGGTATGCCAGCATGAAGATGCCAAGAAAGCTAAGTCCTAAAACAGCTTTGCCTAGGATGTTAAATAAGGCAGGCGGGATGAAGCGCCACCCTCCCACGGTGTACATATTAATAAAAGCCCCCATTGCCACCATAAAGATGAAAAAGGACTCGGCGCCTTCTGTTGCAAGAGCCATATAAATCCGAGGTTCGGTAGCTCTTTTCACGATTTTGTACCAAATAAAGGTACCGCTGCTTAAAAAGAGGGTCACTGTCAAAGCCGCAAAGCGGTGCTGCTCAGGAGAATATTGCCAAATGTTTTTATTCTCGGTAAGCAGCGGCAAGCAAAATGTCCAAAGGTACGTCAGTGCAAAGAACGGATAGACTGGCATCCCTTTGGCCTTACCCTCACACCAAAGATACATAGGATACATACAAGCTACGCCTATCATTAAGACACTTTGCGCAGTTGGAACAGGAACTTCTCTTAATTTGTCAAAGTTAGAAAATACGAGCAGACCCATGCCCACCCAAAAGACAGTGCTTAGCTGTGTTTCTGAAGAAGCTTTAGACACGATAGCTGACCTAGGTGAGAAAGCGTAATGGCCCGGAGAGCGCGCTATCTCAACCGAAATAGCGACTCAAGCTCACGATAATGACCCAAAAGTATCCCAAAATCTTCTAAAGGCTCAAGTAGCACAGAGAATTAAGCAGATGAATTAAGCGACTTAAATCTGGGTATTTACAGTGGAGGTTACTGAGTGTGTAAGCCGTTGACGGATTTTGTCCACCAGACTTTGTCCGGAGGAAGACCCAGTGCTTGGAATGCCGTCTACTCTGCCCAAAGGCAGTACTAATCCTTTGAATGCAGAGGCTTTTTGTCTACCGTGCTTGGCCTTGAGTCCTAAATGTTGAGCAGCTAAGCTCTTTTGTAAACGCAAGTGGGTAAATGCGTATATATCTTGAGACTTTTCTACCAGTATTCCTGTTTGCCTTAAGATAGTTCTTAGAATTTCTGAACTTGTTTGATGACAATCTAAAAACGAAAGTGAGAGAGACGTTTCTTGAATTAGATATTCAGTAATACTATCGAGAAGTTTTGATCGTTCAACAAATATTTGGTCTTGCTCTAGCATTTGGCTGGCTAACCATCCTAAAAGGGGAGGAAGTTCTACATTTGATACGGTTAAAATGTGTTCTAGTCCTTTGATTTGATTCCAGCGACTGATTAGCAAATTTGAGAGCGTTCGGTAAAGACGAGACTCATCGGTCAGTGTGCTGCCTGCACGCTGACTGATGATGCACAGCCCTAACAAAATAAGCGGACACCGGGCTAGCTGCTTCAACGATAGTTGTTTGGGATCTTCTAACTGCGCTATAAATTGTTGATAGTTTTTTTCTGACTGGCCATATCTATCGAACCATTGTCGAGCGAATTTTTTAATTTGAGTATCGCTAAAATCTGCTATCTCCACATAGCGAAAGCCTGAAAATTGAGCTTCTATTCCCGTCGCTCGGTGGCTAATTATTATGGGCAGATTGGGAAACTGCTGACAGAGTGTGCAAATCTCTTGTGCAATTCGTTGAGGAAAGGCAACTTCATCTAACCCATCTAGAAATAGCTGAACGCGTCCTGCTTGGAGAACAATCTCTGCTTGTTCATAGGTAATATCAGCTTGGGTAAGCTGCTTGATGATGTAGTTTTTGAGCGTGAAGGTAGTGGTTTTCTGATTTTCTGATAAGTTCCTTAGCGTAATCAATAAAGGAATACAGTGTGGTTGAAAGTGGCCGGCATTACACTGTAAAGCTAAATGCTTTAGTAGGGTGGTTTTGCCAGTGCCTATGCTTCCGATGACGACTAGCCGTGAAGTGTGCTCTATTACCGCATTAAGCGGCAGCCTTGCTGTTGGAGTTAAGCTAGATAAGGCATCGGCTGTGTTTTGCCAAAACAACTCTTCTAATGCTTCAATATCAAGCCAGCGCTGATGGGCAAGCTCAGTCGTAAACTCCATTTCTACGTAGGTTTGTGAAACCTGTAGTGGTTGAGATAGGAGTAAAGGACTATGAAGTCCATCACATTGGCGACTCACCTGGAGAAAACGTGTTTTCCGAATCTGCTCAATCCATTGATCCACTTCGCTAGCTGTTTTAAAGAGTGCTGGCTCATTGGCTTTATTTTTTTGAATTTGATGAGAGACTCTATCTACATGAACTTCTAGAGGTTCGACCTCTGGAGGTTCTGCAATATCTTCCCAGTTAAGATCTAGGCAAAAGCAAATGTCAATAAAAATATGGCGTTCTACAGGACGGCCTGAAAAAAATTTCCAAATGGATTGCCGAGTCTCTAGTCCTACTTCGCTAGCTAAGTACTCTTGAGTCCATCCGGTTCGCTGAAAAGCTTGTTTAGCCCGGGCAATACCGGTTGGATTTGCTTTTAGGGAACGTTTCGCCATAGGTTAAGTACGATGTAATTTCGAGCAAGGACATAAGAGCGATGTGCCTTCGACCTTCTAATCCTGAAGGTAAAGCTAGCAAAAGATCATAACTTTTTGAAAGTGTGTTTAATTTCAAGCTAGTTTGAATGAAAAATATAAGGGAGCTGCAATTAAATAATCTATCGGGTATAGGGGATAAGCACTGCTGTGCCCAGTAGCTGTGCCCAATACAATAAACCTTAATATCAGCGGTATTTTTATTAAACACACCTCCCTAAGAGGATAAAAGCTATATTCAAATGATTGCAAGAAATAGTTGGTCACCTTATGTTTAGTAGTTGCAAATGTTTAGTGGTTGCAAACGGATGGTGATATTTAGCTAATGATGTTGAGCTAGCGATATTTAAAAGTGCTCCAAAGAAACAATCTCTAAAAGATCACTTTTGTATATTGATTACTGGTATGTCCATTAGTTTTACATCTATTAGGTAGGGAATGCAAGAAGTTAAATTTCTGAGGGTACTAACCGTAATTTCATTGATTTCATTAACTTTATAAATAAACAATGCAGCAAACAATGCAGCTTCTATTTATTTACAGTTTTCCCTAAACCTACTCTAAATCACAAAAAAATATTGATTTTTAAGGTATTACTTTTGCTGCTTGTTTGGCTTATTAACTATAGTTCCTTTCCTGGACTCCGCAATTTTAATGAAAATAGAGTCGAAAAGGTAACATTAATGCTAGTTAAGAATACGTGATAATCTCTACTCGATCATCCTCGCATTTTTTTACAGTGGGTATTGAAGGATGCCAGATAATTTCCTAGACAAAGTCGATCTATCTTCTTTTAGAGCGATCGCATAGCTTTTTGGAAAAGTTTTTTTCATAAAGCTATGCGATCGCTTTATGGTTCATTTTTCACTACCAAAAAAACTTAAACCAATAAGCAATACCATGATCGATCATTTAATGGATCCCATTCTAGAAGACGTTCTCTCTGAGAACATTGTTGCAGATGTCATGCTTTCTACGAGTGAAACAGCTCACGAAGGGGATCATACTAGTACAGAACTGATGCAACCAATCGATAACCTTATCGAAGATACCGCTTCATTGCCTGTGTCAATTATCGCATCGGATCTTGTTGTTGATTTAGTAGTGACATCTGCTACTAGCCTTACTCATAGCCATACAGCGTCTCAACCCAATACATCTGGCACCCTGTCTGCTAGCAACTTAGCTTTTGGCACCTTCATCTCGCTGCTTAGGAATCCTATCAAAGCCTATTCAAATTCAACAGACTATACAAGCAGCGATATTTCTGAGAGAAGCGCCACTGCTAAAGCTGTGCTTCAAGCATTGTTTGAGATGTATAATATGTCTCCCTACGAATCTACAACCTCATCAATGTCAGGGGAAATGGATTCCGGCTCAGAAGAGATGGACTCTGGATCGATGACGATGCACCATCATCATTTAGTGGATATGCTGCTGCTAAGCGGCGAAGAGACGGTTACGGCTATCAATGATGGTAGCTGGTTTGACCCCAACACTTGGAACAGTGGAGAAGTGCCCTCATATGGCGCCAAGGTATTAATTCCATCAGGGATAACCGTCTTATATGACCAGGAAAGTACTGCTCGTATAGACATTATAAAAGTTGATGGCAATCTCATCTTCGCCCATGACCAGAGCACTAAATTAATTGTAGATACTTTATTTTCTACCACGATAGGGACAGTCTATATTGGCACCGAGGAGAATCCTGTTCAGGCAGATAAAACAACCCAAATTATTATCGACAGTCTAAGTGCTGTTGATGATCCTATGCAGTTAGGAAAAGGTGTCATTCTTTCAGGAAAAACCCGTGTTTACGGGGCCGAAAAGCTAGATTTTGTCAGCCTTCAAAATGCTCACGCTGGCGACAACATGCTAACACTTGATTTGCCACTGGGCGATACGGTGCCAACAGGTTGGCAGGTTGGCGATCAGCTAGTACTGGGCGGCACCGCCTATAATGCAGCAGGTTCAGATGCTGACAATACTCGTTTTCAAGACGAAGTGCTCACGATTACAGCCATTAATGGTAATCAGATTAGTTTTATCAATTCAAACATTACTGAAGGCGACAATACTATTCTACGCTTCGATCATGTTCGACCTGTTGGATTTGAAGATCAAGTCAACTTATATGTAGCGAACACGACCCGCAATGTTTCAATCCAGACTGAAAACGGTAAGGATGTGCCGTTAGAGAATCGGGGGCATGTCATGTTCATGCACAATAATGATGTCCAAGTCAAAAATGCGGGGTTTTACGAGCTAGGCCGCAGCGACAAAAACAAAATTGTTGATGAAGTCGTGACCAATAGAGATGGTTCTGAAGGCATGGGGACAAATGTTCGTGGGCGGTATGCAATGCACTTTCACCGCGCAGGTGCCGAAGACATCAATAGCACGCCTGCGATCGCTAGCGGTAATGCCGTAGTCGGTAGTCCTGGCTGGGGGATTGTGCATCATGATAGTCACGCTATTTTAGAAAACAACGTGGTTTTTGATGTTTTAGGAGCGGGTATTGTTGCTGAATCTGGCAATGAAATAGGTCGTTGGAGTAACAACATCACCATCAAAACGACGGGCGATGATGATCCAAGTGAGGGGTTTGACCATACCAAGGCACGAGTCAAAAACTTTGATATGGGTTTTAATGGCGAGGGCTATTGGCTACAGGGTGCTGGTCAAGTGCTGATGACAGACAACATCGCCGTGAGCGCGGCAGGTGCCGGACTAGGAATATTTGGAGGAGCCGATGGCGGGGTTAGCGCCCGCGATAAGCAGGTAATTCAAGTTTCTAACCTCCCGGCAGCATGGCAGGATATTGCCAAAGGCAGAGGTGATGAGAGCGTAGTTGATGCCTCAAGTGTACCGCTATTGGGTGTGTCGGGGTTTGAAGTGTATAACTCCGGAAAAGGGATTCTCACTTGGGGTTCTATGCTCAATAGCGATGGGCAGCTAAGCCTAGATGTTCCGGGTAGCAATACTGTTGTTACTGCGGTTCCTGCCCACTCCTACCGCAGCAGTATTGATGACTTTCAGCTATGGAATATACGCAATAATGGCGTGCAGTTGTGGTATACCTCTCAGTACGACCTTTCGAATGGTCTGATATTGGCTGATACCACTATCCATCCCAATGGCAGGGGGGCCGGTATTGCCAACAACGGCAAAAACCATACTTTTACCAATCTCCATATTGAAGATTTCGCCTTCGGTATTCAGTTGCCTAACGACTATGGAGGCAACGTAGGCGGCGCATTTCATAGAGACATTATTGGCTCAGTGATTAAAGATAGCTATATTTCGGGCGTTCGCTCTAACTTTATCTTCTTTGACAATGACAACCACTATTTACAGCTAGAGGGCAACACTTTTGGGACGGTTGTCAACAATAACGCTAGCCCTACGGGAAGTTTTAATGTGGCAGCCATTGGTGGATTGGCCTATCATTTTGATGCCTCAGCGTCTAACGATGTGGATCCTTGGTCGGCCCACAGCAAGTACGAAACCAGCGGAATTATTGCTTATGGTTGGGACTTTAATAATGACAGTGTCATTGATGCGTTTGGCAGACAAGTTAACCACTATTTTACGGCCACTGGCATGCAATCAGTCTCCCTCACGGTGTGGGATCAGATGGGGCAAGCTACAACCCTTTTTCAGACTGTTGATGTACAGCAAACTGCCTATGGCAATGCCTTTTTGAATGGTGACTTTAGTCAGAATAGCTTTTTAGGTTCCAACAGCGGCTCTAGCGTATATGCTGGCGCAGGCTGGGGAAGGGGGGGCGCTGCTTATGTTGATACGAGTGGCGTATTGGTGTTAAGCGATGGCAATGACTGGTCGGCATCAATCGGACAGGTTGTGCAGGACAATTATTTGCGCCGAGGTCAACAACTGCTCAAATTAGATCTCAAAAATATTAATGGCGCTAGTGAATACTACAAGAGAAACCAGATATCGCTTTCATTGTGGGGTGTTAGTGGTCAGTTTGAAAACACACTTTCTGTAAATGGACCGCAGCAGTCTGGCGCGTTGGCAATGGATGCCGATCAGTTGTTAAATGTGAGTTTAGGTGATATCGACAGCAACGACTGGCAGGCCCTCTCTTGGGATTTAGATTTTGGGTTGGGTTATCAGTATTTGCTAGTTGAAATCCATATGCAAAAGGGCAACGATGCTGGTGACTATGTGGCAGTTGATAACTTTAGTTTGACTGGGGATGGGGCTATTGTACTGGGCGCTTCGTCAATGGCGATGGGTATGAGTGGCGTTGCAAGCGTTGAGCCTATCGATTCCCAACCAGCTATCTATCCAGCTAGCCATAATATGGAGGATATGCTCCATACCGTTCACTTCTAATGGACTTTGAGCTGTATGCGAAACTAGTGAAACTTATACAAGGGAGTTTAGATAGACGCGATCGCAAACATGGATCAACCACGATGGTGACAGTATCTGTCATATATTTACTGTTGCCATCGCCTGCGCGCTTTTATGAAAATTCTCCTAACCGCAGATCCAGAGCTACCCGTACCGCCTAAGCTTTATGGCGGGATTGAACGCATTGTCGATGTTTTGGTCAGAGAACTGCGACAGCAAGGCTACCATGTTGGACTGATAGCCCAAAAAGACTCTACCTGCCCAGCTGACGATTTTTTCCCTTGGTTAGGACAACAGTCGCAGCATGCGGTTGACACATTAAAAAATACAAAACAGCTGTGGCAAACCGTACAGCTGTTTCAGCCAGATGTTGTGCATAGTTTTTCGAGGCTGCAATATCTGTTGCCCTTGCTGCCGACGCCTTTACCCAAGATTATGTCTTACCAGCGGCAGCCGACTGCCCGCACGGTTAGCTGGGCTAGTCGGTTAGCCAAAACATCTCTGACGTTTACTGGCTGTAGTGAGCATATTTGCCGACAGGGACGAGCCACAGGCGGCCAGTGGGTGGCCATCCATAATTGCGTGGAACTCAAAAAATACACTTTCCAGCCTACGGTGGCAGACGATGCGCCGTTGGTCTTTTTGAGTCGGCTAGATCCTATTAAAGGCGCACATAATGCGATTGAAATCGCCCTTAAAAGTGGTCGTCGGCTGTTGATTGCAGGGAATCGAGTAGAGACGCCTGCAGGCAGAGACTATTGGGAATCGCGTATCGCTCCCTTTTTAGGTAAACAGGGCATTGAGTACATTGGCTCTGTTGATGACAAGCAAAAAAATATCTTGCTCGGACAAGCGGTGGCGATGCTTGTTCCCATTGAGTGGGATGAGCCCTTTGGTATTGTATTTGCTGAGGCTTTGGCCTGTGGTACACCGGTTATTTCGACTCCGCGAGGTTCACTCCCCGAGATTGTTCGCCATGGTATAGAAGGCTATTTAGTCGATGCTTTAGATGACGCTGTCGGCGCAGTTCAAAACTTATTTAATATTCAACGCCAACAATGCCGTCAGCGAGCAGAATCCTGTTTTTCAGCAGAGGCGATTGTTGAGCAATACATACAGTTATATCAGAAGGCAATCTCAAAGAGATCAGCAACCCACCAGTCGTTATCTGCATTGGGTTTAAGCCCCAGATGAGTTGTCTTATGTCTATCAGCCATATGCCGTCGCCAGCCGTTTCTAATTCTTTCAATCGGCGCAGGGTTTTATTAGTAAGCCCTCATTTTCCACCTGTTAATGCGCCGGACCATCAGCGGCTCAGAATTGCCTTGCCGTATTTCCAATCGCTGGGTTGGGAGGTGACTGTACTGACAGTTGCTCCAAACGAAAGTGCCCATTCTCAAGATGCTTACTTGTCGCAGGTTCTCCCTGATCATGTTGAGATTGTGACAGTATCGGCTTTGCCTGCCCGGCTTACCCGCAAAATTGGGTTAGGAAATTTAGGATTACGCTGTTGGCCCTATTTGAATCAGGCTGGTCAGGCGCTTTTGCGGCAGCGTTCTTACGATCTGGTCTTTTTTTCAACAGCTATGTTCCCGGTACTCACGCTTGGACCAATCTGGTTCAAGCGATTTAATGTTCCTTATATTGTTGATTTTCAAGACCCTTGGCGAGTGGACAGAGCGCAACAAGACCACCGTACCAAACAGCGTCCTGGTGGCCGAGTCAAGTATGCGATGGATAAATTATTAGCGCAGTTGCTAGAGCCAATGGCCTTGAGTCGGGTGAGTCACATAGTGAGCGTTTCTCCTGACTATCCCAAAATTTTGCAGCAGCGTTATGCCTGGCTCAGGTCAGAAATGTTCACAGTTTTACCCTTTGGCGCGCCGACACATGATTATATTCAGCTGCCTCAGTTGAACATAACGCAGTCTATTTTTGACTCTCAAGATGGGTGCCGCCATTGGGTGTATGTTGGCCGTGGTGGCGGTGATATGGAAATAGCTCTCAATTTGTTGTTTAAGGGCATTTATCAGCAGCGCATGCGATCGCCCGACCTGTGGCAAAAGATCAAACTCCACTTTGTGGGCACCAGTTATGATAGATCTGCCCAAGCCAAGCCCATTGAGGCGTTGGCGCAGCAACATGGGGTTGCAGATATTGTTTCAGAACACCCACAAAGAATCCCCTATTTTGAGGCACAGCAGGTCTTGGTTGATAGCGACGCTATTTTACTAGTAGGGTCAGAGGACCCAAGCTATAGCGCCTCTAAGCTTTATACTGCCATCCTAGCAAAACGTCCGCTACTGGCAATTTTTCACCAGCGCAGCTTAGTGGTTGATATTATCAGGCGTTGTAAGGCAGGCGATGTGGTCACCTTCAATGAAAGAACAGAGGTTCTTTCAGAGCCTATACTTGCTGCGATTGACAAGCTTGTAACTTTGCCAAAAGGAGCACAAGCGCCGACCCAATGGACAGAATTTTCTGCCTATAGCGCCGAGCATATGACTAAGCGGCTCTGTCAATGCTTTGATATGGCTGTTTCTTAGAAGGTTCTATTTAAAAGGTCTTATTTAAAAGGTTCAAGGACGCCTTTTATGGATGCTAGGTAATTTATTAATGCTTGTAGAGGGTAAGTCAATGACAGATCTCGCGATTATTACGTCCCATCCGATTCAGTACTATGCGCCTTGGTTTCGCTATCTCAATCAGTCTTCAGGTTTGAAAATAAAGGTATTTTACCTGTGGGATTTTGGCGTTAAGCAACAGCAAGATCTAGAGTTTAAGGCCGGCATTCAATGGGATATTCCACTGCTAGATGGCTACGAGTATGTTTTTGTCCCAAATATTAGTAAAAAGCCGACGACTAAACGACTTTGGGGCCTTAACAATCCAGCACTGAAGGAAAGTGTGCTGGCTAGTGGTGCTAAGTCTGTACTGATGATGAACTATAACTACATCAGCAGCTATCGCTTTTTGCTACAGTGGTCACAGCAAAAGACGCCGCTACTTTTTCGAGGAGATTCTCACATACTGCAAGTGCCCCAAGGTATCAAACCTTTTTTGAAGCGGCAGTGGATTTCACGGGTATATCAACAATTTGATGCCTGCCTGTATGTTGGACAATCCAATCGCAGGTATTTTCAGTATCATGGTGTATCTGCTGAAAATCTGTTTTTTTCACCTCATGCTGTAGACAATGACCGGTTCACCCAGTCGGCTACTCAGGCACACGATGACTCACGGCACTGGAAGCATGTGCTGGGCATTCCGCCTCACCATCAAGTCATTTTATTTACGGGTAAGCTGATTGAAAAGAAGCGCCCTCAAGACTTGCTGGCCGTATTCGCGCGATCGCAATTTAAGAATGTTTCACTACTGTTTGTGGGGTCGGGGCCGCTGGAGACCCTTTTGCGTGAACGCGCAAAAGGTATAAAACATGTCTATTTTGCGCCGTTCCAAAATCAAAGCGAAATGCCGCGTACCTATGCGATCGCATCTGTCGTTGTTTTACCTAGCTATGGCAGCGCTGAAACTTGGGGCTTAACAATCAATGAAGCCATGTGCATGGGAAAGCCGGTCATCGTTAGCGATCATGTCGGCTGCGCGGCAGATTTGGTACGAGATAACGGCTGGGTGTTTTCGGCAGGGCAACAAGATGACCTAGCGGACTGTTTGACACAAGCCTTGGATGCGCCTACTGTTTTAGCCAAAAAAGGTCAGCATAGCCGACAGCTCATTGAGAAGCACAGCTACCAGCAAACAACCAAGGGACTGTTGCAAGCGCTAAAGTATTGTCTTTAATCCATGCATAAAAATCTCTGGCCTACGTGATGTCTTTAACGTCGCAAGCCAGAGATGAAGAGGAGCTTCTCACAAATATTAATGCTGACCCAGAGAATGTCTATTCAGGCAACGTCTATTTGCTGCCGTTGCTTAAACAGCAAACTGCGGCAGGCGAAAATACCTAGCAGCAGCAGTAACCCCATTGATGACTCTACCTCAAACGGAACCGGAACAGGTTGAGCATCTGCCAAATTAATCGTTGCATCCTGTCCAAAATTCGCAGTTTCAAAAATTCTGTTAAAATTAGCTCGACCAATATCAACCAATAATAGGCCGTCGTTGTAGTCGTTGTCGCTGCGATCGCCCACAATATCCTCATAGCCCATTACTAACAAAGGATTATGCGCATTGGGGTCTGCATAGGCCACCCAATAGATTGGAGAGCTAGGGTTGCTCCCGATTGGATTATTGGTAGGATCAGTGCTTAAGGGTGCTCTGCTATTGTTGATAACACCGTTGGGCGTAACAATCAGGTTAAGCTGGCTGCCCCCTGCAATGTTAGACAACTGTACCCAATCACCCACACTTAGCGGTGCATTAGCACTAGGCAGAATACTGTTGGTTCCAGAAAGGTTATCAAAGATCCTTGCACTACTGTTCATAGCGCCTGTTACAGTAGCGTCAATAGGGGATTGAAAACCAGCGCCCTCGTTCAAAAAAGCGATGCGAGGAGCATAAGATTCTTCTATGAAAAGCTGACTGGGATCCACCAGCCATAAATTGCTTTCCACTAAGTTGACAGACGTTCGTTCTACATTCCCTATCCTAGAATATTTGGTTAGGTCAAACCAGGTTGATCCTTCAACGTATTTTTGGATAGGACCGACGCTCAGTTCACTCATCGCTTGATACCTTTAACTCCTAACTTAACTGTAATATTGTTGCAAATGCTGTAATCAAGACTAGGAAGCTTTTGTGTTATATGAGCAATCGATATCACCTTGATCGCTATGGCCACCATCTTGTTGGATCTAGTCCTGTTGTGTACAGTATGGATAAATAATATACCTGAGCAATGAGTGCGATTACTGATTTTGCCTGTCAGGGTCTATTCTTTGTCTGTGTAGAACTTAGCATAAATTGTTTTGTATAGCTTTTCTTCAAAAGTTCTAGCCCGTAAAGTTTTATAGGCCGGTATAACCAGCCCTGTAAAGGTGATTGGGAAGCCGCTTAATAATTACCAAAACCGTTGCTGCGAGGTGCTTTGACGTAATCAC
>Ga0076929_100513_pt1 | contig 31777 bp, 27 predicted proteins | sample HotLakConUCCSL28_FD_87104 | JGI IMG/M metagenome (GOLD analysis project Ga0076929, IMG submission 87104) | Hypersaline microbial mat communities from Hot Lake, Washington, USA - Hot Lake Consortium UCC-SL28 (version 3) (version 3) | ecosystem: Environmental > Aquatic > Thermal springs > Hot...
CGATGTCTCACGGGCGAACGGTTCCACCGTTTCCACTCAGCTTGGGGTTGACCCCTTCCGAGGTCGCGGTCGGCGGCGTTCTCCTGCACCGATCGGCGATGACATTCGATCCCAGGCCCGTCCGCACACCCAACCCCCTCCACCCCGACCGCATGTCCCCCGCCGAGCGGCGCGCGGAGCTCTGCGCGATCCTCGCCCGCGGCATTCTCCGCCTGCGGCTCCGGAATGCGACGGAATTGACCGGAGAGAAGGAGACATTCGGACTACACTTCCCGCCCGACCAGAGCGGTCATGCGAACCCGTCGAACCGGAGAACCGCATGACCGACCCGAGCCCCGCCCGCCTCGCGGCGCTCAAGGCCACGCCGACGCCGGAGTTGAAGCGCCAGTGGCGCGAGCTGTTCGGCAGCGAGCCGCCGCCCTTCAACCGCCGCTATCTGGAGAGCCGGCTCGCCTACCGCATCCAGGAATTGGCCTACGGTGGGCTGAAGCCCGAGACTGTCCGGCGCCTGGAGCGGCTCGGCGAGGAGCTCGACGGCGGTGACCGGAAGAAGAGCCGCATCCGCGCGGACCTGAAGCCCATCGCCGGCACCAGGCTGATCCGCGAATGGCAGGGCGTCGAGCACGTCGTCACCGTGACCGCTGACGGCTACGAGTGGCAGGGCCGGCCGTACAAGAGCCTCTCGGCCATCGCGCGAGCGATCACGGGCACTCGGTGGAATGGCTGGGTCTTCTTCGGCATCAAGAACCACCGGAGGGCAACTTGACGAAGTCTATCTTACGCAAGCTCCGTTGCGCCGTCTACACGCGCAAGTCTTCCGAGGAGGGGCTCGAGCAGGAGTTCAACTCCCTCCACGCGCAGCGCGAGGCCTGCGAGGCGTTCATCGCCAGCCAGCGCTCCGAGGGCTGGGTCCTCGTCCGCGACCGGTACGACGACGGCGGCGTCTCCGGCGGCACCCTGGATCGGCCTTCACTGCAGCGGCTCCTGTCCGACATCGAGGAGGGCCTCGTCGACGTGGTGGTCGTCTACAAGATCGACCGCCTCTCGCGCTCGCTCGCCGACTTCGCCAAGCTGGTCGAGGTGTTCGACCGGAACGGCGTGACCTTCGTCTCCGTGACGCAGTCGTTCAACACGACCACGTCCATGGGCCGGCTGACGCTGAACATCCTGCTCTCGTTCGCCCAGTTCGAGCGCGAGGTCACCGCCGAGCGCATCCGCGACAAGTTCGCCGCGAGCCGGAAGAAGGGCATGTGGATGGGCGGCGTCCCGCCCTACGGCTACCGCGTCGAGAACCGGAGGCTCGTGGTCGACGAGGAGCGCGCCGCCCACGTCCGTTGGATCTTCGCCCACTTCCTCGAGATCGGCTCCGGCACCGTGCTGGCGCGGGAGGTCGGCGAGCGCGGCCTCCGCACGCCGGGCGGGAAACGCATGGACAAGAAGTACCTCTACCGGATGCTGAACAACCGCGCCTATCTCGGCGAGGCGGTCCACAAGGGCGAGAGCTACCCCGGCGAGCACGAGGCGATCATCGACCGCGAGACGTGGGACCGCGTCCACGCCATCCTGCAGGAGAGCCCACGCAAGCGCGCCGCACGCACCCGCGCTGAGACGCCGGCGCTGCTGAAGGGCCTGCTGTTCGGTCCGGACGGCGCGGCCTTCTCGCCGACGCACACGCGGAAGGGCGGGCGGCTCTACCGGTACTACGTCAGCCAGACGGTGCTGAAGCACGGCGCGGGGTCGTGCCCGGTCGGCCGCGTGCCCGCGGGTGAAATCGAGGCGGCCGTAATCGACCAGCTGCGCGCTGTGTTCCGCCAGCCCGAGATCGTGGCGGGGACGTTGAAGGCGGCGCGTGCGCAGGACGGCGACATCAACGCGGCAGACGTCCGCGCGGCGCTGCAGCAGCTCGATCCGCTGTGGGACGAGCTCTTCCCCGCTGAGCAGGCGCGCATCGTGGCGCTGCTGGTCGAGCGGGTCGACATCGGCACGGACGGCCTGAACGTGCGGCTCCGCGTTGACGGCCTCGGCAGCCTCGCGCGCGAGATGCTGGCCGGCGGCATGGAGCGCGCCGCGTGACCCGCGGGACGCCCACCACCGAGACGGTGACGCTCCACGTCCCGTTCCGCGTCGTGAAGCGCGGCGGGCGGAAGGAGATGCGGCTGCCCGATGGAGCGCCGTCGCCGCGGAGGACGGACAGCGCGCTGGTGAAGGCGCTGGCCCGCGCCTTCCGCTGGAAGCGGATGCTCGAATCGGGCGAGTTCGCCACCGTGGCAGAACTGGCCGAGCGGGAGGGGATCGCGCCGTCCTACATGACCCGCGTCCTGCGGCTCACGCTCTTGGCGCAGGACATCGTGGAGGCGATCCTCGATGGGAGGCAGCCGGAGGAGATAACGCTCAGCGGGCTGATGCGCGGGGTGCCTATGGAGTGGGCTTTTCGGCAGCGAGGGTGAATGGGAAACCTTGATCGAAAAACTTCGTCGCAGAACATCGCCACTCAACACGTCGGTGAACGTTGACATTTGCCGAGGTCATCGCGGGACCTCGCCAAGGTTCTTGTATTCTTCGCGATCTGAGCTGACTACACGATTACGTCGTCCAGAAACTCCGACGCCGGGTCCACGCCCGTCACGAGCAGGCGCTCTCTCGCTCGGGTGCATGCCACGTAGAGGAGGTGGCGCTCGGTGGCGTAGACCTCGTCGAGGTCGCCCTCGTCCGTGATCGCCTCGACCCGGTCCTGCTGCGGGAGGGCATCGTCGTCACAGGCCATGACCGCCACGGCGCGGAACTCGAGGCCCTTCGCGAGGTGCATCGTGCCGATGGCGACGCGGTCTGCCTCCGGTTCGGCTTCGGTGGTGAGGAGGGCGGCCTCGGCCTGAGCCGTCGCCACGGCATCGCGAGCGCGGTCCAGTTCGGCATCCGAGCGGACGAAGATCCCGATCTCCCGCGCCTTGAAGCCGTCGTTGAGGAGGCTCCGGACGAAGCTGCCGACAGCCTCGGCCTCCTCTTCCCTGCTGGAGAAGGTTTGGATCTCGGGTGGCGGACCCGCGAAGAGCGAGACGGTGCCGCCCCGGCCCTCCGCGTTCTGGTCGATGTCCGCGATGGCGGGAGGGAGCAGCCGGTCGGCTGCGAGGCGGATCTGGTGCGAGGTGCGGTAGTTCACCTTCAGCGTGAGCGAGCGGCCGCGGACGTCGATCCCGAGCGACTTCCACGAGAACGGCTGCTGGAAGATCCGCTGCCCGAGGTCGCCGGCGAAGAAGAGGGCGTTCGGCCGGCCAGCTCCGATCGCGGCGAGCAGGCGCGCATCGGGGACGGCGAGGTCCTGAGCCTCGTCCACGACGGCGAACCGCCAAGGAGCCTCGCGTCCGCCCTCGATGGCGGCGCTCACCCGGCCGAAGACGTCCGCCCAGGTGGACTGGCCGGCGCTGGAGAGGTCTGCGCGGACGCCCTCGAACAAGGCCCACAGGACCTCCCGCTGTTTCGCGCCGAGCCGGGTCTTGCGGCCGAGACGGCGGGCATCGCGGTAGTCCTCCCACGTCCGGATCTGCCACGCGTCCACCACGTCGGTCCACTCTCCGAGGAGGAAGCGGGACGGGATCAACGTGTCGGCTTCCGCCGCCCGCATCAGCGAGGCGCGAAGATCCCCGGGAGTCACGATGTCGGGCTCCCCGAACCATGCGGCATGGAGCGAGCGGACGGCGTCGGCCAGCGTCGCCACCTCGATGCGCCCGCGCACCTCGGGCTCGTTACCGACGAGGGTGTCGAGCTTCAGCCGGAGCGCGTTCGCGAGGGCGGGGGAGAAGGTGGTGAGGAGCACCCGGCCCTCGGACTTCCGGGCGAGGTGGGCGGCGCGGTGGAGGGCGACGATGGTCTTGCCCGTCCCGGCCGAGCCGGAGACGCGGGCGGGGCCGGAGAAGTCGCGCTCCACGGTGCGGCGCTGGTCGGGGTGGAGGAAGACGCCCCAGCGGTCCCACGGGAAGTCGAGGGCGCGCTCGAGCTCCTCCTGGTTGGTGAGGAGGCGGAAGCGGCGGGCGGCGTCCGGATGGGCGAAGGGATCCTCGACTGGGGCGGGCTTCTCCGGCGTCTCTCCGGTCGCGAGCTTGAGGAGCGCCTCGGCGGCCTCTTGCGGGAGGTGGGGGAGGACGTCGAAGAGGGTCGACTCGGTCGCCGCGCGCACGTCCTCCACCCAGTCCGCGGGGACGCCGAAGGCCATGATCTCCGCCTTCGAGAGGTTGTCGAAGAGGGGTGGCTCGGCGGACTTGCCCTTGGGCCGGATCACGATCTCCTCGACCGTTTCCCGGATCTCGACGAGTTGCATGGCCCCCGTCGCGGGATGGCGCTCCAGCTTGCGGCGCTCGGCCCAGCGGTAGGCGTCGTCGTGGTGGTCCACGTAGGCGACGAGGAAGTCGCTCCCGCGCTTGTGGATGATGAGGCGGATGTCGCGGTTGACGCGGACGGACCAGAAGTCCGGGTCCTTGCCGTCGATCCGGTGGAGCGACAGGGCCGGGTGGGCCGGGTTCAACTGCAGGTCGACGACGGTCGTTTTGACTGCCTTCTGCTCCTGGCTTGTGAGCTTGTCGAGGCTCGCGATGAAGGTGTCCGCGATGCGGAAGTTCATCATTCGACCGTACTGTCGTAGATTTCCTTTATCATGCGATCTGTAGGTGGATCCAAGTACTCATCATCGCGACACTGGAGATATTGCTCTACGATATCTCCAAACCTGCCGCCTTGTCGATTAAGGGGTGGTTCCGCAGAGTGAATCAGAACTGCTTCCATATGATTAAGGACATTGGATATCTCCGGATTCTCAATTTTCGCGCTCTCATCGATCATCGCCTCTTCTTCGTTCTCACCAATGGTTGGATAAATCCCGAACCAAGCAAATTTACTCCATCGAGCAGATAAGTGATCAGTGCAGTGAAACTTGAGCCTATTGAACAGTTTTTGGTTGCCGCGGCCGGCTTGCCCCACATATATCAATTTGAAAGCATCGTCATACAAACAGTAAATGCCTGATTGGTTGCGGAAATCTACCACCCAACTTCTTCCGCCGGTCCATTTACCCAGAAGTCGGCCTGAAACCTTGGGTCGCCCCAGAAAACGTCGGATCTATTCCAAAACAACCCGTAGTTCCTTATGAGCATTCTGCCTCGCTCCGTCTTGGCCTTTTGCCGCATCGGCAATTTAGTATCTGAATTGACTCATTGAGTTTGCGCGTCGACCCGCTCATCGTTGCTTGCAGCGAGGCCCAATGTTAGGGGAGGTTGACGTCAACCGCTGCCTCCGACGCTCGGCCGCCGCTACCTTCCGCCCCCATGCGCGTTGATCCTCCTTGAATGCTGTCCACTCCCGCGCGAGGGAGCCGCTCATGTCGCGATCAAGCGCGTATCGCGCCACGATGTCTTCGCGGCGCATTTCCAGATCCCGCTTCTCAGCGCGCAGCGCGTCGATCGCGCGGAACAGCATCTCCCGCTCGCTGTGGGGATTCGAACGGGAAGGCTGCGCATAGGCGTTCCGCGCCCGTTTCGCCTCCCACCGGTTGTACTCCCCGGCGTCGGGCTTCTTCGCAGCGTCCTTCTTCGGCTTCTTCTTCGGTGCGGCCGTTGTGCGCGGCTTGCGCTTGCGCGGGCTGAAGCCTGGCCCCGGAAGCGCTGGCCAGATGGTGCTGCCACCGATGTAGGAGCCGCGTCTCGACATCGCCTCAGACCCTGAACACCTTCATCACCTCGTCCCCGAGGTGGTTGATCACCTTCACCGCGATCCGGCCACGCGAGGGGCGCGGGAAGGGCCGCGACACGTCGGAATTGAGCGTGGCCCAGGCCTCCTCGTCAATCTCCGCCTTCAGGGACGTCTTCAGCGACTTGTAGGGGTCGCCTGCGCCGAGGAAGTAGGCGTGGCGGACGAAGAAGGACTCCTCGTTGTAGTCGGTGTCGATCATCCACAGGGCGATGTTCTCGGGACCCTCGGAGACCACCTCGCCCGTCTGCGGCTTGAAGACGTCGACGCCCTCGATCCGAACGCGGATCATGTCCGGGCCGGCAGGCTCGATCGCAATGTCCGGCTCGCCGAAGACCACGAAGAGGTTGCCCTTGCCGTTGGCGGCGAGGTCCGCGGACATGTGGAGGTCCGGGTTCATGCGGGCCTTCAGGATGGCGAGGCGGCCGAGGCGGGTGAGGTCGGCCGAGTGGGCGTCGAAGGCGAAGGCGCAGGCGATGAGGACGTCCATCCCCGCGTCCGCCGCCTCGCGGGCCGCCACCACGATGTCCTGGCGGGAGACGGTGCCGAACTCGGGGCCGATGAAGATGCCGGCGCGGCGCTCGGACGGGCCGTCCTCGCCGGAGGCCTCGTAGCGCCCTTCCGCGCAGATCATCGCGCCCGGCCAGCCGGTGAGGCTCGTGAAGGTGATGCGGTCGCCCCTTTCGGCCTGCTGGACGCCGGCGGCGCGCAGGTTCTCCAGGATCATCGCGGCGAAGTCCTGCTGCGGGGGCGGGCCGTCGTGGCGGAAGCCGGCGGAGGGTTGCGCGAAGCCCGTCTCGCTGTCCTCGTCCACGGCGAGGACGCGGTGGGGGGAAAGGCTCTCCACCGTGAAGGGGCCGGCGACGCGGATCTTCGACTTGTCCTCGTAGGGCTTGTCGTAGAGGAACTCCTGGGTGGCCTTGGCGGCGATGGAGGCGTCGATCTCGCGCTGGCGGGCGATGCGGGCGTCCCAGAAGCGGGCGAGCGCCTTGGCGGCGGGCTCGGGCCAGTCGTCGGGGGCCTCGCGCGGGACCTCCCACTCGAGGAGGGCGGCTCTGGCCACGCTCTCGCCGGAGGGGAGCGTCTCCTCGCCGCTCTCGGTAAAATCGATCCGCTTGCCCGCGCGGCCGCCGGTGGTGACGGGGAAGGGCGTGTCGTGGCCCGCGAGCGCTTCGTTGAGGGCGGCGCGCGCCTCCTCAACGGCCGGCTGCATCCTCTCCCAGATCACGTCGATCTCGACGTTGTTGGCGATGGACCTCAGCGTGATGTGGGGGACGCGCTGGTAGACGAAGCCGTGGCGGATGTCGCCATTCGTGGGGCGGGTGGAGGGGGCGGTGCGGGAGAGCTCGGCCTCCTTCGCCTGCCCCTCGGGGCTGTCGGCGAGGATGTAGTAGGGGTAGCGCGCGCCCATGATCCGGGAGCGGGCGAGCGCGAGGGCGACGCGCGAGGTGTCAATGGTGATCCACCGCCGGCCCCACTGCTCGGCGACGGTTGCGGTGGTGCCGGACCCGCAGGTGGGGTCGAGGACCAGGTCGCCGGGGTCTGTGGTCATGAGAATGCAGCGCTGAATAACCTTGCTGCCGGATTGTACAACGTACAGCTTCTCGTCTGTAAAGTTACCCGTCCCGGTGTCGGTCCAAACATTGCCGATGGATTGAGCGCGAAAATCATCCATAAACCGGCAGTAACGAAGGCTGTTTGCCGACCGACCGATCCTGTCAGCGCGAATTAAACGAACGAAACCAATCTCGCCTGTTTTCCAGAATCCTTTGCCGGGGCCAAATACCCGGCCGTCTGCGAGGACTGGAAAACTGCCCGGCGGCCTCTGCGAAGTAATGTTGTCCAAGCAGAAGACGCCGTGCGTTGAGCCGGTCGCTCTATCTTCATCGGAAAGCGGTCTCGTACTCCCGTCCTCATCCCGCACCCAGCGGTAGACACCGGATCTATCAGTCTCCAAGCCCTTCGGGATCAACGGCTGTCGGAACTTAACAAGCTCGCGATCTTTCGCAAACCAAAGCGCATAATCTGCCGTGCCAGCGACGAGCTGAGCTGTCTGCCCCGCCGTTTTCACGACAGTCAGCTGGGAGCAAAAGTTGCCCTCCCCGAACACCTCGTCCATCACCGCCCGCACGCGATGGACGTTCTCGTCGCCGATCTGCACGAAGATCGAGCCGGTGTCGGCGAGGAGGTCGCGCGCCACCGTCAGGCGGTCGCGCAGGTACGACAGGTACGAGTGGATGCCGTCCCGCCAGGTGTCGCGGAACGCCTTCACCTGCTCGGGCTCGCGGGTGACGTGGGTGCGGTCCCCGTCCTTCACGTCCCGCGAGGTGGTCGACCACTGGAAGTTGGAGTTGAAGCGGATGCCGTAGGGCGGGTCGAGGTAGATGCACTGCACCTTGCCCCTCAGCCCCTCCCGCTCGGCGAGCGAGGCCATCACCTGCAGACTGTCCCCCAGAATCATCCGGTTCGACCAATTCATCCCGTGCCGGTAGAACTCGGCCGTGCGCGCCTCCGGCGTGTCGAACCCGTTGAAGTCCCCGAAGAGGTCCGGCGCATCCTCCTCCTTCCGGCGCTTGCCCGACGCCATCAGGTCGTCGATCAGCACCTTCGGATGCACCTTCTCCTGGATGAACAGCGGCGGCGCGTTCACGACGAGGTCGGCCGGATCCACCACCGCCTTCCCCCGCCACACGAGCTGAGGATCGAGATCGGCATTGCGCCGCTCGTACGCGACGGCCACCGCCTCCGCCACCTCCCCCCGCGCCACCGGCTCCATCTCGGCGGTGGGGATGTTCGCGCGCCGTGCGTTCTCGTGGGTGTACGTGTCGATGGGCTTCGATGCCATCAGGCTTCCTTATGGATTTCGAGCACGGTCTTCAGCATTGAGGTATAGAGATTCGCGTCCTCGTGCAGGCGCTCGATCAGTTTCGGCCAGTCGCCCTCGTTCCCGTGTCCTTCCGGCATCTGCTTGAGGCAGAACAGCGAGCCTTTGCGGGCCTGCTTGAAGCCGAGGCGATCCTGCAGGACCGCCATGTGCGGCGACAGGCGCTCGGCAAGCTCCTCGGCGTCCCCGTTCCGCGCCGGTGCCACGTACGTCCCGGAGTTGCCCAGACTGCACCAGATGCCGACGAGCACTCCCGGAACCGGCTCCAGGTACTGGTTGCGGCCGTTGATCCGCTTCACGCCGCGCGGCGCGTCCTCCGGGTGGGCGTCCAGATAGGCGGCCCAGAAGCGGCCGTTCGCCTGCCCCTCCTCGGTCAGGCCGGTCGCCCGCGGCACAGCCGCCTTCACCTGCCGCTCCCAGTCGTTGGGCTTCGCGAGCACCTCGAAGAGCGGCGCGATGGGGCTGTCCCCGATCCTGAGCGCCCGAAGCCGGATGGCGAAGAAGGCGAAGCCGGAGGCGGTCCGCTCGTTCAGCCACTTCACCGCCGAGAGGTGCTCGTCGCGGAAATGAGGGGAGATCCATATGGCCGTCGAGATCTCCGCCCCGGCGAGGTAGGTGAGGATCTGTCCGAGGTGGCGATGGTCGGACGGCTCGAGCTGGTTCTCGATCAGCACCCTGTCGGCCCCCGGGGAGGCGTTGACGTCGCGGGCGATGATGTCCGCCATGAAGTCGCCGACGAGCGCCTCCGTCTGCAGGAGCTCCAGCGTCATGCCGGTGGGCTCGGTGAGGCGGTCGAGGTTTTGCGAGAGCCAGACGGTGAAGTCGTGCGCCTCGTGCTTCCAGGCCTCGCGTGGGTTGAGGTCCACGAGCTTTGCGAACACCGGCTCGGGCTTCGCCATCTCCATGCTCATGCGGGCACCGCCTCCACTCGCGTCCCGGCAGCGACGGCCTTCTCGATCACCTCGGCGAACCCCTTCTCGATCTCGTAGACTTCCGTGAACTCGACGAACCCCCAGCGGCCGAAGCTTCTGGCGTTGTTGACCCCCGGCACCCAGTAGCTCCGCATCGTCTCCGCCTTCGCCACCGCATCCTCGCCGCGGAATCCCTTGATCTCGACGACGAGGTTGAGCGGGTCCTCCCGCCCGTCGTCCACCCGCACGACGAAATCCGGCAGGTAGGTCCGGGCGGCTCCACCGAGGCGGTAGGGGACCTCGAAGCCGAGGGCGTGGTTCTTCACGTAGGCGAGGACGCGCGGGTGGCTCTCGGCGACCCGGCAGAACTCCATCTCCCAGTCGCTGTCGGCCACCACCCAGTTGACGTGGCATTTCCGCGGATCGGTCTGCCAGCGGCTGTCCCGCGAGGTGTTGAAGCTGACGTACGCGCTGGAGCCGGTGGGGTTGTAGGGGTCGACGATCGCCTTCATTAGCGGCGTGCCACCCGGAGCGGCCGCGATCGCCGCCGTGATCTTCTCGGCCGCGTGGTCAATCACCTTCGGGTAGAGAACCTGGCCCGGGACCGTGCCGCCGGTGGTCGTGAGATAGCCCTCGTCGAGCCAGCGCCGGACGACGCGCTTCACCTGGTTGAAGAGCGTGAACTTCGGGTCCTCGCCGGGCTCGCGGTACTTCTCGTAGATGATGTACTTCGTCAGCTCGTACATGATGTGGTTGCGCCGGCTCGCCTCCGGCAGCTCCACCACCATGTCCACGCCTTCGCCGATGATGCCCTGGTTACGGGTCTTCACCGGGCCGACGACCTCGGGCGAGATGGTGAGCCGCGATCCTTCGGAGAAGCGCGCATCGAGCCGCCCGTCCGGAAGCTCCGCCCGGTAGCCGGTGACGACAGGGAACGTGATCTCGCAGGCATCCCGCTCGGGCCGGATGGCGTGAACGTGGACCGTCTCGCGGGGGCGCGCCGGCTTCGTGACGTTCTGCGGGGCGGTGAAGTCGAACGGGATGCCAAAAATGTCGGCGTACTCGGCCCGGAAGAGCCCGTCCTCGCCCGGCTCGTAGGAGACGCGCCGCAGCGCCCGGCCCACCACCTGCTCGCACAGGAGCTGGGTTCCGAAGGCGCGGATGCCGAGGATGTGGGTAACGGTGTTGGCGTCCCACCCCTCCGTCAGCATCGAGACGGAGACAACGCAGCGGATCTCCCCGCCGAGCCGGTCCTTTTTGCCGACCGTGTTCATCACCTCGCGGAGGATGTCCTCGTCGGTGATCTTCGCCGCGGCCGCGGGACCGTCCCGCTCGGCCACCTCCCGGCGGAAACGGTCGAGCTCGTCGGCGGCCATCTCCTTGAAGTCCTTGTCGATCCCCTCGCCGGACTCCAGCTGCTCCGAATCGATGAGGAGCGTGCGCGGGCGGATCGCGACGTCGCTATTGGGGTCGAAGTTCTGGAAGAGCGGGTACTTGCCCGGCACCGGGGTCGACGACCCGTCCTCGCCCTTCCGCTGGAAGCCGGAGATGAAGTCGTAGACGAGCTTCGAAATGGCCGTATTCTGGCACACGATGATGAAGACGGGCGGGACGGGGATCTTCTCCTCCTGCCAAGCCTCGTAGGTCTTCGCGTAGTGGGCGTAGAGGGCGTCGAGGGCCGAGACGAGGAGCGGCGGCAGCTTCTGCGGATCGAGAACCTGTGCGCCCCGGCCCTTCTTGGGCAGGTCCTTGCCGACGTGTTTCCACAGCTCGCGGTAGATGGGCGCGTCCTTGGCGGCCATGTTGTCCGTGATCGGCACGCGCGGGAGCTTCACGATCCCGCACTCGATGGCGTCCATCAGCGAGAAGTCGCTCATGGTCCACGGGAAGAGCGTCCCTTCGACGTATCCCGAGCCGCGGAGGAAGAAGGGCGTGGCCGAGAGGTCGTAGACGGTGGTGACGCCGATCTTCCGCTTGACCGCCTCGATGCCGGAAATCCACAGGCGCGCGGCTTCCGTGTTTGCCTTCGCCTCCGCCTTCTCCTCCGCGCTGAGCTTGCCCTCGTCCGCCGGACCCGCCTTCTCGCGGTAGCAGTGGTGCGCCTCGTCGTTGATGACGATGACGTTCTTCATCCCCATCAGGTCGCCGGCGACGCGCTGGACCATCTGCCCCTCGGTCTCCTGCGTCGTGATCTCCTTCTTCTCCCACCCGCCGAGAGCCTCGCGCGTTCCCTTGGCCAGGGTGACGCGCTCGCGGAGCTTGAAGGCGTGGTAGTTGGTGATGACGATCTTGGCCGCGTTCACGTCCCGCAGCATGTCCACCGGGACCAGCTCTCGCGACTTGTAGTAGCTGTCGGGGTCGTTCGGCTGGAGCACCCGGAGGCGATCGCGGATCGTGATGCCGGGGGCGACGATCAGGAAGCCGCGCGTGAACTGCTTTGACCCGGGGGAGCGGGCCGCGTTCACCGTCTGCCATGCGATCAGCATCGCCATGACGGTCGTTTTGCCCGCGCCGGTGGCGAGCTTGAGGGCGATGCGGAACAGCTCGGGGTTCGCCTCGGCGTTGGCGCTCTTCACGTGCTCGAGAATTTTCCGCCCGCGCGCCCCGGCCTTCGGAGCCACCTCCGCGAGCCAGATCGCCGTCTCCACCGCCTCGATCTGACAGAAGAAGGGGCGGACGCCGGCGAACTGGTGGGTACGCCAGTGCTTGAGGAGCCGCGCGGTCTGCGGCGTCACCCCCCAATCGGCCGGGTTCTTCAGCGCGCGCCACTGGCCGACATAGCTGCGGACCTCGTTGATGAGGCGGCTCGTCGTGTACTGCTGTTCCTCGTCGGAGAGATCCGATCCCTCGTCGAGGATCAGCTCGCTCTGCTGCTGCGCCGCCTTCCTGATCTGGCTCTTCGATTTCGGGACCGGCGAGATGAAGGCGGAGTCGCGCCGGCGCTCGATGATGGTGTCGGTCGGGATCCCGTTCTCGTCGAGCTGCCAGTGCTGTCCGGGGTACTCGTACGGGGTGTTGATGATCGGCTTCTCGTAGAACGACTGCCCGGCCATTGCGCGTCCTCGCCCTCTTGCTGCCACAATGCTAGCAAGCTCCGGGTCGAGGAGTCTACTGGGTGTCAATGCTGGCTAACGTCCAGAAGTGTCCCATCAGGTGCAGCACCCCGCCTTATTCACCGGCGGATCTCCTGAAGGCTCACGTGGTACTAATTCAGTAGTAGAATCAAGCGCCTAGACGAAACCTATTTCTAAGCACTGCGCCACGCCATGGGTGAAACGCTACCTCTGTTCACGACGTCCTTCAACCGCGGTTTGTCCGTCGAGAGCCGTCCGGAGCGCCTCACCGGCGACGCTGGCGCGGTGCTCCTGCGGGAGATCCTGGAACGCTCCGGGATCGTGCCTTGGCTCGTGGGGCGGCTCGTCGATCCGCAGCGAGCGGATTTCGTCACCTACCGGCTCGACGCGCTCTTGCGCCCGGTGCTCGTGCTGTTCGGGCAGGGCTGGCGCGACCAGGACGACGCCGATGCGTTGCGCTTCGATCCGGCCCTGCGGCTCGCGATGGCCGGCGAGTGCGGGGCGACGCCGCTCGAGGATGGTCGTCATCTTCCTTCCCAGCCGACGCTGTCGCGCCTGCTCGACATCCTGAGCAGCGACGGGAACCGGCGCGTGCTGCCTTGCAGAAGGCCGCTCTTCCACACTGAGAGCCCATTCACGTCCCGAGGCCATCGATAGCTGGATTGATGGTCGGAGAGGGCGGGAGCTATTGCCCTCCATTTACCCGCTGTGGCCGCGACGCGGCGCACGAGCGGCCGCGGGCTTCTGGGGCTGATCGCGGCCGAACGGTGAGAATGTTCGAAATCTGTTCCGTCTCGAATTTCGAGACCGACATCGGAGTGTTTAGGTCAGGCGCCAGAACTTCTCAGCAAAAACAGTATCTTACAAACTCTGCACCAAGCGCGGGCAGTCAACAGGTCCGGAGAAAACCGGCACCCAGAGACCGCTTCCGGGGCTCTTGGCGCCGGGGCCAGTGCTCAGCTCCTCCCGCATAACCCGCGGAAACAAGGAAGATTTCCGCACGCACCCAAACGCGGAGAACGCTTTCGCAAGGACAGCTGGCGGAGAGGACGGGACTGACGTCGAACGTTCTCTAGCAACTAACCGATTGTTATTATTTTACTTTATTTTCAGTTCGAATCCCACCTCACGAGACCGCGAATAAAATCAAACCCGGAATGTTTTCGTCAAGCACTGCCCTCTTGGTCGACCATTCAAGGGTAATGCCGCTTTCTGTAGATCTTCACGAGCATCTCGTCGAGGTGCCAGCGCCCGTACCGCTAGCTAGAACAGATGACCTCCATGCGGCGCTCTTGGGCTTCATGGGATTTCTTGAAGAACCTGAAAAGAAATGCATTTGGTTGTGAACAGAGGCGCGCATCTGCCCTGTAAGTTCCCCGTAGCAGACGGACCTTCGGCGCAATGGCCGGCGCACGACTATTCCGCCGCGACGTCGAGGGCCGGTGGACATGACTGACTGGTCTCCCGGGCGCGCACCGGATCGGCGCGGTCGGTCCTGCGCCAGCCCGCCAGGGCAAAGGCCGGCGGCACAACGAAGAACGACACGATCGTCGACAGCAGCACGCCGCCCGCGATCGACATCGCGAAGGGAGGCCAGAAGCCGCCGCCCTCGAGGATGAGCGGCAGGAAGCCGCCAAACGTCGTCACCGTGGTCGACAGGATGTGGCGCGAGCTGCCGACCACGACATCGGCCATGGCCGCACGGTCGCCTGCGAAAGCACGCGTGTCCTGCTGCAGCCCGCTGAGGATGATGATCGCGGCATTGATCGACACGCCGATGGAGCCAATGACCCCGATGATCGCGTTGATCCCGAACGGGAAGGTGAACGCGGCAAGCGCCAGCAGGCTCAGACCGCCCGAAAGGCCCGCGACCGCGAATGTGATCCCCGAAAGTCGCCAGTCGCCGAAGCTGAGAACGACTGCGGCGATGGAGAGCACCACGACCATCGGCATGGTGGAAAGAAGATTGGCGAGCGTCTCCGCGCGCGCGTCGGCGTCGCCGCCAAGCTCGAGCCGATAGCCAGCCGGCAAGACGAAGCCCGCCGCCTCGAGCCGCTCGCGCGCAAGCGTGAGAGCCTCTTCCGGCAGCACGCCGTGGGCAAGAAAGGCCTGCACGATGTTGACCCGTTCGCCGTTGCGCCGCGTCACGGCAGGCGGTTGCGGCGCCAGCGCCGCGTTGGCCACCGCCGAAAGCGGCAGCTGCGCGAACGCCCGGTCGCCGGGCAGCGCCAGCGGCAGGTCCTGCAGCCGGTCCGCGCTGTCGCGCCAGGCACCTCCCATGCGCAGGCGCACCGGGATCTCCTCCGTCCCTTCGAGTACGGTGCCGGCAAGGACGCCGTCGGTCGCCGCGGCGAGCTGCACGGCGACCGCCGCCGGATCGAGCCCAAGCGAGCGGAGCTTCGGCTCGTCGGTGGATAATTGCAGGCCCGGCGCGCCCGGCTCGAGGCTCGCGCGCGCCACTGTCACCTGCGGCATGGCTGCGAGTTCGGACCGGATCTGCTGGCCCAGGCCCGAGAGGCGATCGAGGTCGGGGCCGACCACGCGAAACTCCACCGGCGCGGCGACGGGCGGCCCCTGGACCAGCGCGCGCACGAGGATCTCGGCCTCGGGGAAAGCCGCTGGCAGGTCGCGCTGGAACGCGGCCACAAGCCGCTCGGTCGCGGCGGGAGAGCCCGTCGTCACCAGAAGCTGCGCGAATTCAGGCGCCGAACGCCGGTCCGTCACCATGTTGTAGTAGAATGCCGGGGCGGAGCGGCCCGTGACGCGGACCGTGCGCACCACATCTGGGTCAAGCGCAATCCGTTCTGCGATGCTGTCCGCAACGGCGCGGGTCCGCGCCTCCGATGCGCTGGGGGGAAGCTCGATCTCCAGGTGGAACTGGTCCCTGTCAACGCCGGGAAAGAACTGCGATGTCAGAAGCGGAAGCGCCGTGAACCCCGTGATCGGCAGAACGAGGCCGAGCGCGATGCTTCTGACCGGATGCGCGATGGCAAGCCCGATCAGGCCGCGCCACGCACGAACCGCCCAGCCGTCGCGTCGCCGGGGGCGCGGGTGCAAGGACCAGCCCGCGAGCGCAGGCGTCACCACCATTGCCACGACGAAGGACCATCCGAGCATCACCACCACGGCGATGGCGATCGAGCCCACGAAATCCCCTGCAGGCCCCGGCAGCAGGATCATCGGCATGAAGGCAAGCGCCGTTGTCACCGTGGACGCAAGCAGCGGTGCGAACAGCCGGCGCACCGCGTCGCCGACCGCTTCGGCGCGGTCCAAGCCCTTGTCGATGCGCTTGCTCACCTCGTCGGTCATCACGATGGCGGCGTCGACCAGCAGCCCCAGAGCGACTATTAGGCCCGTCACCGACATCTGGTGGATGGCGAGGCCGAGCACCTGCATGGTGGCGAGCGTCGCGAGACTGACCACCGGCAACACCGCCGCCACGATCAGCGACGGACGCAACCCAAGGGTCAGGAGCAGCACCCCGACCACAAGCGCGACCCCGATCCCCATGTTGACAAGAACTTCCGTCAGCCGGTCGATCGTGTATCGGCTTTGATCGAATACAATGCGAAGGGCTACGTCTTCGGTAAGGGTGGGACGCGCCGCCGCGAGGGCCGAACGTATGTCGACCATCCACGCATCCACCTGCTGTCCCTCGGCGATCTTGGCGGCGACCAGCACGGCCGGACGCCCGTCAACTGCCGCCGTCTCTGCCCGTGGCCTCTCGGGTCCCCGCGTGATCTCGGCGATGTCGCCAAGCCGCAAGGTCGAAGCGCCATTGCGCAGGATCGCCAGCGTGCGCAGACGGTCCAGGTCGGCAAACGCGCCGGTGAGCCGCAGCACCGCTTCCGTTTGCGGCCCGCGCATCCGCCCCGCGGACATGTCGGCATCGGCCTGCGCGACGCGGCGCGCGACATCGCCGACGCCGAGACCGAGCGCCGCAAGCCTGCTGGCGTCGAGGCGCACGAGGATCTCTTCGCGCGGCGCGCCGTAAAGGCGTACGAGATCGGTGCCATCCACGTCGCGCAGACGCTCGGCCAACCACTCGGCCTGCCGCGCGACGATCGTCATGGGCACCATGTCGGAGCGCGGCGTCAGCGCCACGATGACCCCGTAGGCCCCCGTCTCGTCAGTGGAGAAGTCCGGCGCGAGCGCGTCGTCCGGAAGTGTCCGTGCGACATCGGCCACGGCATCGCGCAGCTCCGACCAGGCTTGGTCAATCTCAACCTCGCTCAACCGGTCGCCAAGCTCCACCCCGATCACCGAAACGTTGGTCGCCGATCGGCTCTGGACCACGTCGACCTCCGAGAATTCGCGCAGACGCTCTTCCAGCGGGACCGTAACCAGCGCCTCCACGCGCGCCGGATCGGCGCCGGGCATCTCTGTGGTGATAGTTGCGAACAGGTTGGTGATCGTTGGGTCTTCCTGCCGCCCGAGGGCAAACAGCGCGGATAGACCTGCGGCAACGACCACCAGAAGGAACAGCGCCACGAGGTGCGGCCGGAGATACGTCAGATTGCTGATCAAGAGGACGCGCCCCTGTTGCGAATGGTGTCACCCGGCGAAAACCGATGGACGCCTTCGACAACAAAGCGCGCACCGTCGTCGATGTCCCCCGAGACGAAGGCACGGTCGGCTTCCAGCGCCTCGACCTCCACCGCCCGCGCGGCGATGCGGGCGATATCGTCGGAGGAAGGTTCGACAACCAGAAGCGTCCACAGCCCCCGCGGTCCTGCCTTCAGCGCAGAGAGCGGCACCCAGCCCCCCGCCAGCGGCCGTTCATCCGGGAGCAGCACCTCAGCGCTCAATCCGGAAATCTCGGGGGCCGAAGGCGGCAACGTGAGGGTGACGGTAACGAGCCGGGTTGTGGGCTCGATGGCCGGCGCGATCCACTTGACCGCGGCCTCGTAGATCTGGTCTGCCACCTTCACGCGCACGGACTGGCTGATCAAGACGTCGGCGACCAGCTGGTCGGGCACGCCGACACGGATTTCCGCCGGTCCATCCTCAAGCAGCGTTACGACCGGCACGCCCGGCCCTGCGACATGGCCCATATCCAAGTGGCGGACCGCAACCCGGCCATTGTACGGCGCGCGGAGAACCGACTTTTCAAGATCCACGTCGATGGCAGCGATTTCGGCTGCGATCTCCTCGCCGCGTGCCTCGAGGTCGGCGAGCCGCAAACGGGCCTCGTCGAGCCGCTGGTCGCTCACGTGGCCCTGGGCCTGCAGCGCCACTTGCCGATCATAGGTCAGCCGCGCCAGCTCGATCTGGGCGGCGACGGCGTTCCTTCGCGCCTCCAGACGTCTAAGCGCGGCGTTCAGCCGGTCGGTGTCCAGTTCGGCGAGCGCCGCGCCTGCCGCTACGCGGTCCCCCTCGTTGACTGCGACATCGGCGATGATTCCGGCAATGTCGAAGGCGAGTGATGCCTCTTGCGGCGCCGCCAGCTCGCCGACAAAGATCCGCTCCATCGCCAAGCTCTCGCGCCACTCGAATCGGGCGGTCGTCGCTCGGGGGAACGGCATCTGGATGTCGGGTTTCGCCGCCTGAGCTCTTTCCGCCAGCGCGGATCGCAGGGTGACGACGCCAACGACAGCGGCGGTCACGACGAGTAGCGTCAGGCCGGCCGCGACGAGCCTATTCGCGACTTTTCTTACGGTTCTCAGAGACATGCTGGGATGCGCCTCATGCTGCTCCCTGCCATCAGCATGCGCCGTGCCGACATCGCGGCTCGCCAAATCAGGCCGAAATGTTGGCGAAGAATACGGAGCATTACGGAGCCTCCGGACGAGGAATTAGGACAATCGCAACCCCCGAGGCCGCGGCCGTTGCGGCCAGCAATACTGCCGGGACGGCGAGATCGGCGAGCGGCACGACAAGTGCCGCAGCCGCGATCTGGGCGAGGGTCGTGCGGTGCCCCTGACCCTACGCCTGCTCGCCGCTGAACACCGTAACCCGGCCGTCGGGGTGGACGATGACGCGCGCTTTCGTGCCCAGCGCGGGCGAAGCCCATCGCCCCCATCCCGATCGACGGCGCTGCCGCGGAGTTCTCGGAGAAAAGCGCCACACCAACCCCGGCCAGCGTCCCCGCCTGTCGCCGCCCGTCGCGCCAGCGGATCAGCCCGTTGTGATCGGCGCGCGCCAGCGTCGCGTCGGGGAGCGCGCCGTAGTCGCCGGTGTCGAGGTCGAGCCCGGTGGCGAGGCGATAGGGCATCTGCGCGGCTGTCACCAGATTGCGCCGCCGGACCGTGACGGGGTCGAGCCCGGTCCGCTGCGCCACCGCCTCCATCACCAACTCGATGAGATAGGTCGCCTCGGGATGTCCCGCGCCGCGATAGGGACCGGTCGGGGTGCGGTTGGTGTAGACCCCCTCGACCGCAAATGAAATGGCGCGGATGTCATAGGGTCCGGTCAACGAATGGCCGGCATTGAACGCCGCGATTCCCGGCCCCATGCCGAGCGCGAAGGCACCCATGTCGGCGATCAGCCGCGCCTTCAGGCCCAGCACCCGGCAATCGCGCGTCGCGGCGACCTCGACTTCCTGCACATGGTCGCGGCCGTGGGTGGTGGACAGGAATCCCTCGCGGCGCTCCTCGACCCACAGGCAGGCGGCCTCGGCTCGCAGGGCAAGCGCGGCGCAGATCACGTCCTCGGCATAGAAGGCCAGCTTGCTGCCAAAGCCGCCGCCGACGGAGGGCACGCGGAACCGCAGGCGGTTCAGAGGAAAGCTCAGGCAATGGGCCAGTGCGCGGGCATGGACATGGGGCAGCTGGGTGGAGCTCCAATGCTCGAGCATGTCCGAGCCCGGCGCGGGCCGCGACAGAACGGCCCGGCCCTCCAGCGCCGCCGCGGTGATGCGGTTGTTGATCAGCCGCAGCGAGAAGGTGATGTCCGCCTTGCCGAAGGCCGCCGCCACGTCGCCACCCGCGCGCGCATAGCGGAAGGCGAGGTTGCCCGGGCGGTCGGGATGAACGCGCGGCGCGTCCGGGGAAAGTGCCGCGGCCTGGTCCACAATGGCCGGGGTTCCAACGAGATCGAGCGCGATGGCGTCGAGCGCGTCGAGCGCGGCGGCCCGCGTTTCGGCCGCCACCGCCGCCACCGGCTGGCCATGATAGGCGATCCGTTCACGAGCGAGGATCGGATGCAGCACGGGGCTGCCCTCGCCGGGCGGGAACCAGTCGCAGGGCAGCGGCCGCACGTCTGGCATGTCCTGCGCGGTCAGGACCGCGCGCACGCCGGGCTTTGCGGCCGCAGCGCGCGTGTCGATCGCGCGCAGGCGGGCACTGGCCACCGGCGCGCGCAGGATCGCGACGTGAAGCGCGCCGCGCGCCTCGGGCAGATCGGCAACGAAGGCGGGCTGGCCGGTCACCAGAGCCGCATCCTCGACGCGCTCCAGGCTCTGGCCGATGGGGTCAGAGCCGGTCATCGCGCGTCCTCTCCACGCGTCGGCCTTGGCCGAAAGACGAGGCAGGTCGTCGTTCCCGAGGCCAGGAGGTCACCCTTCGGGTCGGTCAGGCGTCCTTCCGCAGCGGCGACGCGGCCACCCCGTGAAAGGACCCGCCCCCCGATCCTCAATTCACCCTTGTCCCGGGTGATCGCCGTGTGAAAGGTGATCTTGATCTCGAGACTGGTATAGCCTTCCCCGGCATCAAGCGTGGAGTGGACGGCGCACGCCATCGCCGTGTCGAGCAGCGTCGAGGCGTAGCCCCCGTGGACCGAGCCAATGGGATTGCAGAAGCGCGCCTCGGGCACGGCACGGAAGGCGGCCCGGCCAACCTCGACCTCTGTCGGCGCCACCGGGATCACGCCGGCAATCGGGGGCATCGGATAGCGTCCGGCCGCAATTCCCCTGAGGAACTCCACGCCGGGCTGACCGAGAACCTCCTCGAGAGGCACGGTTCCGACGGACTGTCCGGTGAGCGGGTTCTGGGCATCGTCCATGGCTGCCGTCCTCATTCAGCGGCGGCCGTCGCCGGCCGGCTGCGCGGTGCAGCGAGCGCGAAGAGAAAGCCGAGCACGGCCACGACCGCGCCCGCCAGCCCCACAGACGCGAGGCCGAAGGTTTCGACGGCGAGGCCGCCAATGATCGCTCCCAGGCCCTGTCCGAGGAAGATCATCGACGCGTTCAGGGCCAGCACGACGGTAACGGCCGTGGGCGCCAACTCGACCAGACGCGTCTGGATCACGGGGCCCAGCGTGAAAAGGGCCGCCGCACCCAACAGCATGACGGCGACGAGGCCTGCGATGGACGCCGCGCTGCCGGCGCGTTCGCCTTCGCTGATGAGCCCGCTATAGCCGGCGAGCGTCACGGCGATGACAAGGAAGGCCGCGGCCACGACCGGTCCCGAACGGCGGCTGTCGGCGATGATCCCGCCGACGACCAGGCCGACAATCATGCCGACACCGATGACCGCCTGCATGAGCCCGACGCCGCGGCCTTCCAGGCCGCTGATCGCGGTGACCACCGGGCCCACGAAGGCGATGACGCAAAACGTCGCGCCGAAGGCGGTCATGGTGAGGATAAGGTTCGTGAGCACGTGCCGCTCGAAGGCTGTCGCGAGCACCTTCAGACCGGCGCGGTCGGCGTTCGGCACCGGCGGCAGGACCGCCCCCACGGCGACCGCGGCAAGAAGCGCCAGCACGCCGGAAAACGTGAATGTCGCGCGCCAGCCGAAGGCATCGCCGATGACGCTGCCAAGCGGTATGCCCAGCACGAAGGACAGCACCAGCCCGCCCAGCACGATGGAAAGCGCGCGGCCGCGCCTGTCGGGTGGAACCAGTGTCGCCGCCGCCGCCGCGGCTACCGGCATGACGAGCGCCGAGGCCAGCCCGCTCAGCACGCGGATGGTCAGCAGTGATCTAAAGTCCGGCATGTACGCGGCGGCGACATTCAGGATGCAGAGGACCAGCAGCGCGCCGGTGAGGATACGCTTGCGGTCATGGGAGGCGACGGCGCCCGCCAGCAGCGGCGCGGCCACGGCGTAGACGATGGCGAATACCGATGCGAGCTGTCCCGCGGTGCCGATGCTAACGCTCAGATCATCCGCCAGTCGCTGAAGGAGACCAGCGAAAACATAGGTCTGCGTGCCGAAGGCGAATGACGCGAAGGCCAGGATCAGGATGCGAGGATTCACCGGTAATCACTCCTCGGGTTGATCGCCTCAGACCGTCACCAGCCGAACGATGGAGTGATCCAGCGCGCGGTTGAGCTGCATCGCTTCGTCGGCGCCCAGCGCGGCGGCGACCCGGGTCTGCGCTTCGCGCCACAGCGGAGCCGCAGCCTCGAAGACTGCGCGGCCACCAGCCGTCAGCACGACCTCGCGCCGCCGCCGATCGTTCTTGCTGGCCTTTATCCGGACATGGCCGCGCCTCTCCAGAGGCCGCAGGTTCCGCGTCAGGGTGGTGGGGTCCATGACCAGCGCCTCCGCGAGTTCGCCGATCGAGATTCCCGCGCGAAGGAACAAATGCGCGAGCAGACCGAACTGGGTGATGGTGAGCCCCGTCGGCTCGAGACAGCGATCGTAGATCTGCGTTGCGCAGCGTGCAGCCTTGCGCAGGCGCAGGCAGGTGCAGCCGGCGATTTCGCTTATCGGGACGTCTTGAGCCATGGGCGTTCCTCGCGGGGAAGACTGCACACACGATAAATATGCATATGCAGTATCCGTATATACAGCTAACTTGCCCGCAGTCAAGCGCTCAGCGTCGGCGAAGGAGGATCCGGTTATCTTCAGCGCAACTTGGCGAGTGTCCGTGCGAGCATCGCCGTCTCGTCCGCGTCGAGCCTGCCGGCGAAATGCGTCGCGATGGCCTCCCGATAAGCTGGCCACATGCGCCGCAGCAAATTGCTTCCGCCCTCGGTGATCTTGAGCACCTGTCCGCGACCATCATCGACACAATCTTCGCGCTCGATATAGCCAGCCTTCACCAATCGCTCCGTCAGCCGCGACATGTTGTATTGCGCCAGCAGCATGCGATCCTGAAGCTGATAGGGACGCAGACCGTCAGGCTTCGCGCGCCGGAGCTCCAAAAGCGCATCATACCAGGAAAGCGGGGGAAACCCCGCCGCCTTCAGGTCGGCCTCAACCTCCGACAGGACGGCCTGCGAGACGCGGACGAGCCGCGCCCAGGCCGTCACGGCGTCATCTGAGAGTTCCCGGGGGCTCTTCGGCATGCATCTTCCTACCAACAGGATGCATCTGCATCAAGGTTGACGCAAGATGCATCTGCATGTAAATATACATGCATCTGCATCAAGGAGTCCTGCCATGCCGGTCGATCCGAAGCTCGCGCCCTATGCGATCATGCTGCTGCGCATCGCCCTGGGCGTCATGTTTCTCGCCCACAGCCTCATCCTGAAGCTCTTCGTCTTCACGCTGCCGGGGACCGCCGGGTTCTTTGCCTCGATCGGCCTGCCGGGCGCGTTCGCCTATGTGGTGTTCGCAGCCGAGGCGGTGGGCGGGGCGCTGCTGATCCTCGGCGTTCAGGCCCGCTGGGTGGCGCTGGCGCTCGCCCCGATCCTCGCCGGCGCCACCTGGGCCCACTGGGGCAATGGCTGGATGTTCGGCTATGAGAACGGCGGCTGGGAGTATCCGCTCTACCTCACCCTGCTGGCCGTCTGCCAGTTCATGCTGGGCGACGGGCGTCTTGCGATCATGCCGTCCAGACCCGTCGCGTCGCTGTTTCCGGACCTCGCCAAGGGAGGACGCGCATGACCGCGCTCACGCTCGTCAGCCATCATCTGTGTCCCTACGTGCAGCGCGCGGCGATCGCGCTGGCGGAAAAGGACGCGGCGTTCGAACGCATCGTCGTGAACCTTGCGGACAAGCCGGACTGGTTCCGCGCCCTCTCGCCGCTCGGCAAGGTGCCGCTGCTCAGGGTGGCGCGGGACGGCCGGGACGCGGTGATCTTCGAGTCCGCCGTCATCCTCGAATATCTCGAAGACACGCAGCCGCCGCCGCTGCACCCGGCGGATCCGCTCGAACGCGCGCGGCACCGTTCGTGGATCGAGTTCGGCTCGCAGATCCTGAACGGCATCGCGCGCTTCTATAATGCGAAGACGGACGCCGATCTGCACGGCGAAGCGGCAAACCTGGCCGTCATGTTCGCGCGCGTCGAAGCCGAACTCGGCGAGGGGCCGTGGTTTGCGGGGCGGGACTTCAGTCTGGTGGACGCCGCATACGGGCCGGTCTTCCGCTATTTCGACGTGTTCGACCGGATCGCCGAATTCCGCGTCCTGATCGACAAGCCGAAGACCGGCGCGTGGCGGACGGCGCTGGCGGGGCGGGCGTCGGTTCGCGACGCGGTCGCCCCCGATTATGCCGGGCGCCTGCTGAGCTTCCTGCGCGACCGAAAGAGCGCGCTGTCGGACCGGATTCCCTTGTCCCTGGCTTTGTCCGAATGACGTGCCGGTCCGCGCGCCCTCAGGGCGCGGCCGCCCCGGTGTTGACAAGAATCGAGCTACCTACTACTTGGAAGGTATGGACACACGCGACGCCCTGCTCGACAGCGCCGAACAGCTCGTCCGCAGCCGCGGCTTCGACGCCTTCAGTTATGCGGACCTCTCGGCCGCGGTCGGGATCCGCAAGGCGAGCATCCACCATCATTTCCCGACCAAGGCGGATCTGGCGCTGGCCCTGATCGTTCGTTACCGGGCGCAGTTCGGCGATACGCTCGGCGCGATCTCGCGAAAGTCGGCGACCGGCGGCGCGAGGCTTCGCGGCTACCTGGACGCCTACCGCGCCGCGCTGCAAGGCGGTCGTGCCGTCTGCCTGTGCGTCGCCTTCAGTGCCGGACGGGAGAGCTTCAGCGATCCGGTTCTCGCCGAGCTTGACGGCTTTCACCGGGACGGGGCGGTGTGGCTGCGGGAGACGTTTGCGAAAGGGCGCGAAGACGGGTCGATCAAGGCCGTGGGCGAACCCTCGGCCGAGGCGGATGCCACGCTCGCCTTGGTCGAAGGCGCCCAGCTCGTCGCGCGCGCCGCGGGAGACATCGAGCGTTACGACGCCGCGACCGGGCTGCTCCGGCAACGAACGCGATAGCTCTTTTTTGTCCCGAAAACCTACCGACTAGTAGAAAGGAACGACCATGACGCAACGCTTCAACGACAAGGTCGCCGTCGTCACCGGCGGCGGCTCGGGCATCGGCAAGGAGGTCGCCCGGCGCTTCGTTGCCGAGGGCGGGCGGATCGTCCTGAACGGCCGCGACGAGCGCAAGGTGCGCGACGCGGCCGACGAGATCGGCCCGGAAGACCGGGTCGCAGCGTTGGCGGCCGACGTCTCCGACGCGGGCACGGGCGAGCGGCTCGTCGCGCTCGCGACCGAGCGCTTCGGCGGGCTGGACATCCTGTTCAACAACGCCGGCGTGTTCACGCCCAAGCCGTTCCTCGACCACACCGAAGCCGACTACGACCGCTTCCTCGACATCATCCTCAAGGGAAAATTCTTCGTGGCCCAGGCGGCGGCGCGGGCGATGACGAAGCGGGGCGGCGGCGCGATCGTCCAGACCGGGTCGATGTGGGCGCTGCAGGCCGTCGGCGCGACGCCGTCTTCGGCCTATTCCGCCGCCAATGCCGGGGTCCATGCGCTGGTGCGCAACCTCGCGCTGGAACTTGCCCCCGAGAAAATCCGCATCAACGGCGTCGCCCCGGCCGTCGTCGAGACGCCCGTCTACAACACCTTCATGAGCGACGCGGAGGTAGCGGCCACGCTGCCGACGTTCAACGCCTTCCACCCGCTCGGCCGCAACGGCCAGCCCGCGGACGTCGCCGAGGCGATCCTGTTCCTGGCCTCCGACGCCGCCGGCTGGATCACCGGCACGGTGCTGCCCGTCGACGGCGGCGTGACGGCCGGCCGGAACTGACCCCTTACCGCAAGAGGAGAATGACCCGATGACCAGCAAGACCGATCCGCATCTGACCCGCCGCGACATGATGGTGACCGGCGCGCGCTCGGCGCCGTCGCGGCCGCGCACGCGGCGCCCGCCGCCGCCCAGTCCGGCGCGACGCAAATGGACGCCTACGCCGATCCCAGCGATCCGGCCCTGCCCCAGACCGAGATGTCGGTCACGCGCGGCGACACGGCGCTGGTCGTCACCGATCCCCAGATCGATTTTCTCAGCCCCGAGGGGGTGACCTGGGGCGTAGTCGGCGAAAGCGTCACCGAACATGGCACCGTCGCGAATATCGGCCGGCTCTTCGCCGCGGCGAAGGCGGCCGGGCTTCCGGTGTTCGTTTCACCACATCATTACTACCCGACCGATCATGGCTGGCGGTTTGAGGGCCCGCTCGAGGCGCTGATGCACCGGATCGGAATGTTCGACCGCAAAGGTCCGTATACGCTCGACGGTTTCGAGGGATCGGGTTCCGATTTCATGCCGGAATACCGGGAGTTCATCTTCGACGGCGAAACCGTCATCACCAGCCCCCACAAGGTCTATGGGCCCGAGACCAACGATCTGGTCCTGCAATTGAGGAAGCGCGGCATCAAGAAGGTCGTGCTCGCCGGCATGTCCGCCAATCTGTGCACCCAGGCGCATCTCTACGAGCTCCTCGAGCAGGGCTTCGAGGTGGCGGTGGTGCGCGACGCCACGGCGGCCGCCAAGCTTCCCGAGGGCGACGGCTATCTCGCGGCCCTCACGAACTTCCGGTACGTCGCGAATGATCTGTGGTTCACCGACCAGGCCGTGGAGGCGATCCGCGCCGCGGCGCGCTGAGACCGCGCCGGGGGTGGCCCGCTGCGAGGCGGCCGGCCCCAAGAACATCCATCAATCTGACGAGGAGCACCCCCCATGTTCGACATGAAACACATTCAGAAACTGCCCGCGCTCGGCGAGAGCGCAGGCGAGGGGACGTTCGAGGCCTTCCGCGCCTTTGACGAGCGCGCCCTGGCCGACGGCGCCATCCCCAAGAAATACAAGGAGCTCATGGCCGTCGCCGTGGCGCTCACCACGCAGTGCCCCTACTGCATCGAACTGCACAAGAAGGCCGCCGTGACGGCCGGGGCCACGCGGGAGGAACTCGCCGAGGCCACCTTCGTCGCCGCCGCCTTGCGCGCGGGCGCGGCGGTCACCCACGGGACGCATCTGATCGATGGCTGATCGCGCGCAGCTAACAAGTATGCCTGCCACGAGGATCCGCGCCGAGTTCGATCGACGGGTCGTCGTTCGGCCCGGCGATCAAGGCTTCGACCCCTCGCCGATGCGAGGGGTCGAACGCCTGATGCTCGACCGGATCGGCGAGGAGAAGGCGCGGGCGACATCCATCTTTCGCTACGCGCCAGGCTCTTCCTTCTCGGCCCACACGCATGACGGCGGGGAAGAATTCTTCGTACTGGACGGGGACGTTATCAGACGAGTTCGGCGATTACCCGGCCGGAACCTACGTGCGCAATCCGGTCGAAAGCCAACATACGCCGTACAGCGAGAAAGGCTGCACGATCTTCGTCAAGCTGCATCAATTTTCTCGAGACCATGCAGCCCGAAAGGTCATCCGGACCTCTCACGCAGAGTTCCTGCCCGGCAGCGCGCCTGGGCTCTCCGTCTTGCCGCTTCATCAAGTCGGAACAGAATCGGTCGCTCTGGTGCGTTGGACGCCAGGCACGCGTTTCTCACGGCATCGGCACTGGGGCGGCGAAGAGATCCTCGTCCTCGAGGGCGTCTTTCAGGACGAGCATGGCGACTATCCCGCAGGCACCTGGCTGCGGAACCCGCATCTCTCCGTCCACACCCCCTTTTCGGAGACGGGCGCCCTGATCTGGGTCAAGACCGGGCATTTGTCTGCGCACCCTGCCCAGTCCGGCTCTCGCGCGCCGAGTGGCTGACGGGGAAACGGCTCGCATGTCGAGAGGCCACGCTACGGAGGAAGTTCATGACCAATAGGAGCCGCCCCATCTCCGAGAATCGCGGCGATAGCGGCAAGACCGGGCTCGCCTCGAGCCATGAAAACCTGCCCGACCCGAAGCACTGGGCGCACTCCGGTCGCGCCGCCGGTTTATCCCGACGCAAGGCATTGGCTGGGCTTGGGATTGCCCTGGCGACCGGAATCTCGGCCTGTGGCGCTTCCGGCGCTGCATCCGCCCCGGAGCGGCTGCGTGACCGGATCCGGCGACGCGTCGCCGAACGGCGCGGAATAGCGCTGCCGGAGACGCCCGCAAATCTGCCAACGCACCGCGTGGCCGATCCGCGTGCACTCGAGGGACGGTTCGCCGTCATCGAACGCGACGGGGTCTGGAGCGATCCTGCACGTGACGGCCGGACTGTGCTCTGGCGCGCATTCCTTCCGGACAGGCAGGGTCGCGCGCCCGTGGCGCTGTATTCTCACGGCGCGGGCGGAACCCGCGACAGCGGGCAGCAATATGGGACGCATCTGGCCAGCCACGGCATTGCCTCCGTGCATCTCCAACATGCCGGAAGCGACCGGGCGGCTTTCCGGGATGATCCGCGCCAGATCGGACGAGCCATCCGCGACCCGCGCCTTGCTGCGCCGCGCTTTGAGGATATCGGTTTTGCAGCCGCGCAGTTGCAAGCCTCATGGTCGGAACTCTCTGACAGGGTCGATGCAGGAAAGCTGGCCGTTTATGGACACTCCTTCGGCGCGATCACCACGTTGATAGCGGCAGGTCAGCGGGTGGAGGGCTTCGGCCGCACCTTCGCGTTGCCGTATCTGAAAGCCGCCGTGGCGCTAAGCCCTTCGCCGCCGCGAGAGGGTTATGGCGACGCGGTGAGCGCATTCGACGACATGCTAGCGCCGATTCTGCACATCACGGGCTCGGAAGACGATGCGCCGAATGGCGATTTCGATGCGGCGGCTCGGCGCATCCCGTTTCGTCAGATCAACGATGTCGATCAGTATTTTCTCAACCTGCATGGTGCCAACCACTTTACCTTCAGCGGTGATCCCAATCCGCAGTTCACGGGAAGAAGCCTCGCCTATCCCGGTCTTGATCGCCATCACGACCTTATCAAGGCGGCGATGCTGGCCTTCTTTCAAAGGACGCTTGAGGGCGATCTCGGGGCGAGAACGTTTCTTGACGATGAATTTGAAAGCCTTCTCATAAAGGAGGATGTATTTTTATCAAAACCTACGGCCTCAAAATGAAATAAGTGGCGCGGTCGATGATGAGCATTCCCTGGGAAATCGTCTCGATCTTTTTGCTCCGATTGGGGCTAGTGGCTCTGTTCGTGCCTTTCAGCGTTTACTACATGGTGGTGGACTTCCGAGGCGCAGCACAACATGCAGCTTCGGCAGGGGTCAGCCGACGCGTCGCCCAGTGGATGATCCTGGCAGCGATTCTTCTCAAGCTCGTCGCAACGCTCGGCGTGTTGACCGGCGTAGCCGATCGCTTGTCTTTCCTGTTGCTCGCCACCTTCTGTGTCGGAACGGCGCTCATTTACAAGCAGTTTTGGATTGGTGACGGTCTCGCGTTCACTGCGGAGAACGCCAATCTGCCGCAATTGTGGGACTTCCTGAAAAACATCTCTCTCGCCGCCGCGTTCATCCTTATCGGCTTCGGTTCCGACGCAGAAAGTTTCCGACAGGGACTCGAGGAATTTCTTCGATCTCCTCTTGCGTCAAGCAGACCCTATGATGGTGGTATCTTGCGATGATCAGCACGACGCCCTTCCTTTGTTCCACCTGCTTGCGAGCAGACGAGCGCACTCGCGCGGGCCAGGAGTGAAACGGGATGAATCGGTATCAGGACATCTATCCGTCGAATCCTCTCCTTCGAAGCACGGATATTGTTAAGCTCCGGGCTGCGGATGTCCTCACCCTCGAATATTTTGAGGCCGAGCCCGACACGATGCCAACGCATGTCTTCGCCGAGCATGTTGTGCTGTTCAACCTGCGCGACGAGCCTCAGCGCGTAGAGAACTGGCGGGATGGCGAACACCGCGACTTCATCTTCAGGCGGAACGAGATCGTGATCACGCCGGCGGGGATCGAAAGCGGCTGGCGGTGGCAAGGAAAATCCAAGGTCATCGTCGTGACGATTTCGTCCGAAGCGCTCGACCGTTTCAGCGAGCAGAAACTCGGGCTCCTGCCGCCCCCGACCCAGCTTCACGGCAATCCGCAGTCCCAAGACGCGCACCTCACCGACACTGCCGTAATGTTGCTGCAGGCGCTGCAGGACGGCGGTCCCGGCTATGAGGTGATGCGCACGAAGCCCTCGGATCGGGAAGGTTCATCGGGTCCTCCTTACGCCGCTCAGCCGATCTTGCAGCCCCAGAAGGACGTCTGATCGGCCGCGAAGTAGCCGTCCGCGACCCGGAAATACCCCTGCAGCTCGACGGTATCGCCCGCGGTGAGCGGCACCATGGTCTGCAGCCAGATGGCGGTGGCGAGCGACACGTGGGTGGCTGAGATTTCGCCGAGGGAGCCGCGGATTTCGGTCGTGCCGTTCAGCACCAGCCGCCCGCGCATGCGGGCCGTGGCGCTGGCGTTGATCTTGTAGAGCAGCGTCGCGCCGAAGAGGTAGGTGCCGTCCGCGGGCGCCACGAACTGGTTGTTGGCGGCATCGAAGGCGCCCTGATCGTCATAGTCGGTGTTGTTCAGGCCGATCTTCGTCCACGTTCCGATGCCGGCATAGTTGTCGTAGTTCGTCCAAGCCTTGAACCGCGGCAGCCGGGGCTGATCGACGATGCCGGTGGCGTTGTCGACGCTGAGGCCATCGAAGAAGGTGCTGCCGTCGGCCGAGACCGCGAGGCGGAACCGGTCGGAGCCGAACAACCCCACCAGCGCCTTGGTCACGAAGCCGGTCTGCAGCGTCAGGCCGAGATCGTCGCCTGCCGCCTCCTTGTTCATGGTGTAGAACAGGTCGCCCGTGCCGCCCTCGGCCACGGTCTTCGCCGCCCAGAGCGCGGCGTTGAGCTTGGCCGAGAACGGGTTCGACGCGTCCGCTGTGGTGCCAAGCCCCAGCAGCGCGAGGTTCTGCAACGCAGCCGGTGTCGTCCCAACCCATCCCGCGCCGTCGTAGACCAGGAGCAGTCCCTGGTCCTCGACCCACGCGCGCCAGCCGGTGCGTGGCGGCAGGCGAAGCCAGGCGCCATCGGTCCAGAGCGCGACGTTCAGGTCCCACCCCGCCCAGTCGCCGGTTGCGCCCGAGGCGACGATGTAGCGGTCGCCATCGGCAGGGCTCGTTGGGGGTGCCGCCAGATCCCGGTCGAGGACGGAGAGCTGGACGAGCCCGTCGAGGATCCGCAGCGCCTCGTTGTGGGTGACATGCTTCTGGGCCTGCGCCGCCAGGATGTAGGGCAGCAGCAGATGGGTCGTGGCGTCGGACATGGGATGGCCTTCAGATCGTGAGCGTGACGGTTTTCGGCGCGCCCCGCCCCACGAGGGCGGAGAGCTGGAAGATGCGGATGTCGAGCGTGTCGCCGGAGCCGAGCGGCGCGCCCCAGTCGGCGGTTTGCTGAGCGGCCGTGTAAGCGGCACTGGTCGTGGACACGCTCAGCACCCGCTTCACTGCTGTGCCGTCGAGGATCTCGACCTCGTAGGCCTCGGTTTCTTCGGCGAGCGGTACGTCGACAGCGCCCCAGTTGTCGGCCGCGAGCGACCGGGACCGGCGCGTCCAGCGGATCGTCAGATCGCCGGGCGCGCGCGGCGTGCGCCACGGCTGCTCGACATGGGCGACGGAGAACGGCCGCAGCCCCACGCCCACCGGCGTGAAGGCCTGCGCGACATAGGTCTCGTCGGTCACCGGGCGGCTGGCTGGACCGATGCGCCAGTTCCACGGGATGCCGAGATCGGCTTCGGCGATGGGAAGTGACGCAAGCGCGGTGTCCAGCACCACGACCCGCGCGCCAGCAGGCGCCGGGTTGCCCATGGCGCCCTCGGTGCCGCGCTGACCACGCAGGAGACGTGTCAGCCGATACCGGCCTGGCGCGAGCAGCTCGGCCGCACCCGCCTGCACGATCTCCCACACGCCGGGCGCGCTCTCGATGGCCAGCGCATTGGCCCCGCCGAACAGGGTGAGGTCCGTGACGCTTTCCAGCGTCCCGGTCAGCAGATCCAACACCAGCGCATTGCCGAGGTCGAAGCGCGACGTGGGCCCGGCGTAGAGGTCGGAGACCAGCGCCCCCATCCGGGCGCGGCTGCCAAACGTGGTCAGCAGCTCGAAGCCATCGGTCGAGGGGCTGCGGAACACCGCCATCTCGCCCGGCCAGGGAACCGCGTGCGCCGC
>Ga0076929_100516_pt1 | contig 31642 bp, 33 predicted proteins | sample HotLakConUCCSL28_FD_87104 | JGI IMG/M metagenome (GOLD analysis project Ga0076929, IMG submission 87104) | Hypersaline microbial mat communities from Hot Lake, Washington, USA - Hot Lake Consortium UCC-SL28 (version 3) (version 3) | ecosystem: Environmental > Aquatic > Thermal springs > Hot...
CGTCGAACGCGCGAAGCGGCGAGGGGGGGTGCGGCAGAGCGTTCATTCTCAGCCCTCGCAGATGCGTCATTCCCCCCCCCCGCCCCCCCGGGCCCCCCCCCCCCCCCCCCCCCCCCCCGCGCCTCGAGGTCCACCAGCAGCTCACGGGCACGGCACATGGCGCCGAGGCCAACGCCGTGTGGCTGCGGCCGGCCGTCATGGAACCATGAAAATTCCGTCAACCGCCTGTCATGTTGCGTTGCTAGCCGCCACCGGGAAAACGCAGCAACGGAATGTGTCGGACATGCCCCGGATCCAGAACCTCGCCCTGCCGTTCGCTCTCGCCGCCTCGCTGATGGCCGGAAGCGCCTCGGCCCAGTCGGTCGCCGATGCGTGCCCCTCGCCGCTGCGCATGGCCGACACCGGAATCGAGGGCATGGGCAATCTCTCGGAAGCCTTCGGCCCCTTCGCCGAGACCTTCGAGGAACTGACCGGCGTCGAACTCGCCCTCTTTCCGCTCTCCAACCGGACCGCCGCTGGCACCGCGCTGCAGTTCGACGAAGTCGAGTTCGTCTTCGCCGGACCGTCCGAGTTCGTGCTGTTCCAGCAGCTCGCCGAGATGGACATCCTGTTCTCGATCGTCCGGCCGCATTACGGGTCGAGCTTCGTCGTCAAGGCCGACAGCGACATCCGGACGCTGGCCGACCTGAAGGGCAAGCGCGTGGCGCTCAAGGATGCCGGATCCACCTCCGGTCACATCTTCCCGATGATGCTCATGGCCGAGGCCGGTCTCGATCCGCAGAACGACGCCGAGATCATCATGGCCGGCGATGCGCGCCTCCAGGTTCTGATCAACGATGATGTCGATGCCATGGGCGGCGGCAACAGGGACTGGGACGCGATCCGCGAACAGGACCCCGACACCGAGTATCGTCTTCTGGCCCAGACCGACACTCTGCCCGGCGACCCGGTGGTGATGCGCGCCTCGCTGCCCCAGGAGTGCCGCGACGCGCTGCGCGAGACCCTCGCCGAGCATTCGGACGTCCTGTGGGAGAGCCTGACCGCGACGGAGCGCAACGCCGAGAAGTTCATCGAGCGTGACGCCTACATGTCGTTCGAGACCGATCCGGCGATCTACGACGTCGTGCGCAAGGCCTACGAGGTTGCGGGCATTCCCCTCGACGACTGATCGAGACGCAGCCGACATGGGGCGGCCGGTCGCCGTGACCGGCCGCCCTTCTTCTTTCCGGCCCGATGCGAAGGGACAGCGGACATGACCCCGGCCATCGCGGTGGAGCAGGTGCACCTCGCCTATGGCGACCTCGAGGTGCTGCGCGGGGTCTCGTTCGAGGTCGCCGCCGGACAGGGCGTCGTCCTGCTGGGCGCGAACGGCTGCGGAAAGTCGACCCTGATGCGCAGTCTGAACGGGCTCGAACCGGTGCAGTCAGGCAGGATCCGCATCCATGGCGAGGCGGTCACGACGGCCTCCCGGCGCAAGCTGCGCAGGATCCGCCGGACCATGGGATACGTCTTCCAGCAGTTCCACCTCGTCCCGCAACTGAGCGCCTTCCAGAACGTCCTCCTCGGCGCGATGGGGCGTCATCGCCTCGGCCTCCTGTCCTGCCTCGCCCTCACGGCGAGCGCCGATGAGCGCGCCAGGGCGATGGACTGTCTCGACCGGGTCGGCATGGCCGACCGCGCCCTCCACCGCCCGAACGCGCTGTCGGGCGGTCAGCAGCAGCGGGTCGCCATCGCGCGGATGCTGATGCAGGCGCCGAAGGTCGTGATCGCCGACGAGCCGGTCGCGAGCCTCGACCCGAAGGCCGGCCGCGAGGTGCTGGACCTTCTCTGGCGCATCGTGCGGGAAGAGGGTCTGAGCATGCTGTGCACGCTGCATCAGCTCGACCTCGCTCTGGACTATGCCGACCGCATCGTCGGCATGAAGGCCGGCCGCATCGAGATCGACGCCGCCGTCGCCGAGGCGGATCGCGGCATGCTCGACGCGCTCTATGTCGGCATGACCCGTGTCGACGCGAAGGCTGAAGGAGCGCCCGCGTGACCGACCGCGCGGGCCTGCCGCCGCGGTTCGGCGCGCCGTCGGCCCTGACATGGGTTCTCGCGGTCGGTTTCGCCGCTTTCTTCATCCAGGGCGTTGTCGTCTCCGAGGTCTCGATCGACAGGCTGATTCGCGGCGCGGGCAATCTGGTCCGCTTCGTCGGTCAGGCCGTTCCGCCCGATTTCTCCGGCTGGCTCAACATCGCCGACGCGATGCTGGAGACTCTCAACATCGCCGTTGTCGGCGTGACCTTCGGCTGCCTGTTCTCGATCCCGCTGGCGCTGCTGGCCGCGCGCAACACCGCGCCCAACGCCCTTGTGCGGACGCTCGCGCGGTTCGTGATCTCGGTGGCGCGCACCATCCCCGACCTGATCTGGGCGCTGATCTTCGTCGTGACGGTCGGCCTCGGCCCGCTTGCCGGAATTCTCGCCATCGTCATGGACACGATCGGTTTCGCGGCGCGCTTCTATTCGGAGCGCTTCGAAGAGGTGCCCAAGGGACCTTCAGAGGCGCTGACAGCGACCGGGGCCGGACGGCTGTCGGTCATCTTCGGCGCCATCCTGCCCGAGAGCTTCGCCTCGATGACCGCCACCTCGCTCTTCAGCGTCGAGAAGGCGATCCGTTCGGCGGTGACGCTGGGCCTCGTCGGCGCGGGCGGCATCGGCGTGGAGCTGTCGACCGCGATGCGCCTGTTCCGCTACGATCAGGCCGCGGCAATCATCCTCGTGATCCTCGTCGTGGTGATCGCCTTCGAACAAATCTCTTCGACGATCCGGAAGAAGATCATCTGAGCGGCCGGCCGCGTGGCCGGGCTGTCGAGGCCGGAACGCTCCTCGCGGCTCCTGCCCGCCTCGCCGGCGAACCGACGCTGTGGATGCAGCGCATGACCCACCCCTCGTCACGCGCCAGAATGACGACGAGGCGGACGCCGGCGCCATAGCCGAGGCAGCTTCGCGCCCGGCCATGCCGGTGCGCCCTCGTCCCTCGTCCGCATCACCCGATGAGAGTGATGAGGACGTAGCCCCCGCCGATCATGAGGGCGAAGGAGATCAGGGCGAGCAGACCGTCGCGGGCGACGAGCGCGATCGAAAGACCGGTGATGACCGAAGACGGAACGGTGGCTCCGAAAGGAACAACCTCGAGGGGCGGCAGGGTGAGGGCCAGGGCAGCGCAGGTCGCTGCGATCGCGCGCGCGAACTGACCCCTGGTAAGGAAGGTCAGGCGTGCGCGGATCACCACGGCGAGCACCCGCACGACCGGTCGAAACAGGCCGGCGGCCTGGCACAGGCGGCGTCCCCTGACCGATCGGCAGGCGAGAGGGCGAGGCAGCCAGAGCGTCTTGCGCCCGGCCGTCATCTGCACGCCGACACCGAAGATGAAGACCGCGAGAAACGTCGGTGCGCCCGGTATGTCCCCGATCGGGCTGAGCGCCAGAAGCCCGAGCGTCAGCAGGGCCGGGCCGAAGGCGTCTCGGCCGAGGACCTCGCGAATACGGTCCACCTCGACCCGTTCGCGGGACGCACCGAGTGCGTCCAGCCGGTCCAGCACGTCGGCGACTTCCTGCACGCTCTTCCCTCGATTTCGGATCGCGGCCGCGTCCGCTTCGGCTTACCCTCGGGCGGAACCGCTGGCACAACCGTCCGGTTCACCCGACATCCGGAGGAGACCTCATGACCGATGCGCTGATCTGGCTGGGGATCGCTTTCTGCATCTCGCAATCGGCCCTGTTCTCCGGGTCGAACATCGCCGTCTTCAGCCTCAGTCGCCTCCGGCTCGAGGCGGCGGCCGCAGCAGGCGACAAGACCGCCGCGAGCGCCCTCGAGCTCAGGCGCGACGCGAACTTCACGCTCGTCACGATCCTCATGGGCAATGTCGCCATCAACGTGCTTCTGACCATGCTGGCGGACTCGGTGATGGCGGGTGTGCTGGCCTTCTTCTTTTCCACGGTGGTCATCAGCGCGCTGGGCGAGATCGGGCCCCAGGCCTATTTTGCCCGCAATGCATTGCGGGCGGTCGCCATCTTCGCACCGGTCCTGCGACTCTACCGCATCCTGCTGTGGCCCCTCGCCAAGCCCACGGCCCTTCTTCTGGACGCATGGGTCGGCACCGAAACCGTTCCCTGGTTCCGTGAACGCGAATTGCGCAACATGCTGCGCTACCACGCCGTGCATGACGACAGCGAGGTAGGGCGCGTGGAGGCGATCGGGGCGATCAACTTCCTCGCCCTCGACGACCTCGTCGTGCAGGATCAGGGCAGACAGCTCGATCCCGACAGCGTCGTGCAACTGCCCTTCGAGGAGGATCGCCCGGTCTTCCCCGCACTCGGCCGCACGCGGGACGATCCCTTCCTCCGCAAGCTTGCCGCCCCACGAAAGAAGTGGATCGTCCTGCAGGACGCGCACGGCATGCCGCGCCTTCTGGTGAACGCGAATGCCTTCCTGAGGGACTTCCTGGTCCTCGGAATCGATGTCGAGCTCATCGACTATTGTCATCGTCCGGCGGTGGTGACCGGGCCGACCGACACCCTCGACAAGGCCCTCGGTCTCCTCGCAACGCTGCGCGCCAGGGACCCCGGCCACGACGAGACCGTCATGTTGCTCTGGTCGCCGACGGTGAAGCGGATCATCACCGGGTCCGATGTCCTGAGATGCCTGCTGAGCGGCATGGGCGAGCACGACAGGAGCGCACTCATGGATGCGCCCGTTCCCTGAGCGGCCGCGACCCCACGGGATGAACTGCTGGTCGCGACACGCCGCGCGAGGACGGCAGGACGGGCACGGGGGCGTCAGAAATGGTCGGCGACGCGCAGATGCCTGTGGAGCGGCCCGTCGCCGTGGCTGTGCACACCGTCATCCTCGGCAAGCGGCACCAGCGTCAGCCTTCCATGCCGTACGCCGCGCTCGAGGAACAGCGCATTCGCGATGGTCTCGACCTCGCCCACGGCGCCCTTCAGCACGGCGACCTCCAGCGAGGTGGAATGATCGACCGGAACCGACAGCGCGGCCGCGACCTGGTTGTGATGATCCTGGCGTACCTTCGGCACCTTCAGCCCGAGATCGCGCATGGCGGGGTCCAGCGCATAGCTCGCCACGCCCAGACATTGCGCCTCCCGAGGCGCGTCCGGTGTCAGGCTGCGCGAGACGAGGTCGCGGATCGCCTCGGACCGGTTGGTGGCACCGGAGGCCTCCATGTGCGCATCGATCTTCGCCATGAGATCGCCGTCCAGGGTTGATCGTGATGCGTTTCATGCGTCGCGGTGCAGTATGCGCGTCAGGTGTCGGAGTTGTCCGTCGATCCGCGCTGGCGCGTTGGGCGGATCCTGCGCAACGGTGGCGCTCCCGCTCCGCTGGCCCTGCGCACGCTCGGGATCAGGCCCGAATGGGAGGACCGATTTCCCGCCGAACTCTCGGGAGGGGAGCTTGCGCGGGTCTTGCTCGCCCGTCTGGTGCTCCCGTCCACACGCTACCTGATCTGCGACGAGATCACCGCGCCACTCGACGCGCTTGCCGCCGCGGACATGATCTCGGCGCTGAAGAGGCTCGCTGGAACCGGTGTCGGCATCCTTCTGATCAGCCACAACCAGTGCCTTCTGAAGACGCACGCCGACCGGCAATTCCAGCTCCGGCCCGGCAAGGCCCGGACCTGCGTGGCGTCAGAGATTGGTTAATCTACATCCTGCAGGATTCAGGAAGCTCATCGATGCAATCTTCTTGTTCCATCAGCCGAGCACATCAAAGCCGCGCGTCGCAGCCCGCCTGCCGCGAGCGTGCCGGATTGTCTGCCGGCACGGATCTGGTTTTCAGATACAGCACCCTGCCTGAGCCCTGCTTGCGGCGCACCCGGCGTCTTGAGATCGACGTGTGGAGGAGGATCTCCGCACGGCCGACGAGGATCCTGAGAGTCGACGAAGGCGGCGAGCGCACGCCTCGCCACCTCCGCCCGCGCGATCAGTCGCCGATCGGCAGGTGGAGGAACGGCGCGTATTGCTGCGCGCCGAAGATGTCGCCGTCTCCGGGGCTGCCGCTCGGTCGGTTGCGGAGGATCGTGAACTTGATCGCGAACGCCGGGTCGTATTCGACGAAGTCGGTGACGCGGGCCTCGTCGACGTTCAGGATGCGGGCGACCGAGGCGCGGCTCAGCACGCCCGACCGCTTGACGCGCTCGTAGTCCGCCCCCTCACGGAAGATCACGTCGAAGGTGATCTTGTCCGTGCCGGCATTCTTGCTGCGGATCGTCTTGGCGAGATCCGAGAGCGTTGTTGCCTCAGGCATCCTCGGTCTCCTCGCTCTCGGCCGCCACCTCGCCGAAATGGATGGGGAAGAGCGCGAGCGGATCGTCGACAGCCATGGTGTGGTTCACCGTCCAGCGATGGCCCGGGCTCGCCGGCAGCACCTCGTCGAAGATGAAGGAGACGCCGCCGGCAGTGCCCTTCACCTCCGGAAGGCGGGCATAGAAGAGCTGACGAGTGCCGGTCATCGTCACCTCCTCGGCCGTCTCCGCCGTGGGTGCCAGCCCCTGAACCACCACCAGCACCTCGTGGGCCGGCCTGTCGCGCAGCGGCTCCATCTCCCCCATGATCCCATCGCGGCCGAAGACGTTGTAGTGCAGCTCCCACCCGTCGGGGCCGAAGCGGTCGCGCACCTGCTCGCGTGCCCATTCGATCGCCTCGTCGACATGGGCGATGGTGTAGGGGTCGCGGATGCCCGCCATGCCGACGAAGCGCTCGCCCACCTTGCCCGAGCCCTCCAGCTTCACCCGCAGATCCTCGGCCGGGACGAAGCGCATGCCGGTCACCCGCGTCGTGCGCTCAGAGACCTGCTCATAGCGGCAATGGGTCATGTCGAGCATCCCGCCAGCCACGTATTCGTGGAACGGATCGGAGCGCTCGTACATGGCGTGCCCCGCGACCGAGGCGACCGTGCAGCGCTGGTGCGGAGCCATCGCCGTCACCTCTACCCACTCGTCGGTGATCTCGCCGAGCACGGTCTCCTTCGCGCCGTAGGGCTCTGCGCAGAACGAGGCACATTCCAGCACCTTTCCGAGATAGTAGGCCTGCGCCTCGGGGAAGCCGTGGTGCAGCGCCGGCGCAGCGAAGATCGCGCTGTCGGAGGAGCGGCCGCCGATGATCACGTCGCAGCCCTCCTCCAGCAGCGCGCGATAGGGATGCACGCCCGCCATCGCCACGATCCGCGTCGTCGCCTCGAGATCCGCCTCGGTCAGGTCGGGACGCCCGTCGAGGCCCGTCACGCGCGAGCCGTCGCGGATGCGCGCGGAGACGATCTCGCTGGCGACCTCGGAATAGAACCAGCCGATGCGGAAGGGGGCAAGGCCGTGCTCGGCGGCGATCTCGCGGATCATCCGCACGTACATGTCGACGCGCGAATTCGATCCGGTGTCGCCCGCCGAGCCGATCAGCATCGGTACGTCCAGGTCGCGCGCGGCAAGCAGCATCTCCTCCAGATCGTGACGCTGCCAGGCGGCGGGGCTCGCGCAGGTATCGGTGCCGAGCGGCACGGGGCCGATGTCGTCGCTGCCCGAATCGGCGGCGATGTAGTCGGGCCGTTCCGCCACGCCGAGCCGGAAGCTGTCGCGCCTGAGCGGCGCGAAGCCGAGATGGCCGTTCGGGCAGATGATCTTCAGGGATTTCATGGCGCTCTCCGGCTAGCCTGCCCGGGAAAGGTGCAAATGGCGCGCCACGCCGCGGGCGGCCGGGAGCAGCGATCCGGGCCGCCGCCGGACGCCGCGCGACTGCTGTGCGCGGGCCTCGCGCGCGCGGGATGCGCGCCTCACGCATCACGCATCACGCATGCCGAGCTTGATCATCTGGTGGCGCAAGGCGTGCCGGCTGATCCCGAGAAGCGCCGCCGCCTTCTGCAGGTTGCCGCCGGACGCGTCGAGGGCCTGCTTGACGAGCCGCCGCTGGAATGCGGCGGTTGCCTGGTGAAAGCCCCCGGTGAGGCTTTCCGCCTCCTCCTTCGGGTCCGGCGAGGGCACCACCTGGCGGCTCCCGGCGCGCACGGTGCGCAGGATGCGGTCGGGCAGATGCCGCGGCAGCACCTCGTCGTCGTCCTCAAGAATGAAGATGCGCTCCAGAAGGTTCTCAAGTTCGCGCACGTTGCCGGGCCAGGGGTAGCGCAGCAGGATCTCACGCGCCTCGGCGTCGACGCCCCTGATCTTTCGGTCGTACTGGAGGTTGAAGCGGTCGATGAAGTGCCGGGCGAGGACGAGAATGTCCTCGCCCCGCTCTCGCAGGGGCGGAATGTTCAGCGAGACGACCTGGAGGCGGTAGTAGAGATCCTCACGGAACTTGCCTGCCTGCACCTCCGACAGCAGGACCTTGTTGGTCGCCGCGACAAAGCGAACATCGACGGAGGTGGTGCGCGTCGCGCCCACGCGGCGGAACTGGTGCTGGTCGAGCAGGCTCAGGAGCTTGGCCTGCAGAGTGAGGTCGAGCTCGCGAATCTCGTCGAGGAAGACCGATCCGCCGTTGGCCGTCTCCACCAGCCCGATCCGGCGCTCGGCCGCGCCCGTGAAGGCGCCCTTCTCGTGGCCGAAGAGCTCCGACTCCATCAGCGTCGCCGGGATCGCGGCGCAGTTGATGTCGACGAACTCCCTGCGGTGACGCGCCGAGAGGCGGTGGATCATCCGCGCCGCGAGGCCCTTTCCGGTGCCCGTCTCTCCGTAGATCAGCACCGTTCTTGCCGGGCTGCGGGCGACCCGCTCGACCAGGCGGCGCAGCTCGCGGATGCTTGCGTGGTCTCCGATCAGCTCGTCAGTCGGGTCGGCCATTGGCGCACGAATGCTCCGGCGGCGACCGGGAGGCGGTGCCAGGTTCCCGTGCAGGGCGCATCGAGGCAGGCATGGAGGACACCCGCCCGGCAGCGATAGACGGTCGAGGCGAGGGTGCGCGCCTCCGACGGCCCGGCCGCATGCTGGCACAACGGCGCGCCGCAATCCTCGAGGTGCCGGGCCATCAGCGCAGCGGCGGCGTCGACGTTCCACGCCCGCCCGGGCAGCTCCGCGTCGAGATGCGCCCGCCGCTTCGCCGAACTGTCGTCGATCCGGCTGCCGCCCCCGGCGAGCGTCTCCCCGGCGAGCGCCGTCGTGGTGAAATGGTTGGTCCGGCAGACCACGGGCGCCTCCTCGACGGCGACGCAAGCGGCTCCAAGCTCCACCGCGGCGACTCCGCCTTGCGCATCGGCGAGGATCAAGGCGCCACCGCCGGCATGGGGGACTGTGCGGATCAGGTCCAGCGCCTCGTCCACGTTGGCGCAGCGGGCGAGGATGCGCGTCATGAGGAAATAGCGCGGCCAGCCGACCGCATGGCGCCGCACGCCGACCTGCGTGTCGGCGAGGGCGAGGCCGGCGGCGTTCAGGCCCGAGGAATAGGCACCCGGACTGGCGAGGCTGCCGAGGCACAGAACCGGCCCCTGGGCGAGGTCGGGGCCATCGTGCCGGAAGACGCGCTGGATGCCAGCGTGGTGGCCCGAAAAGTCGCGGTTCTTCACCACGAGAGGACCGTCGGGACCCGACGCCACGGCCCAGGCGCTGCACCCCTCTTCCGAGAAGGCGCCGCCGCCAGCGAGGTCCCTGAGGATGCCGAGGTGCTGGTGGAGGAAGACGTCCTCCTCCGGAAGGCCGAAGCCCTCGGCGATCCCGGCGACCTCTGCCATTGCCTCGGGGCAATGCGCCTCGGCAAAGGCGCGTTGACGGTCGACGTAGGCGAGCCCGTCCCCCGTCAGGAGCCCGGCAGCGCGCGCCTCGGCGAGACGGGCCGCCATTGCCGCGCGCACCTGCGCCACCGGGGCGCCCTGCACCGCCTGCGCCCGCCCTCGTGCGAAGGCGTCGCCCCGCAGGTCGATCGGCCGCAGGGCGGTCCCCTCCGGCGCGCTCACCCCTCCGCCTCCTCGAGCAGCGACAGGTTCTCGGGCAGCCGATGACAGGCCGCGCTGTGCCCCGCCCCCACCGCCTCGGTCCGCGGCGCTTCGCGGCGGCAGAGGTCGAGGGCGAAGGGGCAGCGGGTGTGAAAGCGGCAGCCGGGCGGCGGCGCGAGCGGCGAGGGCAGATCGCCCTCCAGCCGCACGCGATGGCGGTGGCCGGGGCGGTCCACCTCGGGCACGGCCGACATCAGGCTCTGCGTGTAGGGGTGACGCGGGTTCGCGAGCACGTCGTCCACCGGGCCGAACTCCACGATCTCGCCCAGATACATCACCGCGACCCGGTCGCTCAGGTAACCGATCACCGAAATGTCGTGCGAGATGAAGAGGTAGGTCAGGCCCATCTCGCGCTTCAGGTCGGTCAGAAGCTGGATGATCTGCGCCTGGATCGAGACGTCGAGCGCCGAGACCGGCTCGTCGCAGACGATGAACTCGGGATGGCTGACAAGGGCGCGGGCGATGCCGATGCGCTGGCGCTGGCCGCCCGAGAACTGGTGCGGGTAACGGTCGAGATGGGCGGATTTCAGCCCCACCTTCTCCAGCATGTCCGCCACGCGGCCGCGCGCCTCGGCTGCCCCTTTCACCAGGCCGTGCAGGCGCAGCGGCAGGCCGACGATCTCGGCCACTGTCCGGCGCGGGTTGAGCGAGGCGTAGGGGTCCTGGAAGATGATCTGCATCCGCCGGCGCATCGCCTTCATCGCCGGCGCGGAAAGCGCCGTCACGTCGATCCCGTCGAAGATGACGCGGCCCGACGTAGGCTCGTGCAGCCGCAGGATCGACCGGCCGAGGGTGGACTTGCCGCAGCCCGACTCGCCGATCAGCCCGACGATCTCGCCCTTGCCGATCGACAGACTGACGCCGGAGACGGCGCGCACCACCGTCTCTGGCCTGCCCGTCAGGCGGTCGGCGAGGCGGCGGCCGCCGCGGTAGGTCTTGACGAGGTTCTCGACCTCGAGGAGCGGGGCGGGCACGCCGTGCCTCACTGCGCCATCTCCGGCGCCACGAGGACGCAGCGGGCCTCGTGACCCGGCTCCGCCAGGTGCATCCCGACCGGGCGCAGGCAGTCCGGGCCGCGTTCGGGGCAGCGCGAGTAGAAGCGGCATTGCGGCGGCAGGTCGATCAGCTCCGGCACCTGACCCTCGATGGGCCGGATCCGCTGGCCGCGCAGCGCCGGCCGCGGAATGGAGGCGAGCAGGCCCTTCGTGTAGGGGTGGCGCGGCGCGCCGATCAAGGCTTCCGTCGGCCCCGTCTCCACCACCTGACCGGCATACATCACCATCACCCTGTCGCAATGCTCGGCCACCACGCCGAGGTCGTGGGTGATCAGGACCACGCTCATGCCGAGCTCGGCGCGGATGTCGGAGATCAGTTCCAGCACCTGCGCCTGGATCGTCACGTCCAGCGCCGTCGTCGGCTCGTCGGCGATCAGGAGCTTCGGCCTCGAGGCGAGCGCGATGGCGATCATGATGCGCTGGCGCATGCCGCCCGAGAACTCGTGCGGATACTGCCGCAGCCGTTCGCCCGGCGAGGGGATGCCGACGAGGCCCAGCATGTCGGCCGAGCGCGCGGCGATGGCGCGGCGGCGGGCGGTCCGCGCTGCAGGCAGGCTCTCGTCGTGCGCCTCCATCATCTCGGCCATCTGCTCGCCCACGGTGAGCGCGGGGTTCAGCGCGGTCAGCGCGTCCTGCATCGTCATGGCGATGTCGCGGCCGCGGATCGCGCGCATCTGCCGGGGGGAGAGCGCGCGCAGGTCACGCCCCTCGAACAGGATGCGCCCGGCCTCGATCCGCCCCGGCGGGCGGATGAGCCCCATCACGGAGGCGAAGGTCACGCTCTTGCCCGAGCCGGATTCCCCCACGACGCCGAGACATTCGCCGCGTCGCACCGACACGTCCACACCGTCGACGGCGCAGACGGTGCCCGCCCGCGTGTCGAACACGGTGCGCAGGCCGTCGACCTCCAGAAGCGTGTCGGTCATTCGTGGAACCTCGGGTCGAAGGCGTCGCGCAGGCCCTGGCTGGCCACGTTGATCGCCAGCACCAGGAGCAGGATCGCCACGCCGGGGAAGGTGGAGACCCACCACGCCTGCAGGATGAAGGCCCGCCCGTCCGCCACCATCGCCCCCCAGGAGGCGGTGGGCGGCTGCACCCCGAGACCGAGGAAGCTCAGCGACGCCTCGAGGATGATGACGTGCGCCATGCGGATGGTGGAGACGACGATGACGGGCGAGAGAATGTTGGGCAGGATCTCGCGCAGCATGATGTAGCCGCGCGAGGCGCCTATGGCGCGGGCGGCCTCGACGTATTCCAGCTCGCGCGCGGCCAGCGTCTCGCCCCGCACGACGCGGCAGGGGATCACCCATTCCTTGTAGACGAGCGCGAGGATGATGTTGCCGAGCCCCGGCCCCATCATCGCCATCAGCCCGATGGCGAAGATCAGGTAGGGAAAGCCCAGCAGGATGTCGACGAGCCGCGAGATCGCCACGTCGACCCAGCCGCGCAGATAGCCCGCGGCGAGTCCGGCGAGGATGCCGATGGTCGTGGCAACGAACACCACCGCCGCGCCAATGAAGATCGACACCCGTGCGCCGTAGATGATGCGGCTCAGGATGTCTCGGCCGAGCGCATCGCAGCCGAGGGGATAGGCCCAGTCGCCGCCCGGCGCCCAGGCGGGCGGCTGGAGGCGGCGCAGAAGGTTGGTATCGGCGGGATCGTGCGGCGCGACGAGGGGTGCGAAGACCGCCATGAGCACGAAGAGTCCGACCACCACGGCCGAGCCCAGCGCCAGCCGGTTCGACGCGAAGGCCCGCATGTTGCGGCGGAACGGCGTGTCGCGCGCTGGCTCCGGCCGTGGCGCGAGGGGCGTCTCCCCGACCGTGCTCACAGCTTCACCCGCGGGTTGAGGATCGTGTAGAGGATGTCGGCGAGGAAGTTCAGCATCACGTAGGTCACGGCGTAGAGCAGCACGGCCGCCTGCACGAGCGGGTAGTTGCGCACGAAGATGCTCTCGACCACCAGCCGCCCCAGCCCCGGCCAGCCGAACACCGTCTCGACGATCATGTTGCCGCCCAACAGCGAGCCCGTCTCGATCGCGGCGACCGACACGGTCGGGATCAGCGCGTTCTTCAGAGCGTGCCGGAACAGGATGCGGTGGCGGGCGAGGCCCTTGGCCTCGGCGAAGGTCACGTAGTCCTGCCGCAGCACCTCCAGCATCGAGGCGCGGGTGACGCGCATCAGGATCGCCGTCATCGGCAGGCCCAGCGTGATCGCGGGCAGGATGATGTGCGACAGCGCGTCGAGAAAGGCGTCGGGCCGGCCGCGCAGCAGCGTGTCGATCAGCACGAAATGGGTGATCGGCTCGATCTCGAAGGCATAGCCGATCCGCCCCGAGACCGGCAGCAGGTCGAGCTGCACGGCGAAGAGCATGATCAGCAGGATGCCGAACCAGAAACCGGGCAGCGACACGCCCAGCAGCGACCCCACCGTCGCGATCCGGTCGAGGAAGGAGTTCTTCCTGATCGCGGCCAGCACGCCCAGCGGGATGGCGGTGACGAGGGCTATGATCATCGCCACCAGCGTCAGCTCGATGGTGGCCGGCAGGCGCTCGGCGATCACGTCAGCCACCGGGCGGCGGTGATAGAAGCTCTCGCCGAAATCGCCCTGCACCGCGTTGCCGAGGAAGACGAGGAAGCGCTCGTGCACCGGCCGGTCGAGGCCGAGATCGCGGCGCATCGCCTCTTCCTGTTCCTCGGTCACGCTCTGGTCGCCGATCATGATGTCGACGGGATCGCCCGGCGTGAGCGTGATCATCACGAAAACGATCACGCTCACGCCCAGGAGCACCGGGATCAGTTGCAGCAGCCGTTCGACGAGGCGGGCGAGGGACATGCGCGAAGCTCTCCCGTTGGCCCCGGTCAGGGGGCCGGTGGCCGGGGCCCGTGCGAGCCCCGGTAAGCGTCAGTCTATCAGTTCAGGCAGGCGTCGTGCAGGTTGATCCGGCCGTCCGGGCTGGGGCTCCAGCCGCTGACGCGCTTGGAGACGCCGTAGATGTCCTGCGGCACCCAGAGATAGACGTAGGGCACCTCGGCGTTCACGATCGCCTCGGCCTCCTGGTACATGCTCGCCCGCACCCCGCGATCGAGCTCGGTCGCGGCCTCGTCGAGCAGCCGGTCGATCTCGGAGTTGGAGTAGCCGGCCGAGTTGCCACGCGCGTCGGTCATGTGCGTCGGCACGAAGATGTCCTCGGGGTCGAGCGAGCCGTTGCCCCAGGAAGAGAAGTACATGTCTCCCTCCTTGGGCTCGCCCATGGTGCGCCACTTCTCGGTGAGCAGGGCCCCCTCGCCCACCGCGACGGTCGTGGTGATGCCGGCTTCGGTCAGCATCGAGGCGATGGCCTCGGCGGTATCCTTGAAGGCGCCTTCGACGTCCATCGTCACCTCGATCCCGTCGGGATAGCCGGCCTCGGCCAGCAGCGCGCGCGCCTTTTCGGGGTCGTGCTCGTAGGCGGGCAGATCCTCGTTCTTGCCGAAGGCGTCGGGGCTGAGGATGCCCTCGATCCGCGCCGCGTTACCGCCGAGGATCGCGTTGATGATCAGATCCTTGTCGATGGCGTGCGCCACGGCCTGCCGCACCCTCACGTCGTCGAAGATCTCGCCCTCGTTGTTCATGGCGATGAAGAAGCTGCGGGTGCCGTTGACGGTCATCACGTCGGCCACGTCGGAGGCCTCGACCTGCGGCACGGCGAAGGCCGGCAGCTCGTTTATGATGTGCACGTCGCCGGCCAGCAGCGCCGACACGCGCGAGGCGGATTCGGGGATGATGCGGAAGATCGCGCGCTCGACGCAGGCCGGCCCGACGGGCTCGATGCCCTCGGCGCCGCCGTAATAGTCGTCGAACCGCTCCATGATGATCGAGTCGCCCTTGCGCCAGTCGACGAGCCTGAACGGGCCGGTGCCGTTGGCCTCGGTCGCCATTCCATCGTTGCCGACCGCCTCGACATGGTTTTTCGAGACGACTTCCTGGAAGGGCAGCATGGCGGGCAGCAGCGGCCAGGGCTCTGCCAGCGTCAGGCGCACGGTGTCCTCGCCGGTGATCTCGACGCTCTCGAGCGGTCCGAGCAGGCTCTGCCGCGGGCTGGTCTGCCCGTCGCCCATGCCGCCCTCGGTGAACAGCCGCTCGAGGGTGAACTTGACGTCCTCGAGGGTCATCGCGGAGCCGTCGTGAAAGCGCACCCCGTCGCGGATCACGAAGTCGTACTCGGTGGGCGAGACCTGGGTGTAGGACTCGGCGAGCTCCGGGTGGATCTCCATCGACGAATCCCTCGTCAGGATACCGTCGTACATGTTGCGGATGATGGTCTGGGTCTCGCGGTTGCGGTGGTTGCCGGGGTCGAGCGTGTCGGCGTCCCGCGCGAACCCCACCACGAGATCCTGCGCAGAGGCGACCGGGACCGCGGCGCCGAGCGCCAGGATCGACGCGGCCAGAAGGCATGGAAATCGCGTCATTCGATGTTCTCCCTTCGTTGGACTGAGCCCGAGCGGATCGGGACCGGCAGGCCGTCTTGTCGCGCCTTTGCGCCCGCCGGGAGCCTAAGAGCAAGCCGCGCGCCACCCCGGGCCTGGCCGCATTCGCGAAGCTGCCCGCGCGCCGCGGCGGTTGCGATCGCAACCATCGCGCGACTTTCGCGCAGCCATGCGCGCTTCTCACGCATCCCGAAGGGCGGCCGGCGCGCGCTTCAGCCCGCGCGCCTGCCAGCGCCTCGGACAGGTGGCGCTCCCGGCCCTCCGCGCCGGACAGCGCGTCCTCGCGGATGGCGAGCAGAGCGGCGGCATGTCGCCCAGAAATCCTGGACCGGCGCTGTGCTCGGCGCAAATTTCGACCCGACCACCTTTCGGATGGATCGAGACCTTCTCCGACCGCAGAGTGGTCTGAGGTTTGCGCGCCAGCAGACGCTACCTGATCGGCCCGCCGTGTCGGCCGAGATACTCGCGCAGCAGCGCTGCCCGGCGCGGACGGAAGCTGTGCCGCGTCGTCTCGAGATGCCGGATCCGGTCGAGCCGGAAGGCGCGAAAGTCCTCCCGGAGCATGCAGTAGGCGAGCACGATGAGCACGCGCTCGAAGAACACGACCGACAAGGGCCAGATCCGGCGGTGGGTCTCCCGACCCTCCGCGTCGGTGTAGTCGATATCGACGGCACGCTCCTCCCACATCGCGCGCCGCAAGGCACCCGGATCCACGAAGAGCGGCGGCCTGGGCTCGACCCTGGCAGCGCGCAGGCCTGCGTGTCGCGCGTGTTGCCTCGCCTGTTCCGGCAAGACGGCCGTGATCTTGCCGAGAGCGTTCGATGCGGCATCCGCAAGCTCAGGGTCGCCTTCGGCCCGCACCGCGGAAAGACCGAGGATCACCGCTTCGATCTCGAGCCGCGTCAGCATCTGCGGCGGCATCACGGCATCTTCCGTGAGAGTGTAGCCAAAGCCGGCCTGCCCGTCGATCAACGCGCCCGCCGCCCTCAGCGCTGCGATGTCGCGATAGATCGCCCTCTCGGATACTCCCGACAGCTCGGCCAGACGTGCAGCTGTCACCGGCGCCGTCTCGGTGCGCAGGTGTTGCAGCAAGCGGAGAAGGCGATCGCTGCGAGGCATGCGGGCTACTGCCGATTTCTGTCAGGATCACCCCGATAGATGGCGGGAGCAAGCAGCAAGGAGAATGGCATGCTGAAGTTCCATCACGCTCATCTGTCCAGGTCAGGCGGTGTGCACTGGCTGTTGAAGGAGCTCGACGTTCCTTTCGAGCTCGTCAGGACCGACATCCGCAGACGCGACGGGTCGGGCTCGCGCGATCCGAACAACCCACATCCCGACGGCAAGGTGCCGGCACTCGAGCAGGACGGAGAACTGGTCACCGAGACCGCTGCCATCATGCTCTACCTGACGGATCTCTATCCCGAACGGCGCCTCGGCTTCATGCCCGGGGAGCCCGGTCGTGGCGCCTACCTCACCTGGCTCTTCTGGTGCGCCGGTGTCGTCGAACTCGTCTTCACCGCCGACATGCTCGGGGTCGGCGATCACCCGGACGTCGTCGCCGCCTACAGGAGTCGGGCTGAGGTCGGCGCTCGCCTCGCTTCCGCGCTCCGGGGCCGGCCATGGCTGATGGGGGAGCGGTTCACCGCGGCGGACATCATGCTGTCGGCTCCCTTCATCCATTTTCCCGACTGGACGCCGGATGTTCCTTTCCTCCGGGACTGGGTGAAGCGTTGCATGGCCCGACCGGCATTCAAGGCGGCGCAGGAAGCGGACTGAGCCCCCGTTTCCCGTGGATGGCCAATCCCAGGCGGCGGTGGCCGGACTGGCCGGTTGCGAGCGAGCCCGGGGCCTGAAAGCGATCAACCGTCAGGCAAGATCGACGGCTTTGAGTGGCGTCGAGGCGGACGACGCGAGGCGGGTCATGGCTCCTGGTCTTCGAGGTGGATCATGGCGGCGTCGAAGACCTGGCGACCGGCAATGGGCGACGACCTCGGCCTCTTCGTCCGCGAGCAGATGCAGACGGACGAGGGCTTCCGCATCTTCGATGCGACGCACGGTCATCTGCATCCGTGAACTTGGGACGCCGTCCGCTTCCCGGCGCACAGCGTCTGACCGAATGGTCCCACATCGCCCGGCCCTGCTCGTGATGCGGACATGGTCCGGCGTTGCCCGTTGACAGCGTCGCCGTTCTTCGCGAGCAGGATGGCATGACCCGCAACGCGGCGCTCCCGTTCGAACGACTTTGCGCGAGCCTCGTCTATCTGGCCGCGGTGATCGTCGTCGCGTTCGCCCACGGACCGATGACGCCTGCCGTCGCGGGCGGTGTCGCGCCATTCGTCTCGCTCGGCGGCGGGACGGCTGAGGAGACGGCCGCGTTCCTTTGCCTTCCCGGTGGCTCCGGAGGAGAGGAGGACGGCGCGGAGATCTCGGGCCCTTGCGAGGTCTGCCTCGTCAAGGCCTGGCAGGCCCTGCCGCCGGACACGCCCCGCCTCCGTGACCCGGCGACGCCGGCGGAGATGTCCCCCCGCCCGGCCTCCCCATCGCTCGGCACGGCCGCCCTGCGGGCGCACAGGGCGCGCGCGCCACCGGTTGCCGGCTGAACACCCCCCGGAGGCGCCGGCGCTCCCGCCGCGTCGGCGGAACACGTGCCCGGCCGCACCCCCGGCGAGCGGGCCGCCGACGCGCTTCATCCGCCATCCCGCCCGAGGCGCCACACCGGCGAGTGCGTCGCGGCTCATCTCGCGCGCAAAGGCTGGTCGCCCGCCTCGATGACGCGACAGCCGATCGCCGCTGACGGCGGCGACGCCGATCACAAGCACACTCAGCACACTCAGACGAATGACCTGGAGAAGATCCCCATGATGCGCACGATGATGCTCGCGGCGGTCACCGCCGCCTTCGCCAACGCGGCGTTCGCCCACGACTACACGGCCGGAACTCTCGAGATCGACCACCCCTGGGCGCGGGCGACGCCTCCGGGCGCACCGGTCGCGGGCGGCTACATGACGATCACCAACAGCGGGACCGATCCCGACCGGCTCGTCGGCGGCTCCGCACCCTTCGCCGGTCGCGTGGAAATCCACGAGATGGCGGTGGTGGACGGCGTCATGCGCATGAACGAAATCGCCGGCGGCCTCGCGATCGCGCCCGGAGAGACGGTGACGCTCGCGCCCGGCGGCTACCACGTCATGTTCATGGAGCTGTCGGAGCCGCTCGTGGAGGGCGAGATGAGGCCGGCGACGCTGGTGTTCGAGAACGCGGGCGAGGTGGAGGTGGAACTCGCCATCGAGGCGATGGGCGCACAGCGCCACGATCACGGCGCGCACGACCACGGCGCCCACGACCACGGCAACGCGCACCGCCACGGCCACGGCGACTGACGGGGCCGGCAGGCGGCACCCTCCACCGCCCGTCAACCGGCGGCCCGACGAGCCTCTCGCCAGGCCGAGACGGCGGCCACGATCGCCTCGAGCCCCTCCGTCAGCGCGGCAGGACCCGGCTGAAGGATCAGCGGCGACTTGATCTCCCGCACGAAGCAGGACCGCACCGCCGGGATCGTGTCCCAGCCCGGCCGCGCGGCGATCCGCTCCGGCCGCACCTTCTTGCCGCACCACGAGGCGAGGATGATGTCCGGCGCGGCCGCCACGACCGCGTCGGGATCGACGATCCTGTCCTCCGCCGCCTTCCGGTGGCGCAGCGCCGGGAAGACGTCGACCCCGCCGGCGGTCTCCACGAGCTCCGACACCCAGCCGATGCCGCAGATGAGAGGATCGTCCCACTCCTCGAAGTAGACCCGCGGGCGAGCCCCCGACGTCCCCGTCGCCGCGACCCGGCGAAGCCGCGCGGCGAGATCGGCCGCGAGCCGCTCCGCCCGTTCTGGCGCGCCGACGAGGGCGCCGAGAGTGCGGATCATCGCGAGGATCCCCGCGACGTCCCGCTGGTTGAAGGCGTGGACGGCGATGCCCTCGCGCACGAGCGCGGCGGCAGTCTCCGCCTGAAGGTCGGAGAAGGTCAGGACGAGGTTGGGCGCGAGCGCCACGATCTTCCCGATGTCGGCGGATGTGAACGCGCCGACCCGCGGCTTTTCCTTCCGCACGCGGACCGGGCGGACGGCGTAGCCGGTGACGCCGACGATGCGTTGATCCTCGCCGAGGAGGTAGAGCGTCTCGACGGTCTCCTCCGTGAGGCAGACGATCCGCTCGGGCGGAAAGACCTTCACGCGCCGCCGAGCCCGGCCGCGACCGCACGGGTGCGCCGGACCGCCAGAGCGAGAAGCCCGAGCGCCGCGAACGCGAGAAGGTTCGTCCAGAGGATCGACAGGACGACGGGCAGCGCGAACGCGTCCGGATGCGCCGGGAGAGCGGCGGTCGCCGCGAACACGGTGCCCTGCTGCGCGAGAAAGGCCGCGACGAAGGTCGCCACCGCCGCGGCGGGACCGGAGAGGTCCCGTGCCGCCCCTGCCGCGAGACCGGCGGCCAGCGACGCCGCCATGGCGGAGAGGCCGAGAACCGCGCCCCATGCGAGGCTCTCCCCCGTCACCGGGTAGCCGAGAAGGCCGAAGCCCACCGCCTGGTTCGCCGCGAAGGCGGCGAGCGCCGTCGCAAGCGCCCGACGGAACGGCAGTGCAAGGGCCGCCGCCGCCGCGAGCCCGGCAAACGGCGCCGCGCAGGCGAGCGCAAGGCTGAAGATGACACTTGCCGCCGCGAGCGCAGCCGGCAGCAGCCATGAATCGCGTCGTTCCGTCATCGTCCCCCGCCGTGCGCCGTCGGATCCCATGATGCCACAAGCCGTGGTCGTGATCGCACGAGATCGGGTGCGGGCGGCGGGTTCACAGCTCGGCAGCCACGGACTACGGTCGAGGAAGCGCGGCTGGACGCGGCAGGGCCGGGAACGGCCGTGTCGAAAGGGACCGGGATCTCGTGACACTGTTTCTCCTCTACTTGTCGATCTGTGCCGTACCTGCTGCTGCGGGCCTCCTGTTCAAGCCGGGGTCCTGGTATCGCAATCTGGACAAGCCGGCCTGGACCCCGCCCGACCGGCTCTTCCCGGTCGTCTGGGCCGTTCTCTACATCCTGATGTCCCTTGCGGCGGCGCGCGTTGCGACGCACCCCGACAGCGCGTTCGCGCTCGGCCTCTGGTCGCTGCAGATCGCGATCAGCACGTTGTGGTCCGCCGTCTTCTTCGGCCTTCACCGCATCCGGGCCGGGGCGGTGATCATCGGTGTGCTCTGGCTCGCTGTCCTCGCGACGACCGTGTCCTTCCTCACCCATGACGCGGCGGCCGCTCTCATGATGGTCCCCTATCTGGCATGGGGAAGCTTCGCCCTCGCCCTCAACCTCTCGGTGATGCGTCGCAATCCATCGGAAGCCGTTGCCTGATCGCTCCCGCTCGGGCCTGCGTCGCGCCCGCCCTCCCCGCGGGTCGTGAGGTTCCCGATCGCACCCGACCTCGCTGTCTCGACCGGAGGGCGAATGTCAAAAAAGTCTGACACCATGTTGGCCGAGGCGCGCCCGTGCATTACGACTGGCGCTTCGTCGGAGGACAGCGGGGGGAGTGGCAATGTCTTCGAAACTGGCGTTGCGGGTCATACTGTTCATCTGGGTGATATGGCATCTCGCGTTCGGTGTGCTCGCCACGTTCGCGCCGGCGACGGGAGCCCGCATCAGCGGTTGGAGCCCGCAGGACGGCTGGACCGGCGACATGCTCGCACTGAGCACGCAGTATGGCATGGTGATGCTTCTCTTGACGTTGGTCTACGCAATCGCGCTGCTCGATCCCCTCCGCTACATTGCAATCCTCCTGGTCGCCATCGCCGAGCAGGTCTTCGGGATCGCGTATGCGATCTATATTTATCTGGGTATCGGCAACGTGACGGTCGCACAGGTCGGCATCCAGTCGGTCATCAACGTGGCAATCATCCTTCTTCTGACCTGGCTCTGGCTTCGGCTGCGCGACGCCGGAACGCAAGCTCGCGCCTGACGGCGCGACCGCCGATCATTCCTCCGGACCTTTCGCGCGGCGGGCGCATCCGCCGCCGACGCTTCTTTGGGCATTCCGCGACCGATGACACACGGTCGGCTGCCAAGGCGATCATGTTCGCGCACGAGCGTGTGCTGCAAGAAGACCACCCGGTCGCGATCTGGCTGAACGTGGGGGCTCAGGCCCTCGCGCGATGTGAGGTCCGCCCGGTTCGGGCACACGATCGCATCGGGGAGACAATGTCACGAAGGCCCACCCCGATCGCGCCAGGCACCGAGTTCGCGAGGCCCATGCAGACGTTGCCAGGCATTCGGCGCCGAGACACGCCATGAACGGCGCGCTCTCGTCGTGCGACGCAAGGCGGAGCGCGGGGCGGCCTCGACCGCGCGACCGATAGACGCGACAGTGCCGAAGATCACGTCGGCGGGATCGCGGTAGGTTCGCAGCGCGCGCCATGGCGCACCGCGCTCGAGAAGGACCTCTTCGACCGTCTGCACCACGTCGCTGCCTCTTGCGCTGCAGGGCGGATCGTCCGTCAGCGGAACGGCGGGACGGGCGTGCGGTTCGGCGGCGCCGGATGAAGGTGTCAGGCCAATGGACGTCACGCTCGCGCAGCTCAGGGTGATCGACGCGGTGGCGCGGACGGGCGCCGTCGGGCGGGCCGCGAAGGAGCTCGGCGTCAGCCAGCCCTCGGTCTCGACGACGCTGAACGGGTTCGAGGCGCGATACCGCGTCCGCCTCTTCGCCCGCACGGGCCACACCCTGAAGCCGACCGCTCTGTGCCGGGCGCTCCTTCCGCGCATCCGCACGCTGCTCGCGCTCGCCGAGGAGATCGAGACGCGGATGCAGGAGGAGAACGCGCTCGCGACGGGCCGGATCGCCGTCGGCTACTCCACCGACCAGTTCGTCATGCCCGTCCTCTCCCGCCTCATCGCGAAGCACCCGGGCATCCGCATCGAGGCGCGTGCCATGGCCTCCGAGGATCTCCTCGCGCTGCTGCGGGAGGGTGGTATCGAGGCGGCGTTCGTGACGATCGCCGAGCCCGAGCCGGACCTTTCAGCGCTGCTCGTGCGGACGGAGCGGATCGTCCTCATGACTCCGGCCGATCATCCGCTGCTCGAGGAGGCCCCGGTCACCTGGAGGCGGATCGCCGAGCTGCCACTCATCCGCCGGGAGGTGACCTCGGGCACCCGCAAGATCTTCGACGCGGCGGCGCGCGCGGCCGGGGTGCGGCCGCGCGCGATCCTCGATCTCGGCTCCTGGGCCTCGCTGCGGGAGGCGGTGACTGCCGGCATCGGCATCGGCGTCGCGATGCGTGGCGAGATCGGCGACGACCCCGACGTCGCCGCCGTCGCCATCGCGGACGACACGCTCGTCGCGCGCCACTACCTCGTCACGCCGCAGAGCCTGCGCCTGCTCGCCACGGTCTCGGCCCTCTTCGAGGCCTGCGAGGCTGTTGCGGCGGCGTATGACGAAACGACGTGAGGGCGCTGCATCATAAACCGCGGCTATGGTTCCGCAGGTTTCATCACATTGTCATGTGGGTGTGGCAGGCGTGCCGCAAAGCTTCCGAAAAAGCGAGCGAGTCCGCCATGAACCGCCCCCTCCGCACAGTGCTCCTCTCGAGCGCCGCCTTCGCGCTCCTGTCCACCGCCGCCGCCGCCGCGTGCCCGCAGGCGACCGTCGCCGACATGATGGGCCTCGAGCCCGCCTATCCGCAGCAGTTCGAGCTCGCCGAGTTCGAGGAGAAGGCCGGCTGCGACCTCACCTTCGCCACCAACCCGGAGATCGAGGCGCTGAACGCCCGCATCACCGGCAACCCGGACCTGCCCGCGCTCGAGGAGCGTCTTCCGGCGGAGCCGCTCGTCGTCGCGCCCTACGAGGCGATCGGCACCTACGGCGGCACCATCACCGGTCTGTCCAACGCCACCGAGGCCGGCACGTCCGACATCCTTTCCATCCGCCACGTGAACCTCGTGCGCTTCGCCGACGACCTGCAGACGATCGTCCCGAACGTCGCGAAGTCGTGGGAGTGGAACGACGGTTACACCGAGCTCACGTTCGTGCTGCGCGAAGGCCACAAGTGGTCCGACGGCGCGCCGTTCACCGCCGAGGACGTCGCGTTCTGGTACAACGACGTCATCCTCAACGCGGGCATCTACGAGCGCACGCCCGACCGCTGGCTGTTCGAGGGTGAGCCCGCGACCGTCGAGGTCCTGGACGAGACGACCGTCCGCTTCACCTTCCCGAGCCCGCAGCCGAACATCCTCAACCGCTTCGCCGTCGACTACGGCCAGACGTTCCTGCCGAAGCACTTCCTCGGCAAGTACATGGACGCCCACAACGAAGAGGCCGCCGCGCTCCGCGAGAGCCACGGCTTCGCGTCCGAGGCCGATGCCGTCAACTTCTACTACGGCTCGTCCGACTGGAAGGACGTGCCCTCACCGCTCCTGAAGGACGCCGCGAAGGCCGCCGAGATCGGCGTGCCGGTGAAGCCGACCCTCGAGAGCCACATCCTCGTCGAGGAGACTTCGGACGGCCGCGTCCTCGTCGCCAACCCCTACTTCCACATGGTCGACACGGCGGGCAACCAGCTCCCCTACGTCTCGATGATCCGCGAGGAGTACGTGCCGGAGCGCGAGGTCCGGAACCTGCGCATCATGAACGGCGACGTCGTGTGGAAGCAGCAGGCGGTGGAGCTCGCCGACTTCCCGCTCCTCAAGGAGAACGAGGGCCGCGGGAACTACACGGTCGCGCTCGCCCCGGCGCTCGGCGAGACCGTCTACTATGCGTTCAACCAGAACCACAAGGATCCGGCGCTGCGCGAGATCTTCGCCGACCTGCGCTTCCGTCAGGCGATGAGCCTCGGGATGGACCGCGAGGAGATCAACGAGATCGTCTACCTCGGCCAGGGCCGCCCGATGCAGTCCACCCCCGCCGAGCCGCAGACCGTGGACTTCGTCACCGAGGAGCACAGCACCGCCTTCACCGAGTTCGACCCCGAGCGGGCGAACGCCCTTCTCGACGAGATGGGCCTCACGGACTCGAACGGTGACGGCGTGCGCGAGCGTGCCGACGGCCGTCCGCTCGCCTTCCGCATCCTCTTCGCCAACCAGGGCTCGCCCTCGCAGCTCCACGAGCTCATGTCCGGCTACTGGACCGATCTCGGCGTGCAGGTGGACGTGCGCGAGGTCTCGTCCGACGAGTACCGCGCGGCCGGCAACAACAACGACGTCGACATCCACATCTGGAAGAACGACGGCATCTCCGGTCCGTTCATTTCGCAGGACACGACGATGCTGGTCCCGCCCTTCGGCGACTTCTTCAACCCGGGCGGCGGCTTCGAGTGGGCGGCGTGGAACGCCTCCGAGGGCGCGAACGGAACCGAGCCGCCGGAGGACATCAAGCGGCTCTGGGAGCTCGCGGCCGAGTTCATCCAGCACCCGCTCGGCTCGGAGGAGTCCAGCCGGATCGGCGGCGAGATCGTCGACATCCACGTCGACAACCTTCTTAAGGTCGGCGTCGTCGGCGCCATCCCGACGCCGTACGTCCACCGCAACGACCTCGCGAACGTGCAGCCGCTGACCGCGAAGACCTACGACTTCTACTGGACGTATCCGTATCGTCCGCAGCAGTGGTTCTTCTCGCAGCAGTAAGCCGTCCGGGGCGCGGGTCACCGCCGCGCCCCGCACCCCTTGCAACAGAGAGGGCGTGATTTCCGCCCGCCGACGCACTGGAGGGCGCGCGCGCCCTCCCCTTTCCTTCCTTCAACGAGGGATGCGCCGGATGGCCCGTTTCTTCGTCGAACGCCTGTTCGGCATGGCCCTGACCCTGTTCCTGGTCTCGGTCATGGTGTTCTTCATCATGGAGCTGCCGCCCGGCGACTACGCCGAGCGCTATGCGTTCCGCAAGTATTCGGGCACCGGCGTCACCATCACGCAGGCCGACATAGACGCGATCCGGGTCGAGCTCGGCCTCGACCAGCCCGCCGTGTTGCGCTACTTCACCTGGATCGGCAACATCCTGTGCTGCGGTGACTTCGGCGAGGCCTACTCGTTCCTCACACCGGTCACGAACGTCATCGGCGACAAGGTCTGGCTGACACTCGGCCTCCTGTTCGCGACGCTCCTCATCACCTACCTCGTGGCGATCCCCATCGGCATCTATGCTGCCGTGCGGCGCGGATCCGTGGCGGACTACGGCCTCACCGTCTTCTCCTACCTCGGGCTCGCACTGCCGAACTTCCTCCTCGCGCTGATCCTTCTGTATTTCGCGAACTCGTGGTTCGGCACCAATATCGGCGGCCTTTTCTCGCCGGAGTACGAGGATGCGCCGTGGTCCGCCGGCAAGGTGTGGGACCTCGTCGGCCACCTTTGGATCCCCGCGCTGGTGCTCGCCTGGTCCGCTGTCGCCTACCAGCTCCAGACCGTCCGCGCGACGATGTCCGACGAGCTCGGCAAGCTTTCCGTCACGGCCGCCCGCGCGCGCGGTGTCCCGGAGGGCAAGCTCCTCCTGAAGTATCCCGCGCGGCTCGCGATCAATCCGGTCGTCTCCACCATCGGCTTCGACGTCAACCGCATCTTTTCCGAGCTTCCGATCGTCGCCGCGGTCCTCGGCCTGACCGAGCTCGGCGATCTTCTCCTCAAGTCGTTCCTCGACCTCGACATGAACGTCGCCGGCGCGATCCTTCTCCTTCTCACGGTGGTGATCGTCGTCATGAACTTCCTGTCGGATCTTCTCCTCGCGTGGCTCGACCCGCGCATCAAGCTGGCGAGCTGAGCCCATGACCGACGTCGCAAGCCCCGGCCCCGCCAACACGCGGCCCGAGCCCGCCGGGACGCCGCGCACGGAGACGCGCGCCGAGCGCCGCGAGAGGGAGCGCCGCGAGCGCTACTATTCCGCCTCGCAGTGGACGCTCATCTGGTGGCGCCTGCGCCGCCATCGCGCCGCGATGGTCGCGAGCACGATCCTCGGCGTCATGGTCCTCCTCGGCGTCTTCGCCGAGTTCTTCGCGCCCTACGCGCCGACCGAGCGCAACCGAAGCTACCTCCTCGGCGCGCCGCAGATCCCGATGTTCTGCGACCAGAACGGCTGCTCGCTGCAGCCCTTCGTCCACGGCAGCCGCACCGAGCGCGACCCGGTCACGCTGCGCCTCAAGACGGTCCCTGACCCCGAGACGCGCGTCCACGTCGAGTTCTTCGTCCCCGCGCCGGAAGGAACCACCGTCCTCGGCTTCCTGCCGGTCACCCACCGCCTCTTCGGCCTCGAGGGCGACGCGAAGCTGCACCTGTGGGGCACCGACGAACTCGGCCGCGACGTCTTCTCGCGCACCCTCTACGCGACGCGCACGTCCCTCTCCATCGGCGTGCTCGGCGTCTTCATCTCCTTCGTGCTCGCCCTCGTCATCGGCGGCATCGCCGGATACTTCGCGGGGTGGGTGGACAACGTCATCCAGAGGGTCACAGAAGTCGTCCGCGTCATCCCGGTGATCCCGCTCTACATGGGCCTCGCCGCCGCGATGCCCAAGGACTGGTCGGGGCAGCAGGTCTACTTCGCCATGACGCTGATCCTCGGCCTCGTCGGCTGGCCGACGCTGTCGCGCCGCATCCGCTCGCAGCTCCTCTCCATCCGCTACGAGGACTACGTGGTCGCCGCCCGCCTCGCCGGCGCCCGGGCGCGGCGCATCATCGGGACGCACATGCTGCCGTCCTTCACGAGCTTTATCATCGTCGATCTCGTGATCTCCTTCCCCTACATGATCCTGTCCGAGACGGCGCTCTCGTTCGTCGGGCTCGGCCTTCGCCCGCCCGCGGTGTCCTGGGGGGTGATGCTGCAGGAGGCGCAGTCGATCCGCATCATCGAGCAGGCGCCCTGGCTCTTCATCCCCGCCGCCTTCGTGGTGGTGGCCGTCGTCGCCTTCACAGTCATCGGGGACGGCCTGCGCGACGCAGCCGACCCCTACGGCCAGCCGCGTTAGGGAGGCGCCCGTGGAGCCGATCCTCAAGGTCGAGAACCTCTCCATCTCCTTCCGGACAGACGAGGGGACCGTCACGCCGATCACGGGCGTCGACTTCGACCTCATGCCGGGCAGGACGCTCGGCCTCGTCGGCGAGTCGGGGTCCGGCAAGTCGGTGACGACGAAGGCGCTGATCCGTCTCCTTCCGGGAAGCGCCACGATCCACCCGCCGAGCCGGATGCACTACCGCGACAAGTCCGGAAGGCTGATCGAGATCGAGAAGCTGCCGCGCAATGGCGGCGCGGTGCGAAGGCTTCGCGGCGGCGAGATCGGCATGATCTTCCAGGAGCCTATGGCCTCCTTCTCGCCGGTCTACACCATCGGCAACCAGATGATCGAGACGATCCGCCTCCACCGCGGGCTGTCGAGGCGCGCCGCCCGCGACCTCGCGGTGGAGATGCTGACCAAGGTCGGCCTCTCCGACCCCGCCTCCCGCGTCGACCAGTATCCGCACGAACTCTCCGGCGGCATGCGCCAGCGCGCGATGATCGCCCTCGCCCTGTCGGCGGGCCCGGCGCTCCTCATCGCGGACGAGCCGACGACGGCGCTCGACGTCACCATCCAGGCGCAGGTGCTGGAACTGATGCGCGGCCTCCAGCGCGACCTCGGCATGGCGATGATCTTCATCACCCACGACCTCGGCGTCATCGCCCAGATCGCCGACGAGATCGCCGTCATGTACCTCGGCACCATCGTGGAGCGCGGACCGGTGCGCGACGTCCTGAAGTCGCCGCAGCACCCCTACACGCGCGGCCTCATGAAGGCGATCCCGTCACTCGACCGGCTCGACGCGCGCCTCAGCCCCGTGCCGGGCGACATCCCGAGCCCGTCCCACCGCCCGGCGGGCTGCGCATTCCACCCGCGCTGCGCCGAGCGGATCACCGGCCTGTGCGACCGTCAGGCGCCCGCCCTCTCCTGGCCCGGCCCCGGCCGCATGTTGCGCTGCCACCTCGCCGAACGGTCCGAGAGGAGCGCGGCATGAGCGAGCGCGACGAGACGCTCATCGAGGTAAGGAACCTCAAGGTCGTCTTCCCGATCCGGGAAAAGAAGCTCTTCGGCGCGAAGACGCGGGAGCTGAAGGCCGTCGACGACGTGTCCTTCACCATCAACCGCGGCGAGACGGTGGGCCTCGTCGGCGAGTCGGGATCGGGCAAGACGACGGTCGGCCGGGCGATCCTGCGCGCCATCGACCCGACCGACGGCGAGGTCATCTACCACGGCGAGCACGACATCGACCTCGCCAAGGCCTCCGAACGGGAGCTGCGGGACGTGCGCGGCCGTGTCAACATGGTCTTCCGCGAGGGGGGGCTCGCGCTCCACACCCTCTCCGGCGAGGCGCTCCGCCTCTTCCGCCCGCGCATGAGCCTCGTCTTCCAGGACCCCTACTCCTCGCTCAACCCGCGCATGACTGTGCGCGACATCATCGCCGAGCCCCTCGTCGCCGCCGGCCTCGTGTCCGACCGGAAGGAGGTGGACCGGCGGGTGCGCGAGATCGCCCAGCGCTGCAAGCTCGACCTCGAGCACCTGCGCCGCTTTCCGCATGCCTTCTCCGGCGGCCAGCGCCAGCGCATCTGCATCGCCCGCGCCCTCGTCTCGCGGCCGGACTTCGTCGTGTGCGACGAGAGCGTCTCGGCGCTCGACGTCTCGATCCAGGCGGAGATCGTCAACCTCCTCAAGGACCTTCAGGAGGACATGGGAGTTGCATTCCTGTTCATCGCGCACGACCTCTCCGTCGTCGCGCAGATGAGCCATCGCGTCGCGGTGATGTACGTCGGCAAGTTCGTCGAGTACGCGCCGACGCGCTCTCTCTTCTTCCACCCTCGCCACCCCTACACGCACGCGCTCCTGTCTGCGGTGCCACGCGCCGACCCCGACGCGCAGTTCGCACCGATCCGCCTCGAGGGCGAGATCCCGAACCCTGCCCGCGCCCCGTCGGGCTGCCGCTTCCACACCCGCTGCCCCTTCGCCCGACCGCTCTGCTCGGAGGAGGTGCCCGCGTGGCGCGAGATCGCGGACGACCATTTCGTCGCCTGTCACTTCGCCGAGGAGTTCGACTTCTCGCGACCCGAAGTGATGGCCGAAGCAGCGGAGTGATCTTGAGAAGCTACGACGTCGCCATCGTGGGGGCCGGGATTGTCGGCCTCGCACATGCCTTCGCCGCCCGCCGCCTCGGCAAGCGGGTCCTCCTCCTCGACCGCGAGGCGTCGCCCGTCGGCGCTTCCGTCCGCAACTTCGGCTTCGTGACCGTCACGGGCCAGGAGGCGGGAGACTGCTGGGAGAAGGCTCTGCGCGCCCGCGCGATCTGGGACGAGGTGATCGCGGCGGCGCGCATCCCGGCGCTCCACCGCGGCCTCCTCGTGACGGCGCGCCGGCCGGAGGCGGAGGCGGTGATCGACGCCTTCCTCGCGACCGACATGGGCCGGGGCTGCCGCCGCCTCACGGGCGAGGGGGCGCGCGAGGTGGAGCCTCTCCTCGGGCCCGCGGTGACGGCGGCGCTCCACTCGCCCCACGAGATTCGGGTGGAGAGCCGCACAGCGATCCCCGCGATCCTCGCCTGGCTCGTCTGCGAGGGCGTCGATTTTCATGGCCAGACTGCGGTGCATGCCGTCGAGACGCCCCGCATCCACACCTCGCGCGGCGAGTTCCGGGCGGACACCGTCGTCGTGTGTCCGGGCGACGATACGCTGACGCTGTTCCCCGACCGGATCGCCGCCCGCGAGGTCTCGCGGGTCAAGCTCCACATGCTGCGCGTCGCGCCCGCCGCGACGCGGGCGCTCGGGGTCGCGATCATGTCGGACCTCGGGCTCGCGCGCTATCGCGGCTACGCGGCGCTGCCGGAGGCGGCGGCCCTCTCGGCCCGGCTCGACGCCGAGCAGGCGGCGCACAGGGCGAACGGGGTCCACCTCATCGCCGTCGGCTCCGGCGACGGGACGCTCGTCGTGGGCGACAGCCATCACTACGGGACGACGCTCGACCCCTTCCAGCCGGCCGACGTGGACGACCTCATCCTCTCCGAGCTCGACGCGGTTCTCGCGCTCCGCGGCCGGCGGGTGGTGGAGCGGTGGGTCGGCACCTACGCCGTCTCCCCGCAGGGCTGGCGCTTCACCGACGCGCCCGACGATGCGACCCGCGTCGTGGTGGTGACGGCAGGCTGCGGCGCCTCGACCGCCTTCGCCATCGGCGAGGAGACCATTCACGACCTCTTCGGCGTGCGCACGGGAGCTGCGGCATGAGGCATTTCAAGGCCGTCGTCTTCGACTGGGCGGGGACGACCATCGACCATGGCTCGTTCGCGCCGATGGGCGCCTTCGTCGAGGCGTTCTCCCGCTTCGGCGTCGCGATCACGATCCTGGAGGCACGGGTGCCGATGGGCCTTCCGAAGCGCGCCCACATCGCGGCCCTTCTCGCCGACCCCGGCATCGCGGCGCGCTGGCGGGAGGCGCAGGGCGCGGCGCCCGACGAGGCGGCGATCGACCGCGTCTACGAGACGTTCGTGCCGCTCAACGAGGAGGTGGCGCCCCGCTATGCGACGCTGGTGCCCGGCACGGCCGAGGCGGTGGCGCGCCTGCGCGCCATGGGCCTTCGGATCGGCTCCACGACGGGCTACGTGCGCTCGATCATGGAGCGCATCCTGCCGCTCGCCGCCGGGCAGGGTTACGCGCCGGACAACCTCGTCTGCGCCGACGATCTCCCGGAGGGTCGCCCCGGCCCGCTCGGCATGTACAAGTGCTTCGTCGACCTCGTCGTCCACCCGCCGTCCGCGGTGGTGAAGGTGGACGACACGGAGCCCGGCATCGCCGAAGGGGTCGCCGCGGGCTGCGTGACCGTGGGCGTTCTCCTGTCCGGCAACCACGCCGGCATGACGCCGGAGGAGATCGCTGCGATGTCTCCCGCCGAGCGCGACGCCCTCCGTGCGCGCGTCGGCGCCCGCCTCCGCGCGGCGGGCGCGCAGCACCTCGTCGACACCGTGGCCGATCTGCCCGCGCTGATCGAGCACCTCGACGCCGCGACCGCCCGTCCCGAGGACGTCGCGTAATCACGGAAGGCCACAGCCCATCCGCCTGCCGAAGCTGAAGGGCGAGCACGGCGAGGCGCTCGCCTTCCGCCCGGCGCGGAGGAGCGCGATGCGTGGGTGACACGGAGGCCGGTGAACG